>JACCDO011041775.1_pt1 | contig 11110 bp, 11 predicted proteins | sample 7446101 | NCBI WGS metagenome assembly JACCDO01 (sample SAMN15323440, study PRJNA562643) | freshwater metagenome | isolation source: river surface water | place: USA:Blue River Watershed | collected 2017-08-16
GTGGCGGTAGCGGAGTTTCGGGAGTGTTCGAAATGAGCACCCTGAAAGTTTCGGGAACTTCGTTGAACCGCGCAAATTATTCGCAAAGTGCAGTTGCTAGCACTAATCTCGTGGCTTCTTCTACAAACTACTCGGTGGCGCATGTAGATGGAATTAAATTAAATGTTACAGAATTTCGCGGAGCCGATGCAAATTCAAACAATCCTTTAACAACTGCTACCATCGGGCAAGAAATTGAACTCAAAGGCGACAGCACAGATCCTATCAATTTCACAACGACACTCGATTGGGAATTGGGATCATACGAAGGCGTAGATATACTGGTTGAAAACAACTGGAAAGTTAAAGCCTACTGTAAAACTGCGGTTTCGGGCGGTAACTACACTCTTGTTTATACAACTGCTTCCGGAATCAGCACACAATCTTGCACAACTGGATCAGATTGCACGCTGCCTTCGACTTATGACTACTATTCTTATTCTTGGCTCGACGATTACTACACCCAACAGGGCAACACCGACAAATGGATCACCACTCGATTCAATTTTGAGATAACAGAAGGCAGCACCCCAAAAGTCAGTTTGTTATTTGATCCTGTGAATGCTGTAGTTTGTTGGGATGGGCAAAACAGATCTACTGGCGCATTTGGATATTTTTCGTCACTTGCTAGCGACCGATCTTCTGCCCTTTGGCCCGACAACACGGCCGCATTTGCAATGATTTCTGCAGCAAATTTTCCATTGTTGGCCTATGTCAGCACCGATAGTTCAGAAGAAGCTCCCTCAGGAAGAACTTTTTTCACCGCGGCGTCTAGCGCTACACTTTCGAGTTCTTTAGCGGCAAACTTGGCTAGCACCTACACTGTGACAATGCTGTTCAAAGTAGATGGCACTCCTGTCACCGGCGCTACTCGTCCCTATCCAGGCACCAGTTCTTCGATTCCCCTAAACGGAGAACTCGAAAGTTTTACTGCTAACGGAAGCGGTTGGAATTTTTACGACTCCAACTTCAGATGGGATGGCACCGATGCTCTTGCTGGCTACGTTAGAAACAGAAAATTTGTAGCTTGGACTTTGCCTGCCACTCGTTACGATGTTTTTTCTTCGACTGTTCAAGACGGAGAAGATTGCGGACAAACGCTGCTAGATTTCCAGAACAACGATCAATCACGAGATTGCATTTCTGGCGGCAGCCAAACCTATTATTGGAAAGAAATTCAAAAATAGCCAAGCCAATTTCAGCCAGTCACCTGACCATCGTTTGGGTAAATACCCATGTCGGTGGCTGGCGTGGCCCTTTTTTAAGGGTTGACATGGTGTGCTAGATTCAATACCCAGTAATTCCGAATGTGCTTCCCTGGTCTGAAAACCTCGGACTCTTAGGGGGGCGCAATTAGAAAAAGGAGTATTGAATCATGTTAAAAAAATTATCTATATTGTTGATATTGTTGGCTATGTCGTCCAAGTCTTTTGCCAGCTCTGCTAGCCTAAACTGCGCGGCTCAACCTGGCTTCGCGTGCGCCGAAAAATGTCCAGCTCCAAGCGCAGGGTTTAAATTAGACGCCCTAGACTGTACTTGCAGAAAAGACCGCACAAGTAACACCTGCATAGCTTCTGGCGTTTGTGTCGAAAGCACAATTGCTGGCGTTCCAACCGGAAACAGAGTGGCATGTCTTTGCGACAAATACAGCACAATTTATAACGACACCGCTAGCAAACAAACCGGCATAAAAATCGAAGCAAACGTAACTCAGTAACAAATTATTTTAGGAAACCCATGAATAGGTTTGTTTCTAAAAAATTTGTAACTCGTAAGCTACTAAAAGCGGGAACAACAGGCCTTTTGGTTCTGTTGTTCTCTTTTTCTGCGTTTTCTCAGCAAGCGCAGGTTCAGTTTCCTGATCCCCAAAAATTTCAAGAATCTCTATCAAACGATTTGCTAGAGTCGCCTTCACTTTCTCAATTGCGAGATAGTCTCAGTCGTTGGGCGCGTTCTAGCCAAGACCGGTTGCAACCTGTTTATGAGCTAGAGCAAAAGACCAAAGGTCATTTCAGATTAATTCAACTTATCGATTCTGTTAGTTATCCCGTAGATAAAACTTCCGCTAACAACAAAATCAAACTGGTATTTGATCTTAATCAAGATGGCCTCATCACTTTGCTAGACTTTTTGGCTGCCGAACATCTTGTTTCCCGTATTAAGCTCGAAAAAGATTTGTCTCTAGGACAGTTCTTTCAGGTTCAAGGCAGTGTTAAATATTCCGAAATTCATTCACTCGTTTTGCCGTTGATTAAGCAATATCAACAATATTCTTCGCAAACAGTGGCTCTAAGCCAAGACGATCAAAAGAAATTCGCTCAAATTAAAGATGTTCTAGGCAATTTAGAACATTTGTTTTGGCTCACAAATATTTCGCCCGAAATCCAAAAGCTAAATCAGCTTATGGTGCAAAAAACTGAACTTTACAGCAACAATCCAGAGTGGCGGCACATTCCAGCTGCGCTACCTGTGGTTGCACCAAAGGATTTTAGTTCGCGAGAACTCGTTTCGGTTTTAGAAAATATTCTAGAATCTTTACCAAATTCCTTGTTTGGACTTCGCCAAAAATACCCCGCCATTTACTCAGATCAATCTGAAGGTGCTTTTTTGGCTCACACGGCCGCAGTTGTTCAACAAGTTTTGCAAAGTCTTTCTCACAAAGCGAACACCAGCTTTGGTTTAGAAAAATTTTTAAATCAGCTAGAGCAAGATAAATTCCAAAATCAGCAGTTAGACTTTTATCCTGAAGCCTATGATTTGAGTCCTGCAGCGTCTGCGATCAAACAAAAAGAAAATTTAGTTAAAGGTTACGACCGCCGAGTTATGGCTGCCATTTTGGCTCAACGAGGGGGCTATGTTTCGCTCGCGCACTCTCAGGCCTATGGCATTGAATACTATTCGAACTGGGTAGACTTATTAACTGAACTCAAATCCCTGAGACTCGAGAAGTTTTGGGAAAATCGAAATCTCCTTATCGCTTATGCAAACATGGTTAACCACGGCGACAGCGGGTCGCATTTTGTAGCCGTTCAGTGGGTATCCAAACCCACAGATGTGCTTCCAGATTATGTCACGGCTCGCGAGTCTATTGCTTGGAGAGCCATGGAGTCGGCAGAAGTTGAATCTTGGGTGAGCGAATTCGCTACTCAGTTTTATAAAGCTCGTGTTGATTTGGCTAAAGCTATTGCTGCTGAAAAAGGTTTTGATCTGGAGCAAACTAGAATCCAAATCAAACATTTAAATGCCCAAAAGGCCGAACTCAAAAAAAGCCTTGTAGGATTGAACGAAAATGAATCAGAACGCGTAGACATAGAAATCGAGGCTATTAGCGATCTTGTTTCGGGTCTTGCCCAAAAAATTAACTCAGTCGACTCCGACCCCAGGCTTTTGCAGATCGACACTGAACTTCCAAAAAAATATGCCCAGCTAAAAAACTGGCCTACTGCTCACAATCCTGCGCGATTGGCTTTAATTGAGCAGTATTTGGGACTGTCAGAATATTCGCGTAAAGTATCTTTGTTTTTGGATGCGACCAAAGACACAAGCATTTTAAGTCAGCTCGACCTCAATCAAGATGGGATTATCGACGAGGTGGATATGAGTCTGAGAAATTTAATTTCTGTGATTTATTAATGTTTGTTTTTGTATCCACTGCAAAATAGATTCTTCGCCTAAATAAATTTCGCTTTTATTTGATTTCGATCTCAACACGGGCAGGGCATCTCCGGGGTTAAGGCTGTTATAGTCTCTTGCCGCTTCATCGCCCGTGGTGATGTTTCTGTACTGAACGATATCTAAAAGACCAGCGTCTGCTATGGCTTTGCGAATCCTCACGCTAGGTGCGTGCGTGATTTGATGAAAAAGTTCGAAAGTTTTTGTTAAGTCGTTCATCAAAAATCCGCATGAAATCCAACGCTGGCAAAATGAAACCAAGCAAAGTTAAAGACTTCGTCGTTGTCGGCTCCGCCCTCGACAGTTCTGTAGCCCAAAAAACCCCAAAGCGAGTGCCCAGCCCCAAAATATCCCAACAAGTGTTCAAGTTTGAGTGAAGCATCTATGGCTCGACCCTGAGGGGCGCCAAGACCCTCTACATCCAAACTCAAGCGAGTTTCGTCTCCTAAAAATGTGGCTCCATAAAATCTCAATAATGGAACAAAACCTACATTGGTTTTGCTAGATTCTGTGGTTCCTTGAGTGAGTCTAATTTCGGCATCGCGAATTTTTGCAGTGAACCCCAGACCCCAGTTCCAAGAGCCAGTGTTGTTAAAGAAATAGGTATAACCCAATCTGTAGGAATTAAATTTATAAAAGGTTTCGGTATCGCTGGTCGTATTAAAGATAGATTCCTGAAATGCTACGTCAGTTGTAAATCTCACAGTGCTTGTCACTGACAGGGGTGCGTATAAAGCTCGGATTTCGTGTTTGTTGTTCCACTTAAATCCGGCATACGCCCTGTAACCAAAAACAGGTCCATTGTCGAAATCTGCCGTGTCGACTCTTGTGCCTGTTGTGCCTGGAATTCCAAATTCATTTCGAGTCTGCCAAATGGCCTGAGTTTCTAAATTTAAAAACACCTGGGCCTTGCCGGTTTGAGTCGTTAAAGCAAACAAACTGACTAAAATGAAATTTAAAAATGATTTTATTTTCATGGTTTAAATTATAGCCCAGTTTTGTTGTTTCACCGAACAAGTTTGGATTTTAGTTCTTCTGCTGCCGCCGTAATTCGAATTAGGCGGTCTTTGGGGATTTTTGCAAGACTGCGAGTCATCATAGAAAGGCGAGGATTCTTTGAAAAGAAATCTTTATTGTTTGAAATAAAATTCCAATACAATCCATCAATTTGATCGCACCACAAGTCGGATTTTTGCAGACTCATTTTACTCCAATAGTTTGAGCCGCAAATATAGGGCTTTGTAGAAAACAGTCCACCATCGCTAAACAACGCCATTCCATAAACATTGGGCCCCATTACCCAATCAGAAGAATCAATAAACATTTCCATAAACCACCTATGCGATTCTTTGGGGTCGATCTCTAGTAAAAGCATGAGATTTCCTAGAACCATAAGTCGTTCTATGTGATGACAATATCCGTACCGTATAACTTTCTTTAAAACATTATCTAAAATTGGAATTCCAGATTCACCCGTGTACCAAAGTTCAGAGAGTTTGTTTTTGTGTCCCCAAAAATTCGTGGACTCTTGTTTGTCACTAAAGTTTTGATAAATCCCTCGGACAAATTCTCTCCAGCCCATCACTTGCCTTAAAAATCCCTCGAGCGATTCAAGCGGAATACTTTTTCGATCGGCGTGTTTTAGGGTGCTGTCTACAATTTGTTGAGGTGTCAGAAGACCTGTGTTCAGAAAAGGCGTTAACACCGAATGAAAAACAAAATCCGAGTCTAGCGAGATGGCATCTTCAAAAGGCCCAAAATCTTTTAACTTTTTATCCAAGAACTCGTTTAACCATAGAGAGGCACCCTTGCGATCGGTCGGCAACCAAAACCCTTGGGCATCGCCTGGATGCTTTAGAAAAAATTTGTCGCAGACTTTTATAGAGTCCTTAATGTTTTGAGATTTGATTTTTAAAGCGGGAAGTTCAGGAGGTTTTACAGATTTTGGCAAAGGTTTTCTGTTGTCAGAATCAAAACTCCACTGTCCGCCCGTGGGTTGGCCATTTTTATCTATGAGTATATTTTTGGATTTTCTTTGCGACTCATAGAATGTTTTCATGAAAGGCTTTTTAACTTTGCCTAGATAAGATTTAAAATCTTCGCGTGTTGTCAAAAACATGGGCGATTGTATGACTTCGTAGTCTATTCCAATCTTTTTTAAGGTACCAAGTATTCGGGCTTCAAAGAATTTATCTTCAATCTCAAACAACCAAACTTTTTTTGTTTTCGAACTTATTAAAAAATCCGAAAATGCTTTTTCGTATTTGGGGGATTTTTTGTCTGAAAGGGTTTCATACTCTATTTCTAGACCTTTATCTGAAAGTTCGTCTCTGTAGTCTCTCATGGCCGAAATAAAGAATATGATTTTGTGTTTGTGAAATTGGTAATATGTGCACAGCTCATAGTCTTCGCGCATGAACACCGTGGGTTTTGAATTTCTGAGCTCTTTTGGCCATGTGCTCGGGTCAAAAAGTTGATTGCCCAAAATCAAAAGCGTGTGAGATTCGTTTTTATTCACAAGCATTGGTTCTAACAAAGTCTTTGTTTTGCAAAAAGGTGTTCGTGGGAATCTGTCGAGCACTGCATTAGTGGGCCCCTGTTTGGGTTTGTGTCGATTGGGCTATGTTATACTTTAGCCTAGGTGTAGCGTAGTGACTGATTACAAAAAACTCATACTAGCCCTAGTTGTTATTGCAACAAATGCTGCGGCCGAGAATCCCTGTACCAAGGTTTATAATAAAGTCTATTGGAAAACTCGCGGAGCTTTGTACACGGTTGGGGTTGAAGATAAGTTTGTAAAAAGATTTTTGAAGTCCTTTTATTTGCCACACGAGTATTTTAAAGCCGCCTATGCTCCAGTCACAGTGCCCTACAAAATGATTCAAGGTTTTAGAAAACACGCAGAAACTCTCAAACGATATAACGCAAAAATCAAAAAAAGCGATTACGTCGTGGTGCCCATAAAATATGGCGTAGATAATTCGCACTATTTAATTGCGTCTTATTTATTAAATAAAGACTGGGAGAAAGACTACGTCACGAATTCTGAGTTTCTCGCAGAAACCCGGGAATTCGAAAACAAAATCGACTCCGAAACATATCTTATTTTAAATTATTTCGACCCTCAAAAAGAATCAGGGTTGTATAACGAAGTCAGTTCGCGTGCTATGCGCTACAGGCAACAAAATAAAAACATTATTTACCTAGAAAACATTTCGGCCGAAAATTTGCATTCGTATATTCAAGACCATGTAAAAGCCACAGGTAAACCTGTGTACGGAATAGAGTGGAACACTCACGGCAGTCCAGCGTCTATTTCGCGTTTTGATATTGAGGCCTTTGTGGAGCTTATGTCTAAGAACGAAAATAGACTTATTCACAAAGATGGGCAGTTGCGATTTTTTGCCTGTTCGGTGGCTTGTGGCGATAAGGGAAAGGAATTTGTTCATCAAGTTAATCAAAAACTTTTTGACAACGAAGGTGGTGTCTATGGGGCTGAGCACACTGTTAGCGGAGAGCACGACTTTTGGGTCAAGAACGATCCAACACGGGTAGGTTTAAAATATCCGCCCATTTATATGTTGTTAAAGCTAATAAACAGCACGCAAGAGCCGAGTTCCGAATCGAATTAAACGGGGCGCTAACTCTTAAAGGCTATTTAAGTTGTGTGAAACTGGCTTATCGAATTGAGTTCCGGTTTATATGAAAAAATATTTATTCATGATTCTCCTAAGTATCACTTCAATGACTTCTATGGCGGCGACCAGTTATTTTATGGCTCCCAAGAGCAGTGTACTATTGGTGGATACAAAAGATATTTTTAGAAAAAACATTGACCTAAGCTATGAAAAACCTTGTTGGGCCGAGTTTGTGGGCGTTATCGAAAAAATTGTATGGCACAAGGCCGAAGACAAAAAAAAGCCAACTTCTTTTGATATGGCTGTAGGCGTTTTGTTACGAGGAGATAAATCGCAGGCATCATCATGCCAAGGCTCAACCAAAGAAAAACAACTACACAGCGTAAATGTCTATCTGATGGAAGCCGATTTTAAAGAATTTCAGTTGATTGAAAATTTTGATGAATAAAAATTTAATCCGATTTGTATTGTTTTGTGTTGTTCAATCTAAGAGTTTTTCTTTGCCTGCCGAGGTTAAGATTAATATTAGTTCAGCCAGTTTTGAGAAAGCCCTAAGTGCGTTTAACCTTACGCCTGAAAATGCGCAGAATAAACTGGTTTACTTTTTGGATACTCCCGAGAGGGATTTAGCAAAAAAAGGTGTTTATCTAAGAATTAGAACCGATCTTTACTCTCACAAAGGATCGGCCGTTTTAAAGTATCGCTCCCAGCAAGGGGGTTCGCAGTGTGAATACGATGCGAGTTCTGCAAAAAAATTTCTGGCTTGTTCAGTTAAGAACGAATTTAAAGGCGATTTTTCTAAACACACGGAATCTCCCCAAAACGCTTTTGAAAATTTATTTGACGAAAATCAAATTGAATATGTTGAAAAGCGTGTGAGTTTTAACAAAAAGAATCTCGAGTGGGTAGGGCCAATTCAGTCTTTTAGATGGACTCAAAGTGGTTTTGATTTTGAGACTTGGGTGCTGCCGGGATATAAGTCGAAATTGTTTTTAGAAATTTCTAAAAGAGTCGATGACGATAAGCTCATAGAGCAAACAAGGTCAGAAATTAGAAATTACTTAGCAAAGCACGATGTGAAAGAATCGTCTAATAGCGAAACTAAGACCGATAGGGTTTTGTTAGGTAAATAGGATAACGTATTTATGAATAAAAAAGTCTTCATGACTGGGGTGAGTTCCGGTATTGGATTGTCTTTGGCACAAGAATATTTAGCCTCGGGTTGCGATGTTTGGGGATTGAGTCGTAGATCTCCTGACCAGCTAGTTAAATCGTATGGCTCTAGATTTAGATTTGTTTCTGTGGATTTGCAGGATTTAGAAGGTCTGCAAAATCATTTAAGTTCTTTGTTAAAAGATTGCGCTGGGTCGCTCGATTTAGTTGTTTTAAATGCTGGGGTGCTAGGGCCTTTGGGGTCGCTTGCACAAACAAAATTGACTGATTTAAAAAAAACCACAGACATAAATTTATGGTCTAATAAAATAATTTTGGATTATTTGTTGAATGAACAAATTGCCGTTAAGCAAGTTGTGGCCATCAGCACTGGAGCCGCCACTGTGGCAAGGCCAGGATGGAATGGATATTCTATTTCAAAAGCTGCACTAAATATGATGATTGGAATCTATGCAGCCGAACATGGTTCTACACATTTTTCTTCGATTGCTCCTGGGGTTATTGATACGCAAATGCAGGAGCAGATTTATAGTTTGCCTCGAGGTAAAGGGTTTGAGGCATTTGATAGGCTGATTCAGTTACGAGATTCGGGCCAAATGAAAAAACCTCACCAAGTCGCACCCGACCTAGTGAGGTTTTTTGATACTGTGCTAAATAATCCGAGCGGATCGTTTTTATCTTTTAGATAATATTTTTAGAATGCAATTCCCATGGTCCATTCTGCAGAGGGTATGGTTCCTTTGTAGCCTGGGTTGTCGTAAACGGTATCGCCAATTGTGATATTGTCTGGGCTGTCAATGTATTGTGCTCCAAGACCTAGATTCATGTTAAATCCAGAGCTCCAAAACCAAGCATAACCAAAGATTACTCCCACCGCTGTCGAGGTACTTGATTCCGATGAGCTCGCTGTTTTTGCAGTACCTGTGGAGTAGGTAATAAAAGGTCTAGCGTACCACCCGTCTTCTAAGAAATTTGCAGTTAAGTAGTGGGTTGAGTTTATGCCAATAGTGTAAAGCGAAACATCCAGGGCATCAGAGCTGACTTTGTAGAGTCCAACAGAAGGACCAATACTAGTTCTAGGCGTAATAGAATAATCGCCTGTAATATTAAAGCGACCAACGAGCCACGATAGTGGATCAATTCGGGCATTAAATGTTTTGTCCTGAGCTAAAACATGACTTGTGCCCAATGTAAAAATTGCCAAAAAGGTGAGTTTAAAAATTAAGTTTTTTCTCATCAATCAAGTGTGAGTTAAAAACTAAGGGTCGTCAATCTGGGTTGTTCGGGGAATTGTATTAAAAAACTAAAGAGTTGGCCCGGTAGGATTCGAACCTACGAATGGCAGAATCAAAATCTGCTGACTTACCACTTGTCGACGGGCCAATTATCGCAGCCAAAAGAGATGCTCTTTTTAAATGCAATAAACCCAAAATGCAAGTCTGTGGTGAGTCTATTCTTGATTCTGTGTGTGGGCTTGATTCGAGGGATAGGCCTGACCGGCGGAAACCCCTTTTTCGATAGCTTCGTTGTAAATTCCTATGACTTTTTGCTCTACCATTGCCCTCATGTCGGCATTGAGTGGGTGAGCTATGTCTCTAAAAGTTCCGTCTTTGCGTTTTTTAGCGGGCATGGCCACAAATAAGCCCGAAAGGCCCTGGATAATTTTTAAGTCTCTAACAACAAAGCAATTTTCTAATGTGATTGTGGCGTAAGCCTTGAGTTTTTCTTCGTTAACAATAAAAATTTGAACGTCAGTTATCTCGAGTGTCTTTTCCATGATGCGTTACCTCTGCCTGTATTATAGCGCAACGCATAAACTGAGGTCTATTTTTTTAATCGAGTTCCTATAAAATCAATGATTTAGCAGGAAATGTTCGGCATCAAGAGACGCCATACAGCCCGATCCGGCTGCCGTAATGGCCTGTCTGTATCGGCTGTCCTGAAGGTCCCCACAGGCAAAAACTCCGGGCAGATTTGTTTCAGAGCTGCCCGATTTGCTGGGGTTGGTTAAAACATATCCTTTTTCATCGCAACGGACTTGGTTTTTGAAAAGCTGAGAATTAGGTGTGTGTCCGATTGCAACAAATAAACCCTCTAAATCAAGAGTGGTCTTTTTGCCTGTTTTTAAATTGCTCAAGGATACGCCTTTGACTTCGTTTTCACCTAAAACATCTTCCACAACCACGTCGGTTACAAATTCAATTTTTGGGTTGGCTTTGGCTCGCTCAACCATGATTTTAGAAGCCTTAAACTCGTTACGGCGGTGAATAAGGTAAACTTTCGATCCAAACCTGGACAGGTAATTGGCTTCTTCCATGGCGCTATCTCCGCCTCCAACTACGCCAATGACTCGGTTTTTAAAGAAAAACCCATCACAAGTGGCACAAGTCGAAACACCTTTGCCCATGAGGCGAGATTCATTGGCAAGTCCCAATAAATTGGCCGAAGCGCCTGTCGATAAAATTACGGTTTTTGATTCGTGGAGTTCCTTTTCGACCCAAACTTTTTTAACGGCTCCGCTTAGGTCTACCTGAGTTGCGTCTGCCGAAATAAATTCAGCTCCAAACCTTAGGGCCTGGGCCCGCATA
>JACCDO010236767.1_pt1 | contig 11108 bp, 6 predicted proteins | sample 7446101 | NCBI WGS metagenome assembly JACCDO01 (sample SAMN15323440, study PRJNA562643) | freshwater metagenome | isolation source: river surface water | place: USA:Blue River Watershed | collected 2017-08-16
CCCCAAAAACATCTAATTTTGGCAAACGTTCAATTTCGGGTTGTCCATCAAAAGTCATAGTGAAGATTTGACTATCGAAATTTGGAATATGTTCTGCTTGTACATTGGCTTGAACAGGAGGGGTGATATTGATATTTAAATCACTCAGTAAACCATAAGCTGGTACTTGAACAGGAATATCTTCAACACGAAGAGGTGCTTTTTCTTGGGGACTCAGTATAGGAGAAGCTGAAGAAATCACATGTTCTTGATGATACATTGTGGTGGGTGTTTCCACAACAAGCAATTTTTCATCAAAATCAAAATCAAATGATAATATCGGTTCTTGTTCAGGTTCTATTTTTTCTGGGATATGTTTTGGATTGAAATTTCGATGCCCTTGAAAAAGATCATCATCAAACCCTTCAGTCATCGTATTCATCGTGAAATGAGATTTAGATTTCACTTCTGTTTCTTGGGGAATCCTAGATGTGGGTGTTGCAACAACATGAATGGTATGAGGTTTAATTCTACCAATGGTATGTTGCATATCAGCGGGTTCTTCCAAAACCTCTTTGATTTGCCTAAGTTCTGGTGTGCTTACAGAAGATACAGTAGGTGGTAATATGGGTTGGGGCGCTTGAGATCTGCGTTGTAGATAGCTTTGAATCAGTTCTGGTGGGATTTTAGCGATCAGTTCTTCTCTGCTCAAAGCAGTGCCTTCAGGTTGAATCGCAGCAGGGGCTACAGAAATTGGTTTTCTGATTGTCTTAATTGGCACTAAGCTAACTTTGGATTTTTTAGAGGATTTGGAAGCGTTTGTCATAACAAAATTCAGTCACCCATGTATGAAGAAAAGATTAAGGCATTTCTTGGATTGTTGGTACAAGTCCTGATGATAAATCACCGATAAAGTTTAAAAGCTGTTGATTTGCTTGTCTATCTTTATATGTCACAAAATGTCCATTATATGAAGGCATGCCATCAGCATTCATGGTAGGCGCATATTGTACAGTGACAGCTGTCACTTGTGATCCAGCTTGTATGGTATAATTTTGGAAAATCGGATACTCAGTGATTTCCATCCCTAAATCTTCGATGCGATCAAAATTACTTGATGGATCATTGGGGAATGCGAGTTGAGCGCCAGTGCTTGCTGTAAAAGCACGTTGTCCCTTTTCAGGGGTATAGGTATCAAACAATCCCATGATTTGTAGGAAATGCGCTGGTGTACCAATGGGTTCTTTAAAAATCAAAGAACCATAATTTAAAGGATCAACTTCATCAAAATACTCTTGGAATAAATGTAGAGCAGGATGAGATTCATCTACACTGAGTTCTTGTAATACAAGTCTAAGTCCAATGGTACTGTCATAAGGTTCTTTCTTGCCCAGTAGCGTGAATAATAACCCCCCAGCTGTGCCAGAGAAAGCAAAACCCTTGATTTCATCGGCATAAGGTGCAAACAAAGGTCCTGTGGTGCCGCCTTGAGAATGCCCATGATAGGAGATCATTTGAGGATTAAATTTAATATTACCTACGCCTTCAATGGGCAAATTAAAGGTTTGAATCCAACGAATCAACGCAAAATGATCAGATGCCCCTTGAATGAGATTGCCTTTGGCAGCTACTGGGTTTTGCACATTAAAGAACAATGGCCCAGATGCTAGATTTTGATTATCTCCTAACCTAGAACCATGCATGACTTGATCGATTGCCACAATTGCTGTTGCCGATTTACGATTATTTCTATCCATGAGGTTCGACATCGCTGCGCCAAGGAGTTTAGGACCTGATCTCAAAGAGCCATTGGTGCCATGTCCATATAACATCACAGGCCAACCTTCATCTGGCATGGGCTTATCTTTGGGAATGGTCAGTGCTAAACAAACTTCTTCTTTTCTTTGTAGTTTGGGTTTACCACGATTATCTAGGGTGAATTGTCCACCATTTTTTTGATAAGGTGCATCTCCTTTTTGGAAAATGGGAAGAAGTACCTTCATGTGAATTTCATGGAAATTTGGATTTTCTTCATCTGGGCAATCTCTAGGATCTTTGAGTGTAATTACACTGCTTTCACCATCATCTGAATCGATTCTATTTTCCATAAATCTAGGGTTAGCACATGGGGATATAACACCAGCACGACATACTTTGATGCTACTGCTAATGGTTTGAGGCACATCTAAAGCTTTGACTTCATCTCTTGCTTTTTCAAGCAGTGTGCTTTGTTTTCTTGTGGTAAATACGGTAGCACCAACGACAATATCAGCATTGATATCTGAAGTTTTTAACCAATCTCTTAACTTCTTATATCTCCCCCAAGCATCTTTTTCAGCCAAATCTGTAGGGACACTGTCGCCAAGTAGGGTAGAGAGAAATTCGCTAGGCAAAGGACTTTCATTGTCTGATGAACGAATGGATCCAGTGATGATTAATGCGTAGGTATGATCTGGTTTTAAGGGTTTGGACCATAGGGGGTGAACATAGAGATAATTACCACACATATATTTATTTCGATTGCTTTGAAAACTACCAGTAATAGGATGTATTTCATTTTCATCGAGATTCACCAGTCTAATTGTCCCTTCATCAATCCAACGGTTGATTTTATCTGTGGGAAGGCTGCGGTTAAATCGCATGAAAATCCCAGGATTTAAGCTAAATGCTTCATTTTCTGTTGAGATCAAATCGATAAGCTTGGCAAATAGATCTTCTTCATTCATCCCAGCGCCGGGTCTTGGATAATCGCTCAGATCGATGCGATTTAATGTTTTAGAGATTCTGAGATCATTGGGGAAGGGTAATGCATAGAAATCCCATTTTTTATTGGGTAAAGAACTGGCGTCTTTAGGGGCTTCAAACAAAGGTTGGAAATCCATCAAAGCTTCTTGTTCTTCGTGACAAACCACACCTCTAAAAGTATCAGGATTAAGCAATAATGAACCAGGGGCACATTCTTTGGATTTGGCAGAACAAATCAATCCATCTGCACATTCATCTGTGATTTCACAAGAAGTAGCGATTTCTTTGGTACCTGTTGAGATTTCGCATTGTCCACCTAAACCACCTATATTTTTGCAGTATAAGCCTTTGGCGCATTCAGCATTATGTCCACAAGCTTGTTTCTCTGTTTTTTCTCCTGCTTGGGTACAAAAACCAGACCAACTACATCTCAAATCATCTGCACATTCATCGCTTCTTAAACAAGGTTCATCGGCTTGTAGATTTCCTGTGGCTTGACAAACACCTAGACCATTGTCATCGATACAAGTTAAGCCTCTTCGACAGGGCACAGATTCAGAACAACCTTCTCCTACTAGTCTGCCTTCAAATGCACTTTGAACCACCCCGATGTCTTGGAATTCTTCAATCGCTTCTTTATCAAAATCACATGAGAAAACTGTAGATAAGGCAAGAGCGCTTAGGCTTAAATTTTTAATCATATACATTTGCATATCTACTACCTTAAAGCTGAGAAGAAACCACATCAATCACGTTAATGGTGATTTCGGGTTGTACCTTCATTTTTAAACCTGCTGGATTGACATCCATAGAATAAAGATGATGTTGGGGGATTTGGAAACTGAGTTTAAGCACTAGGTTTACTTCTTTTTCACCTAATATATTTTGAATGAGATATTGCCCTACTTCGGAGTTCAGTGCGATTTCAAATTTTTGGGGTTGATTGCTTTTGATGGTAGGTAAATCCATAGCATCAATCAAGCGGGTATATTGCAATCCAGCTTGTCGATTGCTTTGAGAGAGATCATCGATTTGATCGGAACCTTTGGCAATGGATAGCTCAAAATTCTCGATATAATCATTGACATTTTCTTTGTCTTCTCCTTGAAAGAAAAAGAGTTCTTGAAATTCTAAGCGCACTTGAACAATACCATCAGCGTTTTTTTCTGGGAGTTTTCCTACCAATGTTTTGCTTTGGGCAGCGCTTAAAATCGTGATATTCACAAAGTTCTCTACCTTCATGCCTTCAAATTTTGAACTGACTTCTTCACCTTGGCTATTGGTCAAAACTTCGATACAATCTTCGCTACAACGATCATCTGCAGTACAAGACACCAATTCAAAATCGATATTTTTTACGCCAGTGGTCAAATCTGTGGATGATTTTTGTGCCATTTGCTTACATTGACCTTGAGCGGCTAAAGCCCCTGAGAGATGGGCAAAAGAACTATGATTTAATGTAGAAGGAAAACCGCTTAATTGCATTTTTTCATCTTCGCTTAAACCGCTTAATTCATCTGCACTTGGCCATAAAATCTCTTGATCAATCAAAGGTAATCCGTCTCTAAATGTGTAATCTGCCACAGATGTGATAAATGCACAGCTTAAACAAGAATAGATACAAATCAAAAATAAAACGGTTTGAGTGAATTTTGAGCGCATTTTTTATCCTTAGTTTTCCGAGCGAGAAGCTGGTTTTTGGCTTTGATCCATAGAATTTTTGAGTGGCTGTTCAGTGTTTGTTTTTTGACCGGTAGAACCATCTAAAAAGGCAAAACCGATTTCTACACTGAGATTAACTTGTATGGTATTTCTAAATACACTGCTATCAGCGTTAAAACCGAATGGGGTCATCACAGATAGATTTGTTGCGATAAAACGGCTGAAGAGATAACGGCTTTGCACAATCCAAATATTATTGTTGGCAAGATTAAATTGGAAAGCTTGAGCCATATTTGTGGCATTTCTTCTTTGATAGGTAGTGGCAAATTGGAAATTACCTACTTTGGGGAGTTCTAGGTGAAGGAAGAAGTGATTATCTGGGGTTCTGCTATTAAATTCTAAACCTGCTGCCAATGCAAAGTAATCACCATATCTCCAATTCCCTTCCAAATAACCACCATGTATTCTACCAGCGTTTGTATCTCTGCCCAATACTTGTTGGGCTTTGGTTGCATTTGCCAAATCAGTAATACTACCATTGGGTGAATACTGCACTCTTTGGATTTCATATAGGGGGTCAAAATAGCTAGGAAGATAATTAGCATCATAGTTTCTATATTCTAATCTCGCTCTAAACGCATGGATTGTGCTAGTACCGATATTAGATCTGATTAAATGCCCCCAAGTAAAACCACCCGATCTCACGCGATGTGTGCTTACAAAATTTGTTCTGACTTCTTGGTTATTTTGGGTGGGAAGACCAGTCTCTAAGAACGAATAATCCACATAAGTTTTCCAATCCAAATATTTTTTATCATAAAGCTTAATTTCTGCATCAATCCCATAACCCACAACATTGGTTGTCAGAGATTTAGGTTGGAACGTATTTTGATCAATGGTGAGTTCGCTTGTTCTTCTACCATCTTTATCGATATCAAAACGATCTAAATCATTTCTTAAAGGCGCTCTAAAATCACCTACCATGCTGACACCGATGGAGAATGATCTGAGCATATAGTTTTTGCGATTGATAAAACTTAAAGGTTTGATAAAGACAAGTCCACCAACAAGATTGGGTCTAGTAATATCATTGATCACTGTTTCAAAACCAGCAAAATCATTGAATGCATCGAGTTGTAAACCCACACGGCTTGTATTAAAATTTAAGTTGGAATCATAACGTTTAATCAAAGCACCATGCCCAAGCGTTCTATTGCTAAAGCGATTGACATCCAAATAGAATCTTTGTTCTTTACCACCAAAAGTTAAGCGCTGAATCACTTTGGCAAAATCACTGATTTCATCCCAATCTTGAGAACGGAAAGAACCAGCATTTTCAAAGCGAACATCTGATCTGGCATCCAAAATTTCAAATCTTAAAGGAACACCAAGGGTCAAAGATACTGCTCTTCTACGGCTGAGATTGAACTTATAGTTCATCCCTGGGGTGATTGTGCCATAGAATTTCTCACCTAGTCTTTCAATACCGATCATTGCACCAAAGCGATTTTCCCAAGGGAGTAAGCCAATTTGCCCAACTTTTACAATTTCACCTTCAATAAAATCTTGGGGGGGTGGTAGAATCCCATGTCCATGAGTGATTTTCACAGGGTCTTTGAGTTTATCATCTGTTTTCACCTGTTCCACAGATTCTATGGCATTTTGACTTGGTTCTTTGGTTTGAGTAGTGGGTGTGGTAGTGGGTGTGGTAGTGGGTGTTGTCGTGGGTGTTGTCGTGGGTGTGGTAGTGGGTGTGGTAGTGGGTGTGGTAGTGGGTGTTGTCGTGGGTGGAGGAGAACTTGCGTTTGTTGTAGAAATATCATTGGTATTCAACTGTTTAACTTTAAAAACTTTCTTTTTCCCGCCATTTGGATCCGCTTCTTGGGCCATTGTGGTAGAAATTGAAAATAAACTAATCAATAATAAGAGTTTAAATATTTGTCTCATTGACATCATCCTCCAAAAAATATTTTTTCAAAACAAGTAAACCAATTTTTCAAAATAATAAAAGAAAAATCATAGCTTAAAGCAAAAAAACGAATGCTGTATGATTTATGAAGTGTATTAATTTTAGATTTCCTTAGGTGCGATTCTATTGAAGATTTTTACGTAGGCTTTGGGCAAAAATCGGGGCAATCGGGATAAGTGTCAAAGGCTTTTCTGGTCTTTGGGAGAGTTGTACTGCAGTGGGATGGCTATCTGTGGCTAGGATTTGGGTAAATAAACCTGTTTGAATCAAGCGATCATAGGCATTTTCTGGGAATACTCCATGTGAGCATACGGCGATGAGATTCTTTGCGCCAGCTTGTTGATAAGCTTGGGCAGCATGAATCAATGAACTCCCAGTGCGGATCATATCATCATAAATCACAACTTGTTTATCTTTGACATTTGCATTTACGCCAATTACTTCAGTATCTCGATCATTGATTCTTCTCTTGAGAATCAACGCAGCACTTACGCCCATTGTATTTGCCAAAGCTTCCACTGATTTTGCTCTGCCAGCATCTGTGCTACCAATCACAAAATCCTTTTCTGCTACATTTTTGATGGTTTGAGTAAGGATTGATTTTGCACTCAGATGTGTTGTGGTGATATCCCCTTCAAAATAATGGGGAATCCCTTCGCTATGTAAATCGATCAGAAAAACATGATTTCCACAAACAGCTCTTGGGATCGATGAAAAAAGCCTTGCTCTGGTCTTGGCAGTGACCACATCTCCAGCATATACAGCTCTTTCCATTGTGCTATAACCATAATAAGGCATCACGATATCAAGGCGATGCGCACCATATTTCACCAATGCACAAGCCAAATCATAGATTCTCAGAGTTTCAAGATCACTGATGCTTCCACCTACCAAGATAATATCTTTTCCATCGACATCATCAATCACACGCTGATATCTCTCGCCATCAGGAAAAGTTCTTTCTTCTACTTTTCCGATATTTGCATTTAACAGTGTCGCAATTTGTTGCCCAAAGTCTTGGTAGGGGGGGGTAGCAAATAATAGCTTGTTCATAAAACCCTCGAACGATTGATGATTTATCTTGATGTATCATAACAAATTGATCTAAAAATATCAATCAAACCACAAACGCGATCTCAACAAAATCAAAGATATGGTGAAGTGTGGTGATTCACGTGATATGATGATGATATCAATCAAACTATGAATAAGGAGTTTATATGAAAGATACTTTTGCTTGGATATTTCAAACTTATGCTGCAACTGCGATTGCATTTGCTTGTAGTTTTTATGGCATTTGGGGCTTAAATGGTAGCCATTTTGAAATGGTTTCAATTTGTTTATTCTTAGCTGTTTATGTGGCAATTACGCTACAAAAAATGATCAGAGATAATCAAAAAGAAGAAAAAGATACCTTGATTTATCGTGCAGTGCCTTGGGTTGGATTGGCATTTTCGTTTATTTTTACTTGGAGATCATTAAAATCTTTGCCTATAGATCATTGGCATTTTATACAATTAGTGACTTCTTTTTTATTTGTTGTTTCTTCAGTATTTGTTTTATCTAAAACAATTAGAGATCAAAAAGAATATGAAGATCATAAATCATGATTATTGATTGGGGAGATCGTGATCTTCTGGCCCTAAGATTCTAAGTCCTGAACGCACTCTTTCTCTTAAATAAGCTCTTAATGCACCTTCTTCATTTTCATCTAACACACCATCTTGATTTTGGTCATAGACTTCACGAAGTTTGGGGAATGGACCAGTAACGCTATCAGCATTAGCTGGCGCTTGATCTTCTTCAGCTTCGGGTGCATCTGCATCTTCTTGAGATTGATCTTCTGGTTGATCTTCTTCAGCTTCGGGTGCATCTGCATCTTCTTGAGATTGATCTTCTGGTTGATCTTCTGGTCTATCTGCTTCACCTTGAGCTTGGTCTACTGGGCGATCTTCTTCGCTGTCAGAAGCATCATCATCTTGAGATTCTTCTTCACGAGCATCATCTTCTCTTTGATCTCTACGTCTCTCTTCACGATCTCTTTCAATGGCAACTTCGCGTTCATCATCGCTGACTTCACCATCTCTATCTTCATCGAATCTTTCAACGAAGGCTTGTTCTGAAGCTTCTCTTTCTTGACGGCGAGATTCTCTAGCATATTCTCTTTCTTGATCATCTAGATGACCATCTTGATCACCATCAAAGTCTTGAAGATTTCTGCTTCTCTTGGATTCACAACGAGCGACGAGATCTTCTTCAATGATTGCAATTTCACTTTCATTAAAATCACCAGACTTATCGGTATCATAGATGAATAATAATCTTGCTTTTTGACCATGGAAATGACCTAAGCCACGACCTTGACCACGACCTTGACCACGACCTTGACCACGACCTTGATCATCAACTTGAGTATTTTCATCTACTACAACTTCTGAAGAATCAGAGATAATTTGTTGTTCTGAACTTTGAGAATCATCTGCTTGTTCATTTTCTACTTCTTCAGCATCTTGATCATCGCTAGAATCATCGGCACTTCCTTGAGATGCAGCAGGTGCGCTTTGATCTTGAGCGAGTAATCTTTGAACACGAGCTTGAGCTCTTTGACGAATATTTTCGATTGAACAATGTTCAGCATCTGCAATCACTTCTTCTTCTGGCGCTAATCCGATTAAAGCTTCTTCATCACTTTCACCTTCAACCAAAGCAGAAATCAAAGTGCCTTCTTCAATTTGTACACTTGCTTGACTTTGGGTAACAGTGCTATTCACAGAAGAACTAGAATTGCTTTCAGCATTACAAGCGATTACCAATGATAATGGTAATGCGATAAAAAGCTTTTGAACAAAAACTTGCCATTGGGCATCACGGGATAAAAGTTGCTTTTTCATCATATCACTCCTGTTTGAGAAAATTCGATTTGAAATCATAAAATTAGGTTGCCATTTTTTGAGTTTTCATTGGTAGATGATTTTTTTCAAAAAAATAAAATTAATGATTTTTCAATAGTTTAGATATGATTTTTTTATTTTTTATTGGATTTTATTTTGATGAAAAGCAACGTTTTGTCATTTAATTAAGACAATTATTTCTTTACTTTACGGATCACTCTAAAGCCAGTGCTTTGTTTTAAGCTATTGCTAGCCACAGGACTTCTTGCAGCAATGGTTACATCTACACTGTCATAACCAGAACTTCTTCTGACGCGATTTGTTGTTCCTACTGCAGGTTCATCGCAATTTGCTGTTGTACAATAAGCTGAGCCATCCAAACTGATATTATTCACAGTGAGTTGATAGATATCTAGAGTCCATTCTAAGACATTACCAGACATATCACAAAGTCCTAGTGTATTTGTATCAGCTGGGAATGAACATACAGGACTTGTATAAAGACCATTACATTGTGTTGAATTAAATGTGAAATCAGCATAAGAGCAATCTGCTGGTGCATTACCCCAAGGATAGGTTTTCACTTGTCCAGCATCTCTAGCGGCATATTCCCATTGGGCTTCACTGGGGAGATCACCACCAATCCATTGAGCAAACTTTCTAGCATCCACCAAATTGATATAATTCATAGGATGGTTTCCTTTGCTACTATAATAGGTTGAGATGGTATTGCCTGGATTGAAGGGATTTGCGCAATAATTAGCATTTACACAAGCTCTGTATTGATCAGCAGTTACTTCTGTTTTTAGGATTTCAAATGCAGTCATATTTAGGGTTGTTGTATTTTTATAGGTTGGGTTAAAGAAGCCTGAAGATACTCTGACAAGGGTCACATTTGGACAATTATTTGTGAGACCACAAGGTGTAAGTGAGCAAGTTTCTGAACAAGCAGCAGTATCATCATCACAAGCTTCAAATCCGTTATAAACAAAGCCATCACCACAACTTGCGATTTCACAGGTGGTTAAACAAGCATCATTATCTGAATTATTACCATCATCACATGGTTCTACTCCAGCATGTACAAAACCATCACCACAACTTGCAGGTTGGCAACTATTGATACAAGCATCTGTATTATCAGAATTAGCATCATCACAAGTTTCTTTGGCATTTTCTACAAAACCATCACCGCAATATGCATTCTTACAAGTGCTAATACAACTATCGCTATCATCTTGGTTGCCATCATCGCATTGTTCTGTGCCAGCTTGAGTGAAGCCATCACCACAACTTGCATTCTTACAAGTATTCAAACAAGCATCAGTATTATCTTGGTTCGCATCATCACAATCTTCAACACCAGCTTGAGTGTAACCATCACCGCAACTTGCGTTCTTACAGGTATTTAAACAAGCATCAGTATTGTCTTGATTTGCATCATCGCAATCTTCAACACCAGCTTGAATGAAGGTATCACCACAACTTGCATTCTTACAAGTATTCAAACAGGCATCAGTATTGCTTTGATTTGCATCATCACAGTCTTCAACACCAGCATAAACGAAGGTATCACCACAACTTGCGCTCTTACAAGTATTCAAGCAAGCATCAGTATTGCTTTGATTTGCATCATCACAGTCTTCAACGCCAGCTTGAGTGAAACTATCACCGCAACTTGCGCTCTTACAGGTATTCAAACAGGCATCAGTATTGCTTTGATTTGCATCATCGCAGTCTTCAACACCAGCATAAACAAATGTATCACCACAACTTGCGCTCTTACAAGTATTCAAACAAGCATCAGTATTGCTTTGATTTGCATCATCACAATCTTCAACACCAGCCTGAGTGAAGCTATC
>JACCDO010361562.1_pt1 | contig 11107 bp, 9 predicted proteins | sample 7446101 | NCBI WGS metagenome assembly JACCDO01 (sample SAMN15323440, study PRJNA562643) | freshwater metagenome | isolation source: river surface water | place: USA:Blue River Watershed | collected 2017-08-16
AACCAGATGAATATTTTGAAGTAAACCTCACTGCCACAAATGAACTCATTGATATTGCAAAGCGCAATAACGTCAAGAAATTTATCTTCTCATCCACTGCAGCGGTCTATGGTTCACCTGATTCGATGGATCCATGTAGAGAAGATGGACCAAAGGCTCCCATCTCTCCTTATGGTGATTCCAAGTACCAAGCCGAAGCCAAAGTCACCGCATTCATCAATACTCCCGGTAACCACGGCACATCACTGCGTTTCTTTAATGTAGTCGGCACGGCAGCCCCAGAACTACTTGATAACTCTGTAGAAAATCTTGTCCCAATCGTTCTCGGCAAACTCAATGCAGGTAAAGCACCTGAAATCTTCGGTACTGATTACCCAACTTCTGATGGCACATGCATTCGCGATTACGTCGATGTCCGCGATATCGCTCGCGCACATTTAGCTGCTGCAGATGCAACCCAACCTCTACCGCCGGCACTCAACATCGGCACAGGCCGTGGCGCATCTGTGCGCGAGATCATCAAGCTCGTTTTAGAAGCCACCAACCAGACAGATACCCAGATTATTGAAAGCCCACGACGTGCCGGCGACCCAGCCTTCTTGTGCGCTGACATCAACCTTGCCAAAACAGCGATGGGCTTTACCTCTAAATATTCACTCGAAGAGAGCATCAGAAGCCTTTTCTAGGCGTATCAGCGCCCCCCGATAGACTCACCACATGACCCAAGGCCTGCCAAACCCTGCCGCCCCCGCGCCGCAGGCCACCCGTGGCGTCCTTGCTATCCCAGCCTTTCGCAAGCTCTGGAACTCCATGCTCTTCTCATCCTTGGGAGATTGGCTTGGACTTCTTGCCACGACGGCGCTCGCCCAACAACTATCGGGCGGTTCATACGCAACAGCCAACTTTGCAATCGCAGGTGTCTTTATCGCTCGCTTGCTTCCGGCAGTCTTTCTCGGCCCTATCGCAGGAGTAATCGCAGATCGCTTTGATCGCCGCCGTCTTATGGTCAATGTAGACATTCTGCGCGCAGCGCTCTACATATCTATTCCAATCGTTAATACATACTTCTGGCTATACACCGCCATGATCTTGGTGGAATGTTTAACTCTCTTCTGGTCGCCCGCAAAAGAAGCATCGGTTCCTAATCTTGTTCCACGCGACAAACTCGAAAGCGCTAACCAAGTAACACTTCTTGCCGCTTACGGCACAGCGCCCATCGCTGCGATTCTCTTCTCTATCCTCACACTTCTTTCTAGCGCTATCGCTGCAATTAGCCCACTGATCCCCAGCAACTCAGTAGATATCGCGCTCTATATCAATGCTCTCTCATTCCTCTTTGCAGCATGGACAGTCTTCGGCATTAAAGAGATTCCCAAAGGCGCAGCATCAAAGAGTGATTCGCCATCAAACGTTGGCCAATCACTGATTCAAGGTTGGAAAGCTGTCTCTGAATCCAAAATCATCAGGGGCCTCATCATCGGAATGGTCGGTGCATTCTCTGCAGCTGGCGCAGTAATCGGCCTTGCTCGCACATTTGTCGGCGATCTAGGTGGAGGCGATGCTGCTTACGGTGTTCTCTTTGGTGCGGTCTTTACAGGTCTTGCTATCGGAATTGCATTCGGCCCAAAGATATTTGCACAGTTCTCTCGCCGTAGGCTATTCGGAGCATCCCTTACAACATCAGGAATCTTCCTTGTGCTTCTTGCACTCATCTCTAATTTAGTTCTTTCAGTCATCATCGTGACCATCCTGGGCGCCTTTAGCGGTATTGCCTGGGTTACTGGCTTCACCATGCTCGGCATGGAGGTCCACGATGAAATACGTGGGCGGACCTTTGCCTTCGTACAATCACTGATTCGCATTACTTTGGTGGCAGTCCTAGCCATCGCCCCCATCATTGCGGCAACTATTGGTGAACATCGCTACGAGTTCCAGAACCTCACCCTCGATTACAACGGTGCTCAGATCACTATCGGTATAGCTGGTCTTATCGCAGTGTTAATCGGTTCAGTTTCCTATCACCAGATGAAAGATCGCCCCAATGTTTCGCTCTGGTCAGATGTTTTATCTGCTTTACAAGGTGAACTCGGTGCCATCACTGGTCAAACTACTCAAGGTATATTCATTGCATTCGAAGGCGGCGAAGGCACAGGTAAATCAACACAATCTAAGTTGTTAGCTCAATGGCTAGAACAAGAAGGTGAAACAGTCCTTCTATCGCGCGAACCAGGAGGAACGGAACTCGGTAAAGATTTGCGAAAAATACTTCTCGGACATGAAACTGGTGATATTTCTCCACGTGCCGAAGCCCTTCTCTATGCCGCAGATCGTGCGCACCATGTTTACTCAGTGATTAGACCTGCACTCGATAGAGGCGAAGTTGTTATCTCAGATCGATACTTTGATTCTTCGGCCGCCTATCAAGGTGCGGGTCGAGTTCTTAACCCAACCGAAGTTGCACGTATTTCTCGTTGGGCTACAGAAAGCCTTTATCCAACTCTGACAATTCTTATCGATGTCCCAGCCGAAATTGGTTTGGGCAGATTGCAATCACGCGATCGCCTTGAATCAGAGTCAAATGAATTCCATGAGCGTGTACGCCAGGAGTATCTACAGATAGCCATGATGGATCCTGAGCGCTACTTTGTTGTTGATGGCAGACAATCAATTGAAGAGATCCACACCCAAATCACTGCCCGAGTAGCTGAGCTCCCTGCGCTTAAGCGAAATACCACTCAAGAAACCAAGAGAAAGTTTCGCAAGTAAATGTCTTCCGTCTTTGATGATCTAGTAGGTCAAGAACACATCATCGACATCCTTAAAGGTGCTGTTGCTGCATCACGGGCAGACTCAGAATCACAAAAAATGACGCATGCCTGGGTCTTTACGGGTCCTCCAGGTTCAGGCAGATCTTCGGCAGCCGTAGCTTTTGCCCAGGCCCTGATCTGCCCAAAACAAGGATGTGGCGCTTGCAACGAATGTCAATCTGCTGCAACAGGGGGGCACCCTGATGTCGAAGTTATTCGCACTGAAGGACTCTCAATCAAAGTAGAGGAAATTCGAGAACTACTCACTCGTGTTGCTTGGGCACCTTCTATGGGCGGATGGCGTGTAGTTGTTATGGAAGATGCAGATCGACTTACCGAATCAGCAGCAAATGCATTACTTAAAGCAATTGAAGAACCAGGAACCCGCACAGTCTGGTTGCTCTGTGCACCAACGCTTCACAATGTTCTACCAACGATTCGTTCACGCTGTCGCCATCTCCAACTGCGCACACCGTCGATAGAGGCTGTCACTCAAGTGCTTATAAGACGTGACAACATTTCACCAACAATGGCTGAATTTGCAGCTCGAGTAAGCCAAGGGCATATTGGGCGAGCAAAATACTTCGCGAGTAACGAATCGGTCCGCAGTAACAGAAAAGCAGTCATGCAATTGCCGCTCAAACTTGGTTCGCTGGCTGCCGCCTTCCAAGCAGCTGAAATCCTAATTGACCTTGCAACCGAGGAAGCTAGTGCATCATCTGAAAACAGAGATGAGAAAGAGGTTGAAAAACTTCAGGAGGCTTACGGCAAGGGAGCCACAGGTCGAGGCATGGCCACAGGTGCTTCTAAAGCAGTAAAGGAATTGGAGAAGGAACAGAAAGCCCGAGCCACCCGTATGGTCCGTGACGCGATTGATGGAGCACTCCTAGACCTTGCTACCTTTTACCGTGATGTCATGCTGGTTCAAGCTGGTGCTGTAAAATCAATGATTAATTCAGACGTGCGAACTGAAATAGAAAACTATGCATCAAGCTCTCCAGTACATTCATCGGCCCGAAAAATTAGTGCCATAATGGAAGCCCGAAACCATCTGGCAATGAATGCAGCACCTTTGGTAACTTGTGAGGCGTTAATGTGTGAGTTGGCGCGCGAATAAGCGGCCTTTTCAGCCTTTAGCGATGGTCAGCACCACCCCTTGCAATGGTGCAGAATTCCACTATGCGCCTTGACCATGTTTCTTATGTGACCTCCCATAACCAGTTAGCTGACACCGTGCAACGCCTAGGTTCGCGTCTGGGCAGCACCTTCGTTGATGGTGGGATCCACCCTCGCTTTGGCACTCGTAACTTCACTTGTGCACTTAAGAACGGTCAGTACATAGAAGTTGTCTGTCCGCTTGATCACCCAGCAACCGAACAAACTCCATGGGGTAAGGCTGTTTCCAAAAAGGCTAACGAAGGTGGCGGCTGGTTTACCTGGGTGTTCAGCACGGAGGATATTTCCCCAATTGAAGAAAAGTTTGGCCGTGACGCAATCGAAGGTCACCGTACACGTCCAAACGGAACCGACCTTAAGTGGAAACAAATTGGCGTGAAGGAAATCGTGGATGTTCCTGAATTTCCATTCTTTATTCAATGGCTTTCAACAGATCACCCATCACAAGACGGGGTACCACTTGCGGAGATTCAGAAGATTGTCATTGCCGATAAAGATGAGCTTGCAAATTCATGGTTTAAGGACGAAATCCTGGCTTCACTCGAAGACGTAGATATCGAGTGGGTTGACCTATCAAAGAATGATGGACAATCGGGAATTGTAGCTGTGCACCTTTCAACACCCAAAAGTGTGATAATCCTAGAATGATTTTAAAAAGCCGTGTGTTAATGAGTAAGTCAGAAGGCTTATTTCAAAGAACAGAAGCTGTCTCTTTCTGACCTACATCAGGTAATTGACTTAAATTAAAAAGTTTTAATGCCGCAGGACAGGTGATTCAATTAAACTTGATCTGACTATCTGGAATTAGTCAGAATTGTACTGCTATATTGCATAATTTTGACCTAGTGTAATCGCTAACTCACGATAGAGTATGTAGATATTGGTCTTTAATAAACTTTATAGTCGCCCAAAGTAACAGGAGGAGAATTTTGAAGCTCATCCCACTTTCATTAACTTATGATAACGATGCTATTCAAGATGGCCTGGGCGCTCAGATTCTTCGAGTAATAGGAGTTAGAGCATTAAGTGAGTATTTTAAACTGGGTTACATCCACAACGGCATAAAAAACCTGCATGTACATCAACTTGATTCCGCTCAGACAGAATCTGAAATTGAATTATTCATTAAGAAGACAAACTCAATATTCAATTTTGAAAATCGGGGGATAAGTGAATTTGATGAGGTGTATAAGATTCATGATTTGGGCATCAAAGTGGGTCTGAAGTACATATTACGTGCCCTTATCCAACGTAAGCGAATATTACTTCGTATAGCCGTTCCGTTTTATCTCACCAATCGATTTCCTCAAATTCTCAACCGAGCTCAAAATTTCGCCCCAGATTTGACCGTAAGGAATTCATCTAACTCCAAGATTGTGATTCATTTTAGGGCTGGTTTCGATTCTAAATTTGTTGATCCTGGACGAACTCGGACCCGCTTTATTCCACTAAGCTATTTTGAAGGCCAGCTAAAAGAAATTTTTGAACTAAACCCAAGAAAATCCTTTGAGGTTGTTCTGCTTACTGATGCCCCTCCCACCCCAATGGAATACATTCCTCTACCAAGCCAATTGGGGATGTGGGAGAAGAGTGGATTCGAGATTAAAAACGGGTCAATAAATATTCCTTCTTTAGACTTAACAGAATGCACATTATTGAAGCAAGAGAATGTGCAGGTCGTTCACGGAGGGGACCCTCTCGAGGCACTCAAGATAATGGCAAGTGCTGACCACTTGATTTTATCTCGATCCACCCTCTCCTTCGTTGGAGGCTTACTAAATAGGTCTGGCAGAGTAATTTATCCGGTCGATTTTGGCCAGAAACCTCTCAAGAGATGGGTTGCCGGAAAAAATCATGAAAGAGGTGTCTAAAGGAATTGATACTGCATGATCAGGAGTTAAAGGAGTCTTCGACGATGACTTGTGGTTCATTTCTAACAATTCTATAAATCCTCAGGACATATTCTCCGATTATCCCGAGAAAGAATGAATTAATCCCAATAGTCAAGAATTGAACCAATTGTAGACTTGTAAATCCTCGAGGCAAATTGTCGCTTATCAAAAAACTAGTTACTGAGTAAATGGAAGCAATCGCCGAGAGAACAAGCAAAGCCCCCCCAGCGTAAGTAGCAAGTCTTAAAGGAATAGTAGAGTGATTGATTATTCCATTTAGCCCTAGACTTAAAAGTTTTCTGGCAGGGAATTTACTTTCACCATTTTTGCGAGATTTCCGCTCGTATACTAATCCTAATTGGTTGAAGCCCATCCCAGCCACCATTCCCCTTAGATATGGTTTAGAATGATTTTGTTTAAGTAGCGCAGTTATGACTTTTCGATCCAACAATCTGAAATCTCCAGCGCCTTTTGGGATTTGAGATTCAGAGAGCAAATTAATGGCAAAATATCCAATATCTCTGAATTTCCGCAATAAAAGCGCTTCCTCAGGCCTTCGGCGAATTCCATAAATTACATGGTAGCCGCTTTCCCAATTCTTTAGGAATGCACCTATCATTTCTGGAGGATCTTGTAAATCTGCATCAAGTTGAATAACTGCATCACCTTTGCAAACCCTGTAATTCTCAAGAATAGAATTCTGAAATCCAAAATCTTTCGAGAATCTCAACCCTCTGATTCTGGGATCAACAAGAGCAAATTCCTTCAATTTTTCCCAGCTAGAATCGTCAGAATGGTTATCTGTGAATACAAACTCAAATTCATAGTCAGTGTGCGATATGGCAAGCTGCCTCAGGGCCTCAATTAATGCCTGTAAATTCAACAATTCATTCTTGATAGGAATCGCTATCGAGATGAGCTTCTTATCCTTATTCACTAAACCACCTTTTCTTGTTTAAGTAGTTTAGCAAAAATACTTTGGAGTGAAGTCAATGGGTCCCTATGAATTATAGTGTCCTGATAAGGCTTGGCTGTAAAAATTCTTGAGTAATTGTCATTGGGGTTATCAATATGTTTGTTTCGCTTCAACAAGTCTGACAAAGCGAAAGAGTCAAAGAGATGTTCTGCAACTTGAATCAATTTAAGCGGCTTCCCATGCGAAATCTCAAGATTCTGGGTGTATTTCAAACGAAGCGCATTATCAATGATTGCAACGTCATCATCTACGTAGTGAAATTCTCTTAACTGCATCCCACTTGACATATGAAACTGAGTTTTGTCTCTAAGTGAAGAGTAAATCTGGCCAAGAAACATGTGTGGGTGAGGGCTGGAATCTGAATAAAGAGTGTGCAAATTTACATTTGTCCACAAGTTCTTTGTTTCTAATGCTGCAAGTTCTGCTGCAAAAGCTCTCTTTGAATCAAAATAGTTATTTCGAATACCAAATATCTCAAGCGCAGATCCATATGTAACAATTCGAAAGTTTCTCATCAATGCTTGCTTAGCGATAACGAGAGGCCACTCGCAGTTGACTTGCATGAGGAGATTAAGACTCTGTACTGAGTTGGTATTCCCAAAACAAAAATGAATCTCGATTTCCCTATCATTTGGCAGACTGTCTAAGAATTTTGCTAAAGAATCTTCTGATTCATTAGAGAACCAGTCTTCAATCACTGATCTTTCCACAGCAACTGAGGAGGTATGAAAGCGTTTCCAAGCCGAACCAATCAGACCTGTTGATCCGAGTATCACACGGAGAATCTCCATAGGGATACTCCTTTCATGCAATTGTGAAGAGTCCGCAGTCTAACAAGTGAAATCATCAAAAAAGACTATTGCTTTCCGATAACATAAACCTATGCTTGAAGAGTCGCTGTACTGGTATGGGAATGTGGCAAAGTTTGAGATTGCTAATGAGATTAGATCCCTTGCAAAGAATACCGATCGTGAGTTAGTGGTTGTTGATCTGGGGGCTGGACGAGGAGGTGACTGGCATTTACTTGCAGCAGAATGTCCTAATCTTCGAATTTGCCTCTGGGAGCCTCACAGGCCAACGTCAGAGTTCCTTGAAAGCAGATTTAGAGGCACGCACATCGAGATCCATCGTGATTTGAGCTCAATAAAAGGAATTGCCGACATAGGCACTTCCCTTTCAGTGTTAGAACATGTTGATAGGAAAAAAACCCATTTCCAAATCGCTTCGCAAGTGCTCAAGAAAGATGGAATTTTCTTTATGAATTTTGACGACGGTCATTTTAGGTACTCATCCGCAAATGTGTTTTCATTGAAAGAATATCGGTTGCCTCTAGCCGAAGCCTGGCGAACGACGCTGTCCAAGATTTCAAAGGCGTTAGTCCCCACCAATAAGTTTCAAAAGAAGGTATTGCTCGATGAATTCTTGAGATGTGTAGATGAATCAGAACTAGAATTGATTTCGGTACGTTTCAGACACTTAGGAGAGATTAAAGCTGTGTCTAAGGAGTTGTTGGAAGTTGATGTCCAGTTGCAATTCATGAAGAACTGGCTGTTTTTTGAGTCAAACGCAGAAAGTCTGATTCGCCAATCATATGAAGATAAGGCAATAGAGAAGTGCTGGGATCTTTTCGCTACCCGTACGGCGGTATTCAAGAAAATGGGAGTATCTACTTAATGCTAAAGGTAGTCCTAAGAAAGGCTATTGGTAAAATCGGGTATTCAATCATCTCGAATGCCTCATTAGCATCAATTCAATCAAGGCTTTCAGAGGCCGAGGAGTCGAAATATGCTATTCAACTCTTAGGGTTGCTACAGGCTATGCGAGTCTCTAACGTGGAGCGCTTCATGAAATTCGGAAGAATGAGCACAGCTCAACTACTACAAGATTTATTTGTACTAGAACATTTAAATTTCAAGAAGGAAGGGTTTTTCGTAGAATTTGGAGCTGCAGACGGTATCCGACACAGCAATACCTACGTGTTGGAAAAGGAATTCAATTGGACTGGAATTTTAGCTGAACCTGCGACCATCTGGCATGAACCACTTCAAAGAAATCGTAGTGCAAGAGTAGATACAAGATGCGTATGGAGTGAATCTGGGAACACCTTGGAGTTTTCAGAAGATGCTTCTGCGGAACTGTCGTCTGCAACAGAAGATCGAAATCATGGAATTCATGAGAGTCGAAGAGTCGATTCCAGGAGTTATCAAGTAGTGACAATTTCGCTCAAAGATCTGTTGTTGGAAAGCAACGCGCCGAAAGAAATCGATTATCTCTCTATTGACACAGAAGGATCCGAGTATCGGATTTTGGAGGCGTTTGACTGGAATGAGTATAGGTTTCATGTAATTACAGTCGAGCATAATTTTTCAGAAGAGAGAGTTTTAATTTCAGAGTTGCTGAAATCAGTTGGTTACAAACAGGTTTATGTCGAACTATCAAAATTTGACGATTGGTACATCCTTGAGAATCTGAGTAAGTCTTGAAAAGGTACTTACTGACTATCGCCATTCCTACATTCAACAGGAGCTTGCGTTTAACAAAGAATTTAGAGCGAGTTCGTGAAGAGATAAGTCAATTTGAACTTGAAAACAAGGTAGCACTTCTAGTCTCAGACAATAATTCCACTGATGACACTTACAATATTTGCCAATTGTTTGCAGGAAAATATCTGGATGCTGGTATAGACTTTCAATACACTCAAAACAAATCAAATCTGGGATTTTCTTCTAATGTGATTGAGAGTTACTTTAGAGCGAATTCTGATTACACACTATTCTTCTCAGATGACGATAATCTTCGTCCGGGTTTTTTACGTGAGCTAATTGAAGATATTGAGCAGTATAAATTCTCTGTAGCAATCTATAACTTCACTCAGCCACCGTATAGTGAAGAGAATTTACTCATCAAGGAGTCATGCCTAATTCGTGGCGACCAAGCTTTAGGAGGATTGGCGTCTTTAATCACATGGCCAAAACTATCTGGGCTAGTACTTAGAAACAATCACGAGGCAGGACGCTATGACAAAATAAGAACTCAAATTTCGCCAGATAATGTCGTAGGACATGTTTTATTGGCGATTGACCAAATCAGGCAAGATCCGAATCTATATGTGTCAAGTGCCGTCGCTGCCTACCCTGATGAGGATTATCGAGAACACGTGAATTTTGTGAGCTATATCGGCAATTACATAAGGAGAGATCTTGAGGAGTACTGCGCGTTAGTTGGAGTCACGAACTCAAAACTAATTGCGGCTATTAAAGAAATCCCTTTACGAAATATTGTTCTTTACTCACTCCACGCGCTCTCTTTGTACTATAGGTCTCAAACCAAACTAACTCGTAAAATGAGAAATGAGGTAATCCAGAATATAGTTGGTTATTTATTAGGGAGAAAAATGAGCCATCAAGGGCTTGCACTCGAAAATCCTTATCAATCTTGGTCCAAGATAAGAACAATTATTTACCTATTTTACATCTTGAGTCTCGCGGTGAAGGCAAGATTTACCAAAAGGAAGTTATACTTAATGGATGAAGCCTTCTAGAGAAAATTTCTGATTTTGAAAGTTGCGGATTGGATTTCGAATTTCCTAGTTGAGAATGGAATTACGCACGTTTACCAGCTTTCTGGTGGGATGACGGCATTTTTGGCAGATTCAATGGCGAGAACTTCAAAAATTGAAATAATTTCACTTAGGCACGAACAAGCCGCAGGATTTGCAGCGGAGGGGTTTAGCCGAGTATCTGGAGTTCCCTCTGTGGCCATGGGAACGAGTGGGCCCGGGGCGACGAATTTAGTTACTGCGATAGCTTCCTCATATTACGACTCAGTACCCGTAATCTTCATCACCGGACAAGTACACCAGGATGAAATTAAAAAGAATCATCTTCAAAGACAGAATGGTTTTCAGGAACTCGACATAGCGAGAATGTCAGCTGGAGTCACCAAATTCTCTCAGACGATTCAATCTGCAGCCGAGGTATCTGAAGTTTTTCATAAGGCACTGTTTTTGAGTACTTCTGGGAGACCAGGTCCGGTTTTGCTTGATGTACCCATAAATATTCAACAGGAAGAAATTGCGGATCAGAGGATTACTCCAGGAGAGTTTCTTGAAACCAAGACCACAGACTTTGCTGATTTGCTCTCACTGATTTTGAACTCTCAACGACCTCTAGTGCTCGCCGGTGGTGGAATTAGAATTAGTAAAGCTACTCGGCAATTTTCAAATTTCATTGAAAAATTTCAGATTCCAGTAGTTA
>JACCDO011190894.1_pt1 | contig 11107 bp, 14 predicted proteins | sample 7446101 | NCBI WGS metagenome assembly JACCDO01 (sample SAMN15323440, study PRJNA562643) | freshwater metagenome | isolation source: river surface water | place: USA:Blue River Watershed | collected 2017-08-16
CACAAGATTATTGTATCCATGAGTATATCCTCTTTCACAAAGCATTATCCGATCATTACCGGTAGATGCTATTTTTTCTGCGACATTTTTCATATCATGCGGTGCTAGAAACTGACCTTTTTTAACATTGATAGCTTTGCCAGTGGCACCGGCAGCTAATAATAAATCAGTCTGTCTACAAAGGAAGGCTGGAATTTGCAGTACATCTACTCCTGCACTGGCAACCAATTCAGCCTGCCAAGATTCGTGTATGTCTGTCAGTATAGGAAGACCTAATGTATGCTTGACTGAATTAAGAATTTGTAGACCATGTTCTAATCCAACACCTCTTTTAGTTGAGATACTAGATCTATTGGCTTTGTCAAAACTGCTTTTATAGATAAGATCTATATCAAGACCGTCGCAGATTTCTTTTATTTTACCTGCGGTATCTATAGCATGATCTTGGCTTTCTATTTGGCAAGGTCCTGCAATGAGGAAAAATTTATTCTCGTTACTGGCAACTATTCTGTTGATTGAAAATGTACGCATGGAATATTTACCAGTGTCTAATAACGTTGGCAATAATAAACAAGCAGGTTATAACGTGTATTACGACCCAGAATGTTTTTAAAAATAGTGCTATTCTAGCTTCTCGAACAGTGAGAATAGGGACATCGGGACGATCGTCGTCCGTCTGCCCCATTAGGTGCCCAGTCGCCCGAGCCCATATTTTTTCAAAACTATTCATCCTTCGTAGGTTGCTGAGTTAGCACCATGTTCAAACACTTCAACGGATTTGACACGCACAGTAGGATTGATTGGATAGCGCATGGTACCACTGGCTAATAGTTCTGCCATCTTGTCAAAACACATTTTAGCAAACATCTCGCAACCGACGCCTGGAACAATACGTAGATCACAGATGCCCTGTCTACGATAGGGTTCTACCTGAACACGTTCTGGATTTCCATCGTGTTCAGGGTTTGAACTCCAACCCGACATTTCTTTGAAACGATCCAACATAGGATCGTCTTCAGCAATGACCAAAGTGTGATCAAACATGTGATCAGCCCAGGCTTTGAATTCTTTGAGACCGCCAAAGTCCATACACCAGTTTTTATCGTCTAGTGTATCACATTCAAATACAAGTTTGATACCAATTGAGTAACCGTGAAGTGTTGAACAATGGCTGTGTGTGGCACGCCATTGTCTAAAGCAACATGACAGGCCTCTGTCATTGCCATAAGTTTTTGTAGAATAAAATTTCGCCATCTCTTGCCTCCTGTAAATCAAGCGAGTAAGTTTGATGACATGCAGAATTTATAAAGCGGGTTGAATGCCATTGAAGACCGCTGTTTCTGTGTGTGTATATATTATACTTGAAGATATTTATATTGCAACGAATCGCACATTATTTTTTTGCCATTCTGTGGGAATTGACCATAGAGGTTTGTTTTTTATAATAAATTGACAATCATTATAATATTCAAAAACTTTCCCTATTTGGTAGATCCAATAACTGGGATCTACTGGTTGAGAACCTGACTTTGAATAATTGAGACTGTCTTTGTATATGTTGTTCACAGCATCGTCGATCGGGTAGAGATCAAATCCAATCAATTCAATTTCTTCAAAATCTAATATAGCTGCTAACAGTACAGCAAATCCTCCACTGCCCCAATGCTCTGGATCGTCTTTTTTAGTCCCACCTTTGTAAGGTAAGTTAGGAAGCTCTCTTACGTTTTTATTTTTTTTAATCTTTCTAAAATAATGAAACCAGTGTGGCCTCACATAGATCTGACAATCAAAATTATTTTCATTGTTGGTAGCTTCTTCAGCCATGCGTCTGTCGCAGCAGATAAGATGATGCACGGTCATATCTCTATGGATAGCGTTACAACCTATGATAGTATGGAATTTATATTGATTTAGATCTATCTGCCTACGGCTTTCACCGTTGCCGATTACTAATGCTTTGGACATTACTCGATTCTACCGAATCCATTCCATATTCCGGGACTGCCTGATTTAACACAAACCCAACCCACAAATTTTCCTGCGGTGGGGTAATTATTCCAAACTATGTCGCCCTCGTTAAACGAACCACTTACAGGAGGTTCGTTACCACTCAGATGCAATTTGTCATTGAATTTTAATGCGCCATTTACATGCAGGCTACTTCTTGGATCAGCGTTATTAACATTAATACCTAAAGATCCTATTATAGATACTTTGGTGTCGCCTGTTGCAGGATTACCGATTACAACATTACCACCGGCCTTGATAGATATTCTAGATGTATTATCTGTGCCTAGATCTAGATCAGTGTAATTATAGGTTCCTATCATTGCGGTACTAGGAGACGAAGTACCTATTATAATATCAACATTCTGATCAATAACATTTATAGAAGCTTTGGGTTGATCCGTTCCTAGTCCAAGCCTATCAGTGTTGCTGTCATAGATAAGATATTGATTCACACTAAATGAACCGTCTACTATCAGTCCTTTAAGGTGTCCTACTTCTCTGAGATTGCTTTTAGTTATCGATGTTCCTAGTTCTTTTTCGTCTAATACTTTAATGTTGTTAATAGTAATAGATTTGCCTCTGGCTAAATCTAAACTTTCAGAAACAAAAAATCTGTCTGGATTGGAATTAAATAATAATTGTTTATTATGTCCTTGTCCGCTCCAAAGAATTCCTTTTCCGTTGATATCGCCTTTGATTGTCAAATATGGAAATTCGTCAGTGTTTACTTCTGAACCCTGACTTAATACTTCTTCTAATAATTTTAATAATGTTGTTATCTTTTCTTGATTAGACATATTTACGAATTTCCAATTTTACCAAACGGTGACCATATACCAGGTGATCCTGACTGAATACAAATCCATCCTACATATGAATTCATTCTTGGCTGGATGTTCCAAACTATGTCACCTTCGTTATAGGAGCCACTAGTTGGATACGTGCTGTCGTATTTTTGAAGTCTATTACAAAATCTTACAGCACCGTTTACATGAAGATCTACTTCCGGGTCAGGAGTAGATACTCTGATAGCTAATTTACCATGAACTGATACCTGCGACAATGCTACTTTGGGATTGCCTAAAGTAATTGCACCACTGGCAGATATTAGAATTCTTCCAGTGTTATCAGTTCCTAGTTCTAAAGCATTGCTAGCGAAAGTGCCTATAAATGCTTTTACAGTATCTTTGGTTCCTAATACAAGTTCAACTCCGTCATCGAGGATGCTCAGGGCTGCGTTAGGTTGTTCAGTTCCCAGACCCAATCTGCTGGTAGTAGAATCAAAAATTAGAAACTGACCCACAGAAAGGCTTCCATCTACTATCAGTCCTTTGAGGTGACCTACTTCTCTTAGATTACTTTTTGTTACTGTCGGGCCTAATTCTTTTTCATCTAATATTTTGATGTTATTAACACTAATCGATTTGCCTCTGGCTAAATCTAAATTTTCAGATAAAAAGAACCGATCGGGGTCAGAATTAAAGATTAACTGTTTAGTATATCCCTTACCACTCCATAATAGACCCTTACCATCTAAAGTGTCCCCGGAAAAAACAATAGGGGTGTTTTTTTCAAATTTTATGTCAGCCTTGATTTCGTCAACTTCGATTGCTTTGACTTTTAGGGTGCCGTTGACTGTGAGATTATCTAAGTTTTCAACATGTAGATTTTTAACAGTAACACCCGAGTCATCTATTATAAGTTGAGTTTTACCTGCTGTATCTGTGATACCTGTGCTGGAAAAATTTTGTATCTTTCCGCCTGATATATGATCACCGGACAGAGATCTAAAAGGCATTTTCCTTGCGATTTCTTTGACGTCCGGCGCTGCCCTTTGGGAGATTCCGTTGATTTCATCACCTAAAGCGGATAAAAGATTGTTTATGTTGCTCATAGTATTGTATTTATCCGCCAATAAAAAAGCAGGCCGAAGCCTGCTTTTACTGTGTATTTACTTTGTTATTGCACTTTTAGAAGCACAGTTTCTTCGTTTATCCTACCATTTAGTTTGATATCTACAGCTTTGATATCCTCTAGGAACTTGCGCAGAGCTACTTTTCCTGCATCTTTGAATGCTTTCATTTGTTCCTCAGGCTTGCGCAGAGTCTTTTGTACACTCTTATTCACATCGTAGCCAGTAATAGTAGTTCCCTTCACACTAAGTTCTTGGAATTCCGCAGCTACGTATTTGCCAAGTTTTCGAGTTTTAGTATTATAAATCCAAAGTTCTTTAGATCCAATAATGTCAACAGGATTGATTGACACTAGTTTGAGAGTTTGCTCTGTCTTAAGATATTTCAACTTAGATACAATTTTTTCTGCAGGCACAGTTTTACGAGCCCTAGGTTTTTTGTTAACCTTGGCTTCTTGCATTAGCATATCGCAGGCGCTTAAAATATCGTGATAAAAAGCTACGATTTTTTTAACCTGTGCTTTGTTCAGATGACTGTAACCTTCTTTGAGCTGTTCACATTTGCCTTCTTGAACATCGAGGTATTCTTCATATTGTCGCTGATACCAATCCTTGATGATTCGAGCATGTGCGGCTTTGGCCTGCTTACCTTTGAGCAGATTTAAAACTTTGAACACTTTAGGATCAAATGCTTCCGGGTCTTGACTAAAAGATTCAATAGCATCTTCAATTTCGTCAGTCATCTTATATGCAGCTTCTCGCACTCGATCTTGAATAGAAACTACGATCGCAGTATCTTTTTTCTCAGTAACTTCTTCTTCAAAATCTTCTTTGCCTTCGGCGATAGCTCTATTAATAGCTTCTTCTAGCCATTTTGCACTGTCACGACCTTCGTTGAATCCTGCATGGACCTCTGGCATACCTCGCAACAAGCATGATGCTAACCCGCCCATAGTTCCTGAACAGCGATTGTCTTTGGTCTTTTTAAATTCTGCAATACTGTCAGAATTCCAACCCTGAGTTTTCATCCATTCAATGACTTTGGGTTTAAGATCTTTGGCTGAGAATTCCAAACGATAATATTCCATAGCTACTCGAAAATGACGGGTAAACTTTTCACCGTCCCATTCGTCTGACCCGTCCCAGCGAGGACTTAGATCTTTGTTTTTATTTTGACGAATAGCGATGGAAGCTTTTTTGAGTTTAGTAGCCATTTATCTCACTCCTGTTGTTTGCAATATGTATATTATAAGGCCAAACAATCATTTTGTCAACCTTGTTCAAATCGTTCCACTTCTTCCAAATCGCCTTCTTCGTTTTCCCTGTACACTATGGTTTGAAGATAGCCCAATCCAAGATTGGTTTCTGCGATTTCATATGCTTCTTTTCTACTGCTGGTAGTTTCTAATAGCTCTTCGTGGAACGCCTCGTCCACGCCCCAGACCTCATAAAGTTCCCAGGTCATGATAAAATATTAATCTCCTATTAATTATTCAAATTTAGTCCAATCTCCATCGGGCGCCACTGCCCAACCAAGACGTTGGAGATCATTCCGGATCTCGTCGGTTATCTGCCCTTCAGGCACATATCTGTCAACAACTGCCTTTCTAGCCAATTGTTCTTCGGTCAATTCTTCGTATTCTTTATCGGGCGCATATACACCAATATCTCTAATGCCTGAACAGTACCAATCTATATAGTCTCCCTTCTGTTGCATGTCGGCGATTATGCCGCCAGCATAACGCCAAGAGCAATCCCATTCCTCTCCTTTGAGAACAGGAATGACTTCCAAACGAATAAATCCGTTATTGCACATAGCCGCATATAAGTTTTGGGCATAGGCATCGTCCGCACGAACTTTCTCCAAAATCCAATCAGTGGTTAGGAGATCGTATTCCATGTTGTTGATTCTGCTCTGAGGATCGTCGAACTTGTGGTCATGTTCTTCGATTATCTTTTCAAAAAAATCTAGATAATCTTCGTTGACTGGTTCGCCTTTTTCTGCCTGACGCTCTAAATAACCTTTCTTTTGAAAGGTATGTCGTTCAGGGCTTTTTGAAATCTTTGACATCTTGAATTGCGGATTTGAGAGTCTCTGCGTAGTTAAGAGCCTGTTGTTCACTCATAGTAATAGTTGTTTCACATTGAATATAACCTTTGGTCCATACCGTCCATGTTAATTTCAATTTTGCAACTAGTCCGTTCCATAAATCTTTCCAAAACCAATCAAACTCTTGTTGCCAAGGGTTATCAATGTCGTAACGTTTCTTAATAGATTCCGACCAGTAATCAGTCTTTACTGTAGCATAGATATTAACATTTACTCCAGCTTCATCTGCTTCAACTTCGAAGTTAAGTTCGTGGTCAGACTGTCCGCAGCCGCAGACAACTTTATACCATTTACTATCTCCAAAATCGTTGGTTTTCAAAATACCTTCTGCTGGTGTTTGTGCTTTCATAATTTAAAATGTTTTAACATTATTCCGATTTTCGTAGATGCTTTTAACCATTCTTTGATAGTCTTCTTCGTTCATGCATGATCTGTATAAACTCAAAGCCTGCGTTATCATAATTGCCGCTACTTCTGTAGCGTCATATTCTTCTAACATGATGTTAGTAAATTGCAGATATTTTGCATACAAAGCTTCTACACAATGCGGATAATTGTCAGTAATAGCCATTTTAGGTCCAAAGTGATTCACGAATTTTGATAAGACGAATCATCATTTCTTCGTCCTCTGCGTTATATTGTGCTTCCAGTTCACGACTTTTGTCAAGAGCAGAATCGCGCATTTCAGCTTCTTCTGGACTCTTATCTTCCATATCTAGCAAATGATAACCTTTTGCTCGGCGCATTTCGCAGTAGGCGCTCCAACCACTAGCATCGTAAACGTCTGGACGGTTAGGGTAAACTTCTTTCCACCAACGATATAGCTCTAAAATTTCTTTTGCTGCTTTGGCCTGATAGGTCGGTTCTGCTAAATGTTTTTGATCTTCCTCCAAAAATTCCTCATTAGTTAGAGTCGCGGCCCATTCCAAATAGGCAATACCTGCTTCCGGGCAACGCCATTGTCGGTACCACCGACGCCACCAGGGATAATTGTATTTCTTTTTATCTTCGTCACTCCAGATGCAGTGGTGCCATGCCTGTTCTATTTCAACAAAATCAACAAGCTCATTAAAAAGACATGGAAGAAACCTGCTGCCAACATCACGCCACTCGCCGCGAGGAATATCGCTTGCATGAGCAGTAAGAGCGTGGGTTTTAGTGATCCAACGATTGTTGATATAGTATCGTACATCATTAATCCTTTCCGGAATCCAACACCAAACATCCTGAAGCCTATCCAACCCTTCTTCTGCGATCCACCAACGGATTGGATATTTCTCTTTGGCAGCTCGTTCCCATTCTGCCCATTCTTTACCTGTACCGCATTTCAGTTTGGTAGTGCCGCGAATCCAATCCGCAAATTTTGAACAGGTCCAATAATTTCTCATGTATAATTCCTTCTCAGACTTCGTAGTCGAACAATTTAATTATACGATCTTTTATTAAACCTGTCAATATCAACCAAAAATCGATCAATTTGAGCTAGACACAGTAAAATTATTAAAGCTATCTAAAATTTCTTTGTGTGAGATAAAATGATTTACTTCTGCTTTCTGCGGAGCAGAAAGTATATACGGCATGTAGTAGTCTTTCATTAAACTGTAATACTTTTGTAGATCAACTAATCTTAAGCCATGTATTACCTGCATCCAACTTCTATCACTGAACATGCTGAAATCGATATCGGGATTTTCACCTTGATGTAACTGTTCCAATATAATTTTAAGTCTTTCTGGAGGCGGATAATTTTTTTGAAAATCTCTCCAAAAATCTGTGTCCTGTCTTTTCGTCATATAATGTAGATAAACAAATTCTAAAATATTAGTGTTTCTATCCAAAAAGGTTTTGTTAAATTGATCTATTATTTCTTGTTCAGGCTGCATTGAAGGCCCGCACCTATTTAGAAAATCTATGACATTTAAAACGCTGACCCAAATGTTAGTGGCTTCTAGAGGTTCCAGAAAACCTGCTGATAAACCAACGGCCATGCTGTTACCAACTACAGTTTTTTCATAGGTCCCTGCTTCGAAAGAAAAGATTTTAGGAACAGTGAGTTTTTGACCAAAAAATTCTTCTGCTTCTTTCAACGCATCATCGTCGCTGCAAAATTTGCTATTATACACATATCCACAACCGTATCTACCATTTACCGGTATTCTCCATACCCATCCATATTTCATGCAAAATGCATCAGTCACAGGTGAAATATTGTTGTCATGATCTATGAAAAATGGCATTGCTCTATCTAACCCACAGGTGTTTGCATAACTTATCCATTTAGTTTTATGATGTTTGCCTATGATTAGTCTAGCGAAGCCTGTGCAATCAAATACAAAATCGCAGTTTAATTCTCTACCATCTTCGAGAACTATCTGAGAAATAATTTCATTTCCGTTAAATTTTTTGACTTTGGCATCAATTCTATCAATGCCTTTTTTTGCAGCAAACTTAGCAAGGTAAGTGGCTAACAATCTAGCATCAAAATGAAATGAATATTGTCCGTGATGATTCAATGGCAATGAATTGATATTTGAATTTTCATCAGTCCATGTGAAGGGCACAAGATTTTCTTTAGACATTTTTTCATAGACTGAAACTTCCTTTATATCACTGTTTGCTATCGATAGTTGTAGTATTAACAATTGATCTATCAACTTGTCCGGCACAGGAATAGGATTGTGAACTTCTTTATCATAAATGAAACTATGAAAATAAGACTCCCCGTCATTGTTCCAATTGGCAAAATTTATTCCTAATTTAAAAGTTGCTTTACACTCTCTAATAAGATCGACGTAAGGGATTTCTAAAAGATCGAGAACGTTTGAGAAAAATGGAACTGATCCTTCTCCGGCTCCTAAAATGCCTATTTCACCGCTTTCAACAACAGTTACGTTATCATTTGGATAGAATTTTTTGGTCAACAAGGCAGTGAACCATCCTGCTGTACCTCCACCAATAATGTATATATTTTTCATAGTTTTATTTATATGGTGTATTTTTTCATTATTGTATTGTAGGTTTCGATATCAGCAGCTTTTGGAGAGCATAACCCACACCAACAGCTAGACTTTTTGCAAACAATCGTAGGCAATGTATTGTTGGCTAGATTGTGTTTTAGATTCGACAAAACCTCGTCGCTATTATTTAAGTATCCTATAACACCTTGTCGTCCTTCTAAATTCATCTTACAATCTTTATTGGTATAGATCTCACCGGTTGTCTGTTTTATGTAAAGGAAAAATTTATTTACGGAACAATACCATCCTTTAAAGTTATTACCTTTAATATATTTTGTTGATTGTTCATTACTTGTACAAAGAATTTCTCCACCGCAGCAGGCTCTACCCTGTGCAGAAAGATCTACCCCTTTCTTAAAAAAAGAAATAACTTTGGTGGTAATTGGAATTTTCTTTATACCTGTAAGAAATTCGGTCTGTTCCGAATTATAATTGAATCTAAGATCAAAGAATCCGTGGTCTAATTGTCTTGGATGGTATTTAACATTGTTGTTTTTACACCATTGTATTTGATCAATACAAATATCCCAAAATTTAGGATGCATCAACACAGCCACGTGATAGTTTTTGTTTTGTTCTACAAGGTATTCTACATTTCTGCGAAACATTTTTTGTTGTTTGTCTAAGCTCTCAGAATGAAAGCTCATAGAAAAATAATCAACATATTGACAAATTTTTTTCCATCTTGTTAGACTTGTAATGCCGTTCGTTATTAGACCTATACTAAGTTTCCAATCCTTATAGACTGATTTTTTCTGTTCAAGATATTTGAGTATTTCCAATATATGAGGGTGAAAAATACTTTCTCCGCCTTGTATGTTCAATGTTGCAAAACGCATATGCGTAGGCCTTGCACTCATATATAGATTAAGGTATTCTATTATAAAGTCTACAGTCTTTAAGCTTGCTTCTAGGCTAGGATGATCTTGTGTATTATCATGACCGTCACCACAATAGCTGCAATCTAAATTACATTTCAGAGTAGATTCCCAGGCTACCTGGAATGAATGATGACTATTAGTTTGATCTATAAAATTAAAATCCGGCATGCGCAGTCATCAAAACTTTTTTTGGTATCCGGCTAAATTTAACAACATGCTGTACTGCTCATAGGCTTTGCGAACTGCTTCGTTGGTGTTTCTGTAATAAGATTCTTCTCGTTCTTTATCCATGAGGGTTTGAAACATATCGATTTCTCCTGGATTGTGCCTTTGCCATTTAAAGAATTTACGTTCCATTTCGATTAATGTTCTTAATCTGCTTTCTGGAATTTCTAAAGTAATAACTTTTTCAGTTTCGTATTCTACGACATCATTGCGAATAATATCAGCACGAGCCGGGTCCGTAAAGAATTTAGGAGGATGATATCGCGCTCTACGCTTAGAATCGTTCAGAACACATACCTCATAATTCTTATAAAAGTCTAGAGTAATATCATAGTTTTCAAGCATTTTGAATTAGGCTTTCAGTCATAGGAAAGATGGCAGCGATTGCTTTAGCACAGGCGAGTGCCACAAGTTGATGTTCTTTTTGTGTGCCGTTTCCTGAACGCAATTCAATGAAGTGGACCCATGAACGCAGTGTGCCATTCATATACAGTTTACTTTCAATATTACCTTCTGGTAGAACTGCACGAGCCTGTTCTTTAGCTATGCCATTCTGGACAGCCCAAGTGTAGGCTTCTCGAGAGGCTCTAATAACAGCCTGTTGTTTTTCTTCCCATAAACGTGCAAGCTCTCTTTGCTCAGGGTTTCCCATGTCCAGTTCGACAGAATTCTGTCTGTTTTTGGTGTCCTGCAGCCGTGCTTCTCTAGTGACGAAGTTAAGATCTTTTGTAGGGTCAGCGTATCGTTGACTAAACTCTTGGAAGGAAAAACTTCTGTGTCGAAGAATCTGTCTTGCGATGTCTCTTGTGGTGGAGATTTCAACGCAGGCCGAAACCATTTCCAAGGGACTCCAGTGTGCGTGTTTAACAAGATATCGTATAAGCTTCTCTGATGTCTCTGTATTGAGCTGGTTGCTTGGGTTGCTGACACGGGCGCAATACGCAATGAGTTC
>JACCDO011184122.1_pt1 | contig 11105 bp, 4 predicted proteins | sample 7446101 | NCBI WGS metagenome assembly JACCDO01 (sample SAMN15323440, study PRJNA562643) | freshwater metagenome | isolation source: river surface water | place: USA:Blue River Watershed | collected 2017-08-16
CTCACTCACTCACTCACTCAATTTTATAGGTGCATTACAACCATTAGTATTGAATGTAGCCCAACCAGCAAGTGTATCACTCCTTCGTAACTGCACATGGGCGTTGTCAAATTTCTGTCGCGGCAAGCCTCAACCAGCTCTACAGATCGTCAGTCCTGCATTACCAGCGCTAGTTAACATCCTCAATCAAAACGTAGATCAAGAAGCGACTATCGACGCCACTTGGGCGCTTTCGTACATCTCCGACGGCGACAACCAACGCATCGAGGAAGTGGTCAAACACGGCGTAATTCCAAAGCTTGTTCAAATGATGGGCAGTGGAAAAGCCCAGTTGATCGTTCCTGCGCTTAGAACACTCGGTAACATCGTGTCTGGCAACGACTCCCAAACACAAGCAGTTGTCAACGGCAACGTGCTGCCAACGCTAGTACCCTTATTATCCCATAGTAAAAAGAATATTCGTAAAGAATCATGCTGGATGTTGTCTAACATCGCCGCCGGCAACCAAGACCAATTGAAGCAACTCATGAACACTCCTGACTTGATCACGAAAGTCTTGGTGCAACTGTCGTCATCCGCTGAGTGGGATGTGCGACGCGAGGCTGCCTGGGTCGTGTCCAACATAGCCACGTCAGGAAGTAAAGAAAATGTTATGAAACTCGTCGAATACGGTGCGATTCAACCAATCTGCGAGCTGTTGGACGTCGGCGAAGTCAAGATGGTTCTGTTGGCCATCGAATCCATCCAAGCAATCTTAAACGCGGGATTAGATAACGATAAAATTGTGCAATTAATTGATGAAGCAGAAGGTATTGAGAAGCTAGAGACACTACAACAGCATGAAAACACCGAGATATACGAGAAGGTAGTGAAGATCATCGAGAAGTACTTCAACGGCGAGGATGCACCTGAAAGCGAGAATATCAAACCGTCATTCGATAGTCAGAGCTACTCCTTCGGGTTTCCAGCGGTGACCGGCAAGGCAGCGACTGATTTCGGTGCTGGTTTCATGCAGCAACCAGCCATGACGAACCAGTTCAACTTCAACCCTCCCTCATTCAACACTGCGGCATTCGGCGCCAACGCATTCAATGCTGGATTTTAGAACAAACATAATAGAGTAACCACACCCCCTCCATGAATAGAACCACACCAAGTACACGATTGTAAGTAGGAGTAATTCAAATATTATACAATAAATACTAGCGATTCTATGCTTTATTCGTTTCTTAATCCCCATTCAAAGAAATTATTCATGGATCTTTGAAGGTTGAGAAAGGCGTTGTTGATGGGGTTCTGCACGTCCTTGGCCAGCGGGATGATGATCTCGGCTAGCTCTTTGCCAATGAGGTCACTGCCGAGCTTGTTGGCCTCATCCCAACGGACTCGATACAGGGTGCAATAGGGATACTTCTTGCGGTACATGGCCTCTTTCAGCTTGTCTTTGCGACGCAATTTACCGTCATGTCTATAGTGATGAGGACCGTCAACTTCGAGCAATGCTACGACCTGTCCGTTACACTTGATCGCCGCATCCACAGGGAATACGCCATCAAAACTGGATGCTTCTGCATTGATAGAGATTTCATCCGACGATATCGTTAACGCCGACTGCAGACTAGCCATCACTCTATCCTGGAGGAGTGATCCTTGCAAAGGGCGCAAGCTATCGGGTGCGGTTAGCAATTCCTCGGGAATCCGGGATATATCTGTGACGTAAGACATCACCCGTAAGTATTGAGCGAATATGCGCAGTTGCTCCATGTGCTCCGTCGGTGTAAACATATTGCGGTTGCCCTTTTTATCGTATACTAGCTTCCTAATGGCGCCTAGTAAGCATTCGTGAACCCCTCTGAATGCGGCGTCGGACGGAGTCATTGAATCAAACGATAGAATAGACAAGCCATACGCACAGTTGGCTAGGTCTTGGGACGTCATTGGTACATCATCATTCCCGATTCGTCGCAGTGCGACATTGATGCTCCATTTCACTGTACTAGGTAAGCTGTCCCACGAGAAGCCGCAATTGGATAATCCCCAAATAGTTCTTGAAAGATCCGGTGATTTCATGTTCTCCAAGTTAATCCCTATAGCTTTGACTAACGAGTCACTGAAATGCGGCGGTAAGGTGTCTAACGGAGTGTCCATTGAGCCCAAGGACCATATGAGCAAGCCAATATCCATGCTGTTCATGTCCTTCTCAACGCGTATAATATTGCTTATCAAAGCGCTTCTTAGAGTGGTCGGTAGTGCGGGCCAAGTATATTTCATCTTAGCCAGTCCCCATACTATGTTACACAGCGACCACGCGGAGCACTTGTCGATGATACGCTCCAAGGAAGCCAGCATGGTATCTACTACTGCAGGTGGTTGTTCATCAAACGACGCACCCAGTGTTCCTATCGCCCACAATGCATTAGCCGCCCCTTTATCATTCGTGCTACCACACACTCGGCTCAGTTGCTCCCACACTTCCGACTTCATGGAAGGTGACAATTGATTCCAAGGAATTCCTAATTTTGCCAATCCAGTAAGTGTTTGTGAAGCTGGAATCGCGGATCCCATTTTGGATCGTTTTATCTCTCCAACATTCACCAGCAACTTCGTAATCAATTCCATTGAAATATCGTTGTAGTTCACTCCTAGTGTGCCTAATGCCCATATCGTTTTGGATGATTGCTGTGGTGACATGTCTACTTCCAGTTCTAATAATCGACGCGGCATATTTTGTCGGGTATTCGCCGGTAGTAATGGCCACTTCAACCCCATCTTTGCCAGTGCCCACAGTGCCGAGGAAAGCGCGTAGGAACTGAAATATTGAATACTATCATCAAGAGATCTGATGATTGCATTACTAGTTTTATCGCTCATGGTGAGCCAATTGGCATTCATCGCACCTAGACTCCACACGACATCGCCGACCAGTTTGGAATCCATACTGCCCATCAACGCGCTGATCTGAGACTCGATTAATAGCTTGAACTTCGCCGGCAAATCGTTGTTCCAATTGACATTCAGCCGCGCTAAAGACACTGTAACTATGGACAATTCATGTTTATTCAGTTGCGATACACGCGGTTCTAACCATTTAATAAATATGGAGACTTCAGCATTGCTTTTCCACGAATTAGCATTGTTACACAATAGCCCAATCGATAGCATTGTAGCAGTGAGTTCAGAAATGGACATTTTGGGAGCATGCAGCGCCAGCAAATCAATCAACACATCATACTCCAAGTAGGATATCTGGTAGCCACCGTCATACTGCGACAGCAGCTTGATCTGACTAATGAAGCGATGCACGTCACCTTTCAAGTCGTCGTAAATTAACATCTTTTCAGACTTCTCCTTTGGCTGAATAAGGCACAGATAAGTAAGTGGGCCACTAAGTAAGAGATAGTATGAATACCTTTGGGATTTCGCTTGTTTTTATGTAATTACTTAAAATATTTTTATTTTTACCATATTTACTCGTTCGCTTCTTGTTACTGCCACTGGAAACCATGTACATATCATGAACTACAATTCGAAAATTTCTATCAAGTATCAAGTCACCACACTGATATTTCGGCGATTTAGCACACCACCACGACCACCCATTTGTGACGGTGAGAAGCAGCAGCAGCAACACAAGCATGGGCAACTAACTACTCACGTACTCACTCACTCACTCGCTCGCTCGCTGAAGTATCTTCTGGAGGAATCCTCTCTGAGTCGACTCAAAAATGCATTATGCATGTGTCGAAATAGCCGGTACCGCACGCAAAAATTATAAAAGCCAACAATGATAATTATAAGCAGTGAAATATGTTCGAAGAAAGCTATTAAAGGCAGCTGCCAGCGTGTAGCTGGACTCGCGATTGAAATCATCTACGACCTCACGTCGTCAGCGACTCGTCACCTCGAAGTTGCCGGTATGGCACCGATTATAATTAAATAGTTGAGTTTGATTCAACGCAAAAATAGTGAATAAAGTACACGCGCTGAATAACGCAGTTTGCGACTGCAACTAGCGCATTTGTCAGACTCGCGATGAATGAGAATCTGTCTCATACCGGCGCAAGAATGAAGTGTAAGAAGAACCATATAATAGTAAAAGTGAGTTTTTCTTCGGTCGGCGCGGAATGAACGAGCAACTCGACCCGTTACTGCGCAGTGAACGCGAAGATCTGGATAAGTTGAAGCTCGAAATCAACCACTTAAATAATGAAAATCAACTTCTTTTGAATCGATTAAGTGACATGAAATATGCATTTGCACTGAGTGAATTGAAGCATTACAAGGAAAGAGAAAGTTTAATGACACACAGCAACAAATGCGCGGTACAAAAGATGCAAATCAAACAAAAAAACACACCGAATGATGACGACGATGTCATCGAAGTTGATGGAAGTGAAGATGGAGATGTATTGTCACCAATCGGTGAGAAAGAGCCTCTGAATCACTTGATGCACCGATTGGAAATGGAAGGAATGGAAAAAGTTCAAACACTAGAGAATCGCGATCTCAAAATTGAAAGTTTAATCAAAATAATGGAAGACGGTGAGAAAGAGTTCATGGACAACACCGGCAGGCGCATGACCTATGGGGAGATGCGCAGCATCTACGGTTGAATCGTCTCGTTTGTACTGTAATTTATTCACTACTTTCTCTCCAACATTAATATTCAAAATTGAAGTTTATACTCATGCATCTAATCCCTTGATTGAGCCGTCATTGTTCTATTTCTACGACGAAGAAAAAAAAACACCATTTTCACGTTCGAACAAGCAATTTGTACTCACATAACTTACTCGCTTGCTTACCCATCTGCTTAATCACTCTGTTACTCACTCACCCACCGTCTAACTCACTCTGTTATTCCCTTACTTACTTACTTACTTACTTACTTACTTACTTACTTACTCGCTCACTCAATAGAAGCAATGCCAGTTGTAAGTAACCTGTTAACTGCGACCTTATTTGCCCCAGTGGTAGCGGTTTTGGCTGGAGTTTCACTGGTCACACTTCAGCGCGCGCTTGAATGGGTAGCATCAATAGCCACCGGACACCACTCCAAGGGCACAGTCTTCAGAAATATTCAACCAGGTACTCACTCACGCAATTACTCATTTACGTAACTATTTACTAACTCATTTACTCGCTCTTTTAGTTATGAAATACGTCAATAACTTCTTAGATAAAATATTAACGGATAGCGCAAGCGCTGCCTCGGGGGTGAAGACAAGAATACCAGTCACCGGCACGTCTATACTCCTCATGGCGATCGTCATCTTGCTGTTATGTTTGTTGTTTGAAGGGGGCGAAAGTGGAGGTAAATTACCACCTAAATATAGAATTGTTGAAAAACCAAAAAATGAAACTAAATCGAGTGACAGCAAATGAGAGCCACTCACTGTTTCGTGCTTCAACCGGTTATTAAATTGTGTCGATAATGAAAATGACTAGGTGGTATTTCTTATTCTTACAAAATTTACTATTATTCTACACATGAGAGCTGCTCTCTGGGTTGCTTCTACTGTTTCTTTTATTGCCAGCTCGACCAGGGGAGTTCACTGGGCTTCCCTGTCGTGGCTTGGGTACAAACGGCGTGTATTGCTCAAGCGGGTGATTTCCTGGCTTCACTAACGTACCAAGAACCGTTTCGTGAAAATACGATTGTAACACTTCCTCGGTCTCATCTTCATCATCGATGAGGGTGTGGACATTGATAGACGACGCTCTGTTCCTACCCATTGATAACGGATTCATACTGCGTTTTTTTTGCTCTAAAAAGGAATCATTATGAACTTTTCGATATGGTTCAGGATATTGAGGCTTTTCGGTCAGAGTCGGTTGACGGAACAGATGCTTCTTGAATGAATCTTGCGGGACGAAATGACCGGCGCGCCGCTTGCTCTCGTTGATGTTGTCGATGTACTTGGCGCGTTGGAACGACAAATCCATTTTGTTTTTAAATCTATGTTCACTATAATTCCAAAAATAAATAATGCACACCGGTAGTGGTAGCAGCAAGAAGAACGGACCGGCGGAGATACCCTCGGCTAGGTGCAATCCTAGATACCCTAACAATGTGCAAGTAGCAAACAATAACCCAATAATTGAAAAATTGAACACTTGATACCACATAAAGCCGTGCGATTGATAGTCGTTGACGTACACGTATAGCAGCTGGTACTTGTACATGATGTACGCGAAGATAAAGAACAACACGCCTAACGGCATGAGCAGAGGACAGATGGATGAGTACGTGATGACGATCATCTGCACCATCATCAACTGTGGATATATCCAGCCATACAACATAGGCCAAGCATAGAACGCGCCGGTACGCAACTCTCTTCTGGTAGTCTTTCTTCGATCCATAAATGTGCCGATCGCCAGTATCGTGGACAGCTGCCAAGGCCGCAGCATCTCGATGGGTACCGCCGTGAATATTTTCACGATAACTAAGTTACAAAAATACAATGAAACCGCCGGAATGGTACCACCTAGTAGCCTGACGAGCGTCTGTGGGTTGCGGAGTATCAAGAGAAGCTGATCCCCGATATTAATGCCACCCAAACCAACAATGACGTATATATTCACGAGTTGGTAGTAGAAGTAGCGAGTCATAATGCTGTTTTGAATTTCGCTTTCGAGCTTCATGCATTCGTAGTACCTCGCTAAGAAGTCGAATCCAAACGGCAAAATCAATAGAAATATCAGCAAAATAATAACGGATAGAAAATTCTGTTGATTTTCGGGTAATGAAGAATTTTTAGCAAAATGATTGACGGAGTTGACTAGCGAAGACCAGAAGAAGGCGCCGATCGCGAGCCCAATATTCGTGATGGTGTTCCTCATCGCTATCTGGCTCTTCGGGATACTAATATTATCCCAAATGACGTCATTGGGGTTAGGCGCGTGCAGGATCTCCATGGATCCCTCGTCGGACAGGTTCATTTGGTACGCGATAGTCTCGGCCATTCTGGTTTTGAACGTCACGAACGCCGTCGAGGAATAGTTATATTGGGAGCCAACAACTACCATTTCAATAGCTCTTTCGGCTTCAAGAACTCCAAGCGCGAAACCCATTCCAGCAATTTTGGTTTGTGCCCAACCCTGTTGCAACGTCTGCTTGCCGCGGTCTACCGTGACCGTTTCTATTTGTGCCACCATATCAGTCACGGAGTTACGGCGCTGTCCACTGGGCGCCTCAACGATAGGATCGGCGGTATTGACCGTGTTAGTGTTAGTAGGCGGTATGGTGATAGGATTGTTGATAGTGCGCCCAAAGGCGGCATCAATATCGGCAATGGTAGGGTTGACATCGTTGGGGGTTTGTAGAATGTAACCGTCGCTATTCGAATCAAGTGACTGCCGTTTGTTCTCGCGACTGGCGTACGGCGTTGCGTCATTGATACCGTCGTCCAAACTCATGGAGGTAAACGGCGATATAGTTTGCAATATTGAGCCATCGTTGACGGTGAAACTAGACCTAGGTCCCACGGTGGTGTCGACTGTCAACTGCTTGTTCATCTCGTCTTCGTCGTTGTCTTGCAGTAGCTTGTTATACTTCTCAAGAAGGGATAACGACTCCTTCCTTGAGGCATCAATAACCTCCTGGCTACTAACATTGCTACTAACATTGGCTACAGTATCACTAACGGTTTCACTTGTTTCATCCGTTTCAAGCGTCGTTGCGGCTGGCGCAGTGACCACAACACCTTCTTCTTCATCATGCATAGGATTTACCACATTGGTATACGCAACGTTGCTTGCCACTTTACCTTCGGTCGCCTCGTCCGATATCTTCTTCACTTTCGTCGACCGCTTCTTACCTCCCGTCTTGGCGGTCTTCTTGCCTGTTTTGCGTTGATTATCACTGCTTAATGCAACCGACGGTGCTGCCGAATCCGGTACCTGCACAGATGGACCGAACAGTATGTTCTCGAAACCGCCGATCCGCTTGATGTAGTTAGTAGCGCGGATACCGATCTTCTCCATTGCTTCGGCCGCACGAGAATCAAACTTATTCTTCAATCTTCGCTGTATCTCTTTGTCCATACTACGACTTTTTTCAAAACAATGAGATTGCAAGTCGAGAGTTTCCTCGTTCAACATTCGTAACTGCGCGGTGTAGTAGTTGATGGCATCCAGCTTCTCGTATCCCCACCTTTCTGGCGTTATAAACTGCTCAAAAAGTGCTTCGTAGCTTCTGTCGTCACCGGTAGGATCGAAGAGATCTATATTCACGTCACCGGTTTTCACGTAGATAGTCGGTCTCTTCGGCGCCGTCACGTTGTAAATGGCTATCGACTTCTCTAATTTATCGCGGAACGACTTCCGTTTTGCACTAATAGGTTGAGTAAGACGGTGAGTAATAGACCAGAAGAGTGAGTAGTCAGTGAGTGAGTAGTGTCATACCACAAAGCATTTAAATCCCTCAAATCTAACGCCAATTCCACAGTAAACACTTCCGATGGAAATATTTCTTCGAAGTACTCGTACAACTTTTCTGCGGATCGCATTTCAGGCGGGATGTTCTCCAACATGATGGTGTAGTACGTCTGCGGATGGGTGTCGGGATCGTCTTTCGGATCGTCTTTCGATAAAAATTGTAATCGTAAATTTGAAAAATTATGATATTCAGCGAATAATAATTGACAAAAATATGCTGCAAATAGATAAAACGTGGCGGTTGTAACCCATAAGCGTCTTTGGTACACCAATGGACCAGCAATGACGTTCAATATCGTGTACTTGTCCCAGCCGCTCACTTCGGACGGGACGGTGCTGTACACGGGGAGCAGTACTAACAAACCCCAAAATGTCAAGAACAAACATAATTTGATGCATAAAGTGTGGTAACGCAGCAACATGTAGCCGTCTAAGCCGACCATGTTAAGAAAGTCTGGGAATTCGGACACGTTCCTAGGAAAGAAAGCCGTAAGTGAAGAAGAAACAAGAGATTAAGCAATAAGTAAGTAAGTCTTTAGTGTGTGGATGGTGGGTTACTTACCATAATGCAATGAACCATCCAAAAAGGTGATCAGGAGGCTTGTCTGGCACTCTCATGGAGTTAATATATCTATTTTGATACCGTTTTAAGAATATTTGTTTATAAAAACGATAAGTTTCAAACACTGAGTAAATAAGTGAGCAAGAGAATAAGTTAGTGATTAAGTAAAAGAATAATTAAATAAAAACCTCCAAGCAACAGTGCAAATATAACTACGTTGACAATAAGCGTGAGTATCATGCCACTAGTGGAGAGGTTCAGGGTTTTCACCGAGGGATCTTGAGACGCATCCAATCCTTGCCCCGTCAACAGACTGCGCGTAAACGAGTCCATGTTGCACTCACTCAAGCACGCACTTATTCACCAGGTTCTTACTCACTCATTTCTAACCCGGAATTTTGAAATAGGGCCGGATGGGTACCGGCAAAAATGCCAACGGATAGATGCCTGAAATAGTGAATACAATTAAATTACAGTTTTAACAATTGTGGGAGCAATAATGACGGTGGGGGGCGCGGGAACCAAGCAATTCCGTTGCGCGCAAGAGGTTGTTGGCGTGATTATGCGAGGGGATCCTAGTCTGCATTTTGAGGCGACGGTTGGTTTCTCGAACCCTTTAGTCGGTTTTATATTTTCATCGTGATCGAGGATGTACTCCTTGCCTCTGTCGGTGTTAAACCAGTGCAATGTTGCATGGCGAACATCTGATTTCTTAACGGGTACAGAGTGGGCTTTAATAGTATTCCTGTCAGGCAATTGATGACGGTTACTCTTTATTCTAGAGTTTGCAATATGATATTTCTTTCTAGAATCGGCAGATAACTGTATAACTCGTTGTGAAAACTCATTGACTGTTGGAGGCGCAAGTATTGACGGAGGTGGAATCTCAATAGAGGGTATTGTTAACGTAGAAACGGACATCACAGACTCCTCGTCGCAATCCCTACTTGTACCATCATGATACTGTTGGCTATCGTGAGTAGCAGTCTCACAGTTATTATCTCTGTCCTCGCTGTCTCTATCTACAACCACTATCAGTTCATCACTTGAGACGTTTTCATTCCTGGTGTTACTTGCTCCTGATTGGTGCATTGCATCATCGTCATTCTTTTCGTTTGTTGGAGTGTATATCGAGGGTGGCAATATGCTTTCGATGTATAGACTTTCATCGATTTCAATAAATTCGTTGCTAGACATTTCTATTTTATCACCACAACTAGCATCATTTATGATTGCATTAAAATCCAAGTCTTCCGATGGGTCGCTGCCTACATCATCAAGAGTGCCTAATTCGTCCACTTCCTCCAAATCAAACACGAAAGAATCCTCTTCTATATCGTCCATTTGATTTACTGATTCTTCGTTTCCGTTATTGTCGCTGGTTAACGCATCGGTCGTTGACGCAGATTTTTCACTAGTTCTATCATTTTCTTTGTCTAATAAAGTCGCTGCAGCGCCTGCATCGCTCGCTACAATGGGGATTGATGTATCAATATCGTCGTCATTCTTGTCGTCGATGACTTCTGCTCTTGATCGCTTTCGTCCTTGTTCAAATGTTATTGGTTGATTTAGCAGTACTAAATCAATTTGTGATATTAGATTCTCTATTCCCAGCATATCTACTTCGTCTTGAACATTGCTTTTAGTGAGCAAGATATCGCAAATATTGTCATTCCTTTTGGTGAAACTATAATTGCTGCAACATTCTGGTTCGGTTGCAATCACATGAACTGGGTCATTCTCTGCCTCGAGCACGACTGAGTCCTCCGCACAGTCTTCTCCCACGCAAGAGTAGAATGACAAGTCCTCGATGACGGACTCGTCCATGAGTGACGCGGGATGCGACACTACCAGAAAACCGCAGTTATACGGTATTTTTTTAACTGAAAGAATTTTTTAATTTTCTGGGTGTGGAAACCAAGGAAGGAAGAAGGAAGATTCTTTATATTACATCTATATAACTATGACTTCTGAATCTTCCTCGCGACACGAATAAACACGCACTATGAAATCGAACAAAACTCTGTTCCCAACAGACATTTGTCCATGAAATTATCTTCTTCTACCACCACACCCATTTTGTTAAAACTTTTCCTGGTGA
>JACCDO011042296.1_pt1 | contig 11104 bp, 12 predicted proteins | sample 7446101 | NCBI WGS metagenome assembly JACCDO01 (sample SAMN15323440, study PRJNA562643) | freshwater metagenome | isolation source: river surface water | place: USA:Blue River Watershed | collected 2017-08-16
ATAAGCTCAAGAACTCGCCCATTGCTATGTTTTATCGCAGAGGCTTTTACGCCATTTGCCGCCTTCAGATTGAGAATCGTATTTATGGGGGCTTTGTCAAACTCCTTCTGTGTGATACTTTTATAGGCTTCCATTGTGGCGAGCTGGGGATGAGAGGTACTTTACTCAAAAAATACGCCGCCGTCAATTTTTTCTAATTCGGCTCAAGCCAATCCATATTTTTAAACAGAGCAAGCATACACTCGGCCTTGAGTGCGGACTCTTGCGCAGGAGTTCTTATGGCCAGCTCGCGAAGCTCTTGAAGACCCGCTTGATGCGCTTTCCAAATAAGGTCACCCCACTCTTGTGGAGACTGCTTCGTCGCAATCCCAATACGGCGGCGTACAATTTCTTCGCGAACAGCTTCTACACTCACATACGGCGCACGGGTCTTGCCTTGACGAATACGATACCGCTTCACACTGTTGAAGCGACGGAGCAGGGATTCTACATAACGATTGGCAACCATATTCGGGTCCTCTTGCCATTCAATTGACTTGGTATTATTGAGCATACGGAAATACTCAATAATCGCTTCTTCAGTTGCACAACATTTTACAATAGCGAGTACTGGGAAATCATGGGCCTCCCAGTCATCGCCCTTGCTGTCAAAGAACTCCTTCAGAATTGTCGCACGGTGCTGTCCATCCACAAGCTCTTTCGTGTGCTCAGCAATTCCTGGGGCAGTCTCTTTCATATATCGTACAATGTGAAATGGCTTGAGGTCAAGACGTTTCACATCGTCACCAATCTCCTTTCGTATTGCATCGCAGTGCGCTCGGTCTATAATACGATTGCCTTTCCAAATATCCATATCGGCAATTTGACTGGCGTACATTTGTTTCAGATATGAGCCATCATGATACTTGAAAAGCTGATTGGAGGCATCAGTCATTTTGGTTGGATTGGCTGTTGGGGTTTATTTGGACTGGTTCAAATTTATTGGGATATGATTCTTAACTATCATACTTTTTCAGCTCCAATGATTTCAGTCGTATCCGTCAAAATATGTTGTTGGCGTGCCAGAGTATTATTATGTACCGCAATTTCTTCAATTAGTTTTGTTTTATACGCACGTATAATATCTCCCGTAATATGCCATATAATTGATGGAGTCAAAAGAGCAAAGAGCAACTTGAACATAAGAGACATCGCAATATAATACCACCCCGTGAAGAAAAGAATAAAGAGATTTACGAGCCACCAAGAGCCGACCGCAGAATGCCCAAATGCACATATGTGAAGTAGATTGGGTAGTTTCCAGCGAATACCCACAAGTTCAAGTATCCACGCAAGAATTGTAAACGTGAGGACCGTATAAAACGGCGCAGAAATGGAACGGCGCATTGCAAAGTTTTCAGCAAATACAATTACAGAATCCTGGAATGCAATCGCACTCAGGAGAAAGTACGTTGGAATACCCATGCAAATTCCAGCAACAATCGGATTCATTACAACGGCTCTCAAGACTGCTCCATAACACTCGCGGAATCCTCTACATAAGTCACGTGGGGGCATTTATTATATAGTAGTAGCGATGGGGGTTTATGTTGGTTTGGTTTTATGATATATATAATTAGAGTAGATAAATGGAAGCGTTTTTTGAGCGTCCCCGGAATTTTTGGCCTACTGATTTAGACTACCAACGGATAGCAGAAATAATTATAAAAAATAATAAAGATATATTTAAACCGTTATTATCACTTGAAACTTCGGAAGAATTACAAGGTGCAATGAACAATATTAAAAAATATTCAAATGATTACATAATAGACTATATTATGAATAATATTACAACTCCTATTCATTCATATTACAAACAAAAGACAGATAGTGGTGCATATACTTTACGACAACTTAATGATATGAAAGAGGAGTGTGTAAATAAAATTACAACTGGATTATGTACACCTGAATCTCAAAGAGGTTGGTTTAATAGTTTTTTTGAACAATGTTATAAACCTTTAAAACCGAATCGTGGAGACGGTCGTAAAGAATTATTAGATGGAATACTCTGTGCAATAAAATTAACTGAATTAACATGCACATATGGAATTCGCCCAGATGTTCTAAATAATGCTCTTATAAAAATCTCTGGAATAGAGGAGCAGCTTTTTGAAAAATTTGCCAGAGTAGATCTACTTGAAAGAACGCAGAGAAAAAAAATAATTGAGGAAAGAAATTTATTAAACTTTGTTTCTGTTCCAGCAAGTCTTAAAACAAAAAAGACAATAAAAGAGAAAATAAAAGAGAAAAGAGAAAAGAATCTTCTCAAATTTGTTTCAGTACCAGCAAAACCAGTCCCATATACCAGCGCTCAAATTCAAGCAAATCTAGACAGCGTATTCAATCCTGCTACAGCAAGTCTTCAAACAAAAGAGAAAGATAACCGAAAAGAGAAAATAAAAGAGAAAATAAAAGAGAGAAGAGAAAAGAAAAGAGAAAAGAATCTTCTCAAATTTGTTTCAGTACCAGCAAAACCAGTCCCATATACCAGCGCTCAAATTCAAGCAAATCTAGACAGCGTATTCAATCCTGCTGCAGGTGGACAATCAGGTGGAAGACGCCGTCGCCATAGTACTCGTAAGCATAAAAAGCGAGTACATCGTACACGCCGCCGTCATGTATAAAGATTGATTATTATGTACAATTTCTAATATAAATAATTATTTAATTTATATTAATTAATTATTTATTATTCTATATTTTTCTATATATGAACCTTGACAGTCGGAGCAAACCGAACAGATTGTGTAGACTTGAGATGTCTAAATGATCCAATCGGATTCACATATTCACAATAGAACTCACTGAGCGGTTCTTCAACAGGCTCTTTTTGTTTTATACATGAATAGCAAGAGCCCATTCTATTTAGACTTCATTTTTTAGGAGGATTTTAAAAAGATTTTTTACAGCTGTGCTAACCTCTCACATAAACATCCGCGTCACATCCAGAGCAAGGTTCTTCTTGAATGGCCGTTTATATACCACACGGCTTTCCACAATACAGTCTCCTTCATAGATGTGCTCAACACTTTGCACACAGTCCTTCAAATTAAATTGTATATTTCTCAGTTGTGCATCTGTATAGATTACTGTGCTGTCGTCAAATTCAGAGTCTATTCTACACTCTATAATTTCAGAGGAAATTGGTACAATAATATTTCTCAAGAAGTCTTCATAGGCTCCCCATAAATCGCCCTCATGGCGAGCAATATTCTTTTCAAATTGACATGTGAATTCACCCTCCTCTGTAATTTTGTATTCAGTAAAAAAGTGGCCAATTCCAGTGTCAAGCCAGCTCTGGAAAAGTTGTCTGTATTGTGAGGGAATCTTCTTACTTATAGTGGGCGCGCCATCTACCACAGTAGTATACAAAGGATTCAGTGGATACTTTTGCATATACCTTCCTCGTATAAACTCTTGGTACTCGGGCAGAATTTTACAGCGAAGAAACAAAAAACAGTAACAGCCCATTCTCTGTCGTGTAGAGGGTATTTTATTTAGACTCCTTGATTTAAGAAGCCTACGGTAGAAGAATGGTGGACCGTGATTCTTGGATATATCGCAGTGGAGACCTCTTTGCTCCAAAAAGTATACGTGCATTCTTGGAGACTTTTATATACGGAAGCTACAATGATACTGTATACATAACCTATTGGTCTATCATGCACTTAATTAGTGGAATAGGTCTCGCGATCGTGTTCCGAACATGGAGCATGCCAAAAAATCCATACACAATTGGATTTATAGTACATACTGCATGGGAGCTATGGCAAATGCTCATACAAATGTCCAATCCATTCAAACTTGTCGGCCACAACAATATAGTAGATACGCTCCTTGATACAGTGCTATTTATGTTTGGAATGTGGATTGTTCTGTCGCGTAAATAAATTACACATAAATCCTAAGTTTATTTTGTAAACCTAAACCTACACTTATTACTATAGAGTAATGTCAGGTCCCTTGGGCGAAGACGGTATTGTTCTTGATGTTTTCGGTGGCCTTGGAAATCAAATGTTTATTATTGCAGGAGGACATGTAATTAGCCGATATCAATCCTGTCCACTATATATACCCTTCGTAAATCCTGATAAAAATCCTCATAATCATATGCAACGTGATTACAGAGAAACTATCTTTAGGAATTTTGGTGTCAAACTAGACCTGCATATAGATGTGGCCCGTAATGCATGTATACTTTCTGGCTATACCGCCGCACATATTGGCGGATTTCTACCATGGGACCCTAACGCAATTAAACCGCGTCTATTTCTTAATGCATATTTCCAGTACTATCCACCCCTTGCACCATTTGAGACAGAACTTCGGTATCTATTCTTGAGCGGTATTCAAGAGTATCGCAATAAAGTTCTGGAGCGCTTTGACAAGGGGTTCTTAAATGACTGTGCATTTCTCCATATTCGCCGTGGAGATTACTTGAAACATCCTGATATTCATTACAATCAGACACTTGAGTATTATGAAAAGGCGGTTGTTCGTCTTTGTACCGAGAGAGGTATTCCTAAAAAAATATTTGTCATCTCTGACGATATCGCATGGGTAAAGAGTCAGACGTTCTTTACTGGGACACCTATATACGAAATTTTTGATTCGGCAGATGAGCTAGAAACAATGGCGTTCATGTCTCTCTGTACTGGAGGCGCTATCTGTGCCAATTCCACCTTTAGTTGGTGGGGTGCCTTCCTCGGCCCATATGCAAACCGCCGACCTGTCATCATACCCAGCCGATGGATTAGCGAACCTATTGTATCCTTATTTCCTAGCGAGTGGATTGCCGTCTAATGACTTAGCATCAATATAGAGATTGGACAATTGTATGAGATAGTATTTTTAATATATACATATACTAAAAATAAAACTAGTTAATTGTTATTTATTTCTTTGTGCGGCGAGTTTGTTTGCGTTTACTTTTGGTATGTCTCTTGCTCTTACCCTTACGCTTCATCGTTCGTCTTCTGCGTAATCGCCGCCCACCTCCAAGATTACTATTATTATTATTATTTTCCATGTTAACATTATTTCTCCCATAGCCATTGTTATTATTATTTCTCCCATACCCATTGTTATTATTATTTTCCATATAACTACCATTGTTACTTTGGCCATTGTCGTTGTCCCTATCATATATCTCAAACCCTACAATGTAATTCCCATATCTATATCTGGCAAATTCAACTGGATCTAATTCCAAATCAAACAGCGTGTCAAACTCCAAAGTATTATCGTCAAAACCACTATTTTCTATTAAATAATCAAATATATCTTTCACTACATCATTACTCAATTTATTATCATCTTCCATACGAATCGTACGCATAATCGCACGTACATTTGCGGAATTATCTATATCATATCCAACTTTATTACGAATAGACTCTTGTATGTCTTCGGATAGATTTCCAAATTCCATAGTAGATAATTCTTCTAAAAATATATCATAATCATTCCCCCAATTCTTTGGCAAAAATCCAAAATTGCTATAGGCCATTGTTCCATACCGAATTAATTTAAACATGGATAATACTGTACCTCCACTGTCTCCAACTTGTGCATCATCTGTCATTTCAATATCTTTAGGTAGGTTTTTTGATAACCCAAGAATTAATTGTAATTTAACATCTGTTAAAAAACGTAGACTTCCACGGTCTGGTAGTATAGGTTCTGTACATGTGTCTGTTTTATTTATATGACTTAATGTTAAATCAATCATGTCAATCTCAAGGCACGTTGCGCCATCTTCATCAGTACGAATTTTATCTATACCATTATCGTCTATTTCTGCTACACAATGCATAACACGTTGAACACCATCTTCTGAATTAATTATAATTGAAAATCTTACATTACCATTTCCAAAAGCTTCTAAATCATGACGTAATTGTCTTAAATCCATCCTATTTTAATTCTACTTTTTTATCTAGCGCCGTCTGAAATACTTCACATCCTTCTTGCCCTTACCCCATACATCCTCCTGAAGCACTTGTTCTGCGTATTTCGTAACAGTATCCTCTGAATATCCTGAGGGCTTGAGAACCTCCTTCATGTCTTTCTTAGAAATACAGTATTCTTCACTGTATTCAAAGGCTTTCAGAAAATCCTGAATGAATTTGCGCTGCTTGTCTGAATACTGATGGAGGTCATCATACTTGAATATATAACTCGGGAGGCTCGTTGTAGGGCTATCCGTATCATTGTTATTTGGTTCAATAGTTTCCATTACAGATGAAACATCCAGAATCGTCTCCAAAAGAAGCTTCACTTGGTGCTCCGCCTCGCGCATCTCCGTCGTAAGGTCTAGCCAAATCTGCTCTGACTTCTTCTTCGCATTCATAAGCGTATTCTTGAACTTGCGCGTGGCTTCCTGGTGGTTCTGGAGAAGGCGCAAGAGAATTGAGCGCTGCTGCTCAAGAGCGTGGACTTGAAGACGCGCTTCCGTGTCGGCGTCCTCCGTCTGGGACTTGTTCGCCTTGTACAAGAGGAACATTTCAAGAAACGGCTTGAGCCCTTGAAGATACAGTACAGGGTCTTCATTTGCCATAAACTTATTCAGATAGATACATACACGTCCATCACGAAGCTCTTCAATATCTATATTGCCCGCCTTGTGATGCCCTGTGATACCAGTCGTCATACTCACCATAATGCCCATACTTATATCCTTTGCCTCCTCCATATCACGGCGGAACTTGGTCACCTCCTTCTGGTCCACATTGCGGTCGTAATTCTTCACTTCAAGCATAATACGGTGCTCCTTCCAAACCATACGCAAGTCGCCCTGATGACCTTCCTTGCCAACATTTTCAATGCTAAAGAACTCGCCGCGCGCTGTGGAGCCAAAGGCTCGTTGAGCAATGTCCTGAAACTGCAGCTCACCCATATCGCCCTTGTTCTTGCTCCCCGTAGAGGATTTTACCATAGTCTCACGAAAGTTCTGGAAACTCTCGGCGAGGGTACGACTCGTCTCTCGCATCTGTGACTCCACTCCCTGAATTTGCTGCTTCACCTGCTGCTCTAGCGCTTGAATGCGACTGTCTTTTTCCTTCAGAATCTCTTCACGATTGCGGCGCTCTTCCTCGCGGACTCGTGATTCCGTCGCGGCCCTGTATTCCTCCTCTTGCTGAATTCTGCGTTTCATCGTAGCGAGGGAGGCTGCTGCTGCTTCTGCGGCTGCTTGTGCCTTCTGAAGTTGCGGCTCGTACTCGGCGGCAGCTTGGGACTTGAGTGACTGAAAAAGAGTATCATGCTGTAATTTCTGACCTTCTTGATTCACTATAGTATAGGCTTGTGCACCGAGCGTCAGAATCTGTGCGGTTTCTTCTGCGGAAACTTGCTGAAAAAGTTGGGGTAATTGATAGTCGGCTGGAACTTGAAGAGTGATTTCTTGTAGAGGTTCTGTCATTTGGGCGTAGTCTTATCTGTATTTCGTGCTGGAAGTTTAGACCTGCGGAGTCCCCTGAAAAAATTGAAACAGATTGTGCATGATATATCAGTACCCTCTCTTCCTTACAAGACTATACAACACGCGAGTTCAATAGATTCAAATGGCCTCCTCTTCGTGCGGTGTGAAGAAGACGACTCTTGCCAGTGGCTTTATTTGCCTCAAGGGAAATACATTTCCCTACAAGGACGATATTAAGAAGGCGGGCGGCAAGTGGAATCCCGCGGAGAAGGCATGGGTCCTTCCTGCGACGGCCGACCTCAGTTTCATCAAGCCGCTCCCTCCGCCGCCTTCCTATCCCTGGTTTGCATGCTGTGAAAAGGCGCACATTGTTTGTGCTGGACGTCAGGAGGTTCTCTGTACTGAACATAACAAGCGTCCCTGGTGGCTCTGCTGTGACAAGGGGCGCATTGTCCGTGCAGCCGATATGAGCTGCTCTTGTGTGACGCATGACTTTCGTGTCCGTGGAGCACGGTATACTGGTGATTAAAAACGACTGTAAAAAATACAATACTCAATATACATAACTATTTTTACTTTTTGGGCTTGTCTGCAGTCTTGGTCTTATTCAAAAGCGCCTCATGGAAACGCACGTGCTTGGAGGAAAATCCTCCTGTCTTCTCAAAGTTCCGCTTCGCCTTATCGGACTTCTTATTGCGCTTGGGATCAGGGCCATCCATGTTTCTTGTGTGGATTGGTGGTGTGTTGAGGGTGCTTGAATTACTGGATTCAATTTTTTTAGAAATCAACTGGTTATACTGACAAGTTTTTTATATCACATTTGATTGTAAAAATTAGGTATCTTAATGTAGAATGGCAAAGACACAGCGCATTTCCCGAAGTGAGAAAAAGCTTCATGCGTATTGTGATAAAAACGCAAAGAAAGGTATTCAAACAATGAAAAAATTACAAAAGCTTTTAAAAAGGAAGACTATGAATAAACCCGCAGAAATGAAGTATCTTACAACCTTCATGAAAGAGTGTAAGGATATGTATACTGAGAAGAAGGGAAAGCAAGTGCCAAACTGCAATAAATATGCCAGACGTGTCTTGAAATTTTATCGCCCTTTAAATTTCACAAAAAAACAACGTGCGAAAATTACTAAGACTTCTATAAAAGAGTGTAAGAAAAAGTATCCTGTATTCTAAAGGGTTGTAGTTTCATTTCCTTTCTGAATGACAACACACCAATTGCCCGTATCATAGAAGGATTGTACAGTAGCTGGACCAATCGCAGACTGAATTTCAGACTCCAATTCGCCTTTGCTGTAAATATGATAGAATCGCTTACAGATGGTACCATCTTTCATATGAAATGGTACTATCGTATCACCTCCTGTAAATTTTCTCCTGGAGGTAACAGGCTGCTCCGCAGCCCAGACATAGATAAGAACTGAACCTCCTGGCTTTGTCACGCGGACCAGCTCACAAATCGCTTGGAGTCGTTCCTCACGTGTGCGCAAGTGATGTACAACTGCGATAGAAATCGTGTGTTCATATAATGCATCTGGTGCTGGAATTGCCAGAATAGAACCTTCTGTCACCTGGAGCCCTCTGGACCGACAAATCTCTACAAACTCGGATGAAATGTCCACGCCTTCATACTTAAGTTCTTTTTGTCTATAGAACATATTCTTTCCATTTCCACAACCAATGTCTCCGACGAAGCTTTGAGATGGCAGAGCGTCCAGAAACTTGCGTACGCCGCCCCACACTGAATAGCGCGTCTTGCTGAAATCGTGGGCGATTGTATTGTATGTGTTGGCGACTTCCATTTTGGGGCGTGAATGTGTTCTATGATATGAGTGATTTTACCATCATATGGGTGGAGTGTCAATTTTATTGAATATAAGTATAGTAGTATGGCAAATAAGATGGAAACATATTCCGAATTTTTTGAGGGCCCGGTAAATCTTAGTTTCGATATGACAGAAGCTATTGATGAGGAATTGACAAAAGTATATAATTCTGGGTGGGGAGTTGGAAAGCTCGGTGTATCTGTAGATGTTGAAAAAATATCGGACACCGAATACATCATTCGTAATAAATATGATACTCCTCCTAAAGTGCATGGATTGAGTGGAAAAATAATTTCACGTAATGAATATGTATTTACTCTTACGGCAGAGAAGAACGGATTACTTGTTAAGATGGAAGGTGAATATAATTTCTTTGATACTAGGGCTCGCGCTATGACAGAAGGTATAGAATACGTAATGCCAGAAATTCTAAGATACAGGGAACATTCTAATACAAAGAACTCGGCTGCTGCGGGCAAGGTGCCAAATGGCCTCCGCTATCGTGGACCTAGTGCACGTAAGACATACAAGGGTGGTCGTCGTCGCAAGACACACAAGCGTGGTCGCAAGCATGCGAAAAAGACGCACAAACGCCGCTGATTCATTTGTTGGTTTCCAGGAAACATTATACTTATTATTTCTGAATTCTAAGTATAGTGGTATGTCAAATAATCACGGACTTTCTCTTGAGTATTCTGAATTTTATGAATGCCCGGTAAGAAATGAAGATAACAAAGAATATATACTATCTGAGATTGTGCCACGTTTAAAAGCAGCGGGTTATGATTATGATACAACATTTGCGATTGTTAAAAAATCTGATACAGAATATTGTCTTAGTATTAAACGTTCCACTAAAACAAATAAAAAAACATATACATTTACTATTAAGATAACGGATGAAGGTATACACGTCGCTATGAAAGGAAAATATCTTACTACAAATGCTGAAACAAATAATCTTGTAGATATCATGCACGAGGTAATAAAAGATATTGTAGAATCACTAAAAGCAGAATATCGTAATACCAAGAATGCCACAACTAATTCTGCCATAAATATGGATCCTCAGCCCCCTCCCTTAGCTGCGGTAGCAAATGTGGCACCACCTAGTCGTTCTTCGGCTCGTGTGGCTCCAGTGAATATGGTACCAAACTCATCCCAAAACTCATGCAAGTCATGTACAATTTCTGGCGGACGGAGAAGAGTAAAAAGAACTAAACATCGCACTCGCAAACATGCGAAAAAGACCCACATTCGTGGGCTATGCTAAGGGACCTCTTAAATTAAGCATCAGATTGTACAGAAATCACTATACGTATTTTCTCAGTTCTAAGTATAGTGGTATGGTTGAACCCGATCCAACATATTCTAAACTTTTTGAATGCCCAGTCATGGAAATTTTAAATAAAAGATTTAGTGGCAAACTATATAATATAGAATTTGAGATTCAAAAAATGATTCCAGTTTACTTAGGACCTGGATGGGTTATTGAGACTGAAAAAAAATCTGATACAAAATATATTCTTAAAGTTAAAAACTATGGAAATGGTAAAAGATATATGTTTAATCTCACAATAAATAATGCAGGGTTACAACTTACTGAAATCATTCATCGTTCTAATTATAACATTGCAACAGATAGAGTTATGGAAAAAATAGAATCTGTAATAGATGCAGTTGCAGCGCAGATTGGGTTTTCTATTAGAAATTCTTCATATAATGCAAATAATACACATAAACCACATAACAATACGGTGGCAACTGTTCACCATCGCCAACGTTCACATAGTGCGCGTAA
>JACCDO010415403.1_pt1 | contig 11103 bp, 15 predicted proteins | sample 7446101 | NCBI WGS metagenome assembly JACCDO01 (sample SAMN15323440, study PRJNA562643) | freshwater metagenome | isolation source: river surface water | place: USA:Blue River Watershed | collected 2017-08-16
AACAAAAAAGTTGCTAAATACTTTTTTTATCATATTATAATTTTATGCTCACAAAATTATGCTCTCCGCCAAAATACAAAAAACAGAATTTTACAGCATTATGCTCTAAAACACGTTTTGAAAACTAGTTGTCGCCAAAATACCCTAGGTTTTGAAAATTGGACATTTATTTTTGTCCATTTTTTCAAACCCCTGGCACTTTTGTGCAAAATTTTTGCCATTTTCTGCCTTCGGTAATTTCTGCCATTTTTAACACTTTTTTACTTATCAATAAGTATCTCTTTCGCCACATTTCTGATTATTTTTTCGTAGTTTCTCTCGTTGTCTTCGTCGTTTACCTCTCCCATTGAATTATCCAATATCTTCATATACTCTTCGTGTTTTTTTGTAGTAATATCGTCTGCTTTTGGATTTGCTTCTAACCATTTGGGTACTAATTTAATGTTCTTGTGTTCTATCAACTTAATTGCGCGTTTCATATGTTTTTTATCTTCATCCTTTACCCAAGTATCATTGTCTTTCACGTGTATCACTTCTCTCTTCAAGTCACTGCAGTGAATCGGTCTTTTGTACACGTCTAGACCTTTCAATTCTCGGATAAGAATATTATTAATACTACCTACATAACCGAGTCTTCCAAAATTTTCAAAATCTTTAAATCCAACATCAATATTATTGATAAAATCGGAAATATTAAATGCGTCCTTGCATTTTTCATTCAAGAAAATGTTCAAGTTAAACTTATTGTTTGTTGTATTATTGGTTGTATGTGTTCCGAGATTTTCTTTCATTACTTCCAGTAGTTGTTTCTGAAATTCTTGATTTTGTTTGATAAACTCAATAATCAAACTTTCGTTCATTTGTTGGGATTGTTTCTGGGGAATTTCTTGATTTTTTACCTCATTTATTTCCATAGTTATATTTTCTTCTGCTGTTTTCGTATTTTCTTCGGGATTTTTACACTTTTTTTGATGTTTCCATAAACCACTTTTATTTTTGTAAATTTTACCACATTCACACTTCATTTCTTTTTGCGACTTTGCGATTTCCATGGTTTCCATTTGGTTTCCATCCTTACTGACACTATGTTTAACGGTTGAAATATGTTTTTTGTAGTCATTTGTTCTATAGCATTTATAGTCACAATGCTCACAATAGTAAGCTTTGCGACTTTTTGCGACTTTTGCGATTTCCATGGTTTCCTAAATTTATAAAAGAAAAAAATTTAAATCCTTTTTTTCAAAAAACAAAAATTATGCTCACAAAATTATGCTCTCAATCAAAATGCGAAAATCTGAAAATAAGAGCATTATGCTCTAAAACACGTTTTGAAAACCAGTTGTCGCCAAAATACCCTAGGTTTTGAAAATTGGACATTTATTTTTGTCCATTTTTTGAAACCCCTACGACTTTTGGGCAAAATTTTTTGCCATTTTCTGCCTCCGATAATTTTCCCCATTTTTGATGTTTTATATATATATTTTGTAAAATACTATGTAAAAACATTTTTTATAATAAATCTATGAAGGTTGCATTCTGTTTTTTGATTAGTTATGAACAAGTGGTAAATAAAGAACATATATGGAGAGAATGGATTGAAACCAATAAAGATATTATAAATGTGTATTTTCACTACAAGGATTATTCTACGATTGATTCTGAATGGATAAAAAAACACGCAATTCCCCAAAAGTATGTCGTAGAAACATCGTATTACCACGTAGTGCATGCGTATTTTTCTACGATGCATTACGCATTTTTACACGACCGCAATAATAAATGGTTCTGTTTTTTAACTGATTCTTGTGTCCCGATTGTATCCCCTTTCCGTTTCCGAGAGATGTTTTTCAATCACTATAACGAAACGATTATGAGTTGGAAAAAAGCGTGGTGGAATATTCATATGCATAAACGTGCCAACTTACGCCAATTAGGAGAAGAGTTTAGACTAGCAAACGATCCTTGGTTTATTATTAAGAGAGAAGATGTCCAGCGATGTATTATTTATTCCAATAAAAACATTGACATATTTCGATTAATATGTGCCGGAGGTTTGGCAAATGAAAGTATTTTTGCAATTATTTTATATTCTATGAATGTGTTGGGAAGAGTAAAGAGAGAAGTAACTCACTGTGTAGACTGGTCCCGTATGAGTAGCACAACGAGTCCTCATATATTCAAAGAGGGTTCAAAGCGTGACTTGGATTATATTAATAAATTTTTAGCAGAAAATCATTATACGTTGTTTTTGCGCAAGACTCATAAGGATTTCCCAGACACCATTTTATTGAATTATATTTATGAAAGAGAGAAAATTAGTGAAGATAGAGTAAGTAAATTAAAACGAATAGAATACGGATTTTTATTCCAAAGACTTTTTAGTCAGTTGATGAAATATTCACTCATTGGGTTTATATTATTTTCTTGTTATTATGTATATATAAATGTCAAATAAAAAAATAGAACTGTATAATAATATTTATGATGTGGATGACAGTGATGAAGAAATAGTAAATGTAGATAATGTAATAGAACTATCAGAACTTCCACAACAACTATCAAATAATAAAAAGTATAAATTTTTGAATGAAAGTGTAAAAAGAGCAACTAGTCCAGATGAGTTAATGTTTCGTTCAGATGTTTCGTTAGGTGAATTACAACATATGAAACAAATGAGAGATAGTAAAAAAGAAGCCACATATAAAATGTGGGACGATTTGATAGAAAAAGGACAAAAAATAGATGAAGATGTTATTCGTATGTTGCAAAACTATATTATTATGGAATGTCATTCTAATAATTTAGAGAATTTAGAGAGATGCCGTAAATATCGTGAAATATTAGAGCAGTACTGGAATAAAAATCCTTCTCTAAGAGAAAGACAACAAAGAATCGGAGGAAAACGTCGTCGTGGCAAACGAGTTTCTATTAAAAGAAAAACCACCAAAAAAAAGAGAAGAACAAATCGCGCCACTAGAAGGTATAAAAAACATAAGCGTTAAAAACATATAAACGTTACATGATATATTATCTTATATAATGCAACTAAACATCAAAAAACTAGTTGAAGATGCCCAACTGCCTATTTATGGTTCTCAATATGCCGCTGGAATGGATGTTTTTTCCAAAGCCGACTATTCAATCCCTCCAAGAACCAGAAAATTAATTGGAACCGGAATTTCTGTATCTTGGAACAGTGACATTCGTTTAGATGATGAAACAAATTATTATTTAAGAGTTGCGCCTCGTTCTGGATTAGCTGCCAAGTCTAGCGTAGATGTAGGTGCCGGAGTTATTGACTATGATTATCGTGGAGAAGTTTTTGTCTTGTTAATTAACAATCACAATGAAAACCAGTTTGAAGTAAAAAAAGGCGATAAAATTGCACAGTTAATTTTGGAAAAAATATACCGTCCTAAAATCGTAGAGGTAGAACAACATACAGAAACCGAACGCGGTAGTGGTGGATTTGGTTCAACAGACGCTAAAAAAGTATAGTTTTACGCAATAAATAATATATCGCGGGTAGAAAAACTACATAAAAGCACCAAATAGCACCGGCGTGTTTTTGTGGGTAAAAATATAAACTTGTAGAGTAAGTAATAACTGCGACTAAAGATGCAACTATTCCATCTCTTAGTTTAGGTACTCCTAATAAAAAGAAAGCACAAAACGTAACTAAAAAAACAATATAAACAAAATTATGATATTTCATAATATTCCAGTTCCATTGTAAATGAGTTGTTTCTTTATTTTTTATTGTGCATAACGAGTTAGAGTGTTGTAAAAACTGTATAGAATAAGGAATAATAACAATTAAATACATAGCCATAAAAAAATATATCCAACGTAACTGTGTTGTAGTTAAGTTGGTGTTGAATATAATTACTAATAACCCTAATACTATCGGTTGAAGATGATTCAGAATCATTCCTAATACAGAAATAAATTTATTGTAATTGTCACAGATTTGATGTTTCCATAATAAATATTCAATTCCTTGCATAAAAGAAACAAAAAATAGAAAAAATCCAAGAATTTTATCTTTGACACTTCCTAAGGAAACGCATAATAAAGAACCTATAACTCCAAAACTAAATGATACTATACTTGCATTTGCTGAATAACACATTATATTATATAAAGATTATAAAAAATTTATATAATAATTCCACTTTTATCTAACACTTCCAACGATTACCACAATCAATACAAGTTACAAAAGTTGTCATAGGTTCATCTGCAGAACGCGTTTGCATTTGATAATACGTACATTTCTTTGAACGACATTTGCGACAAGTAAAAGTATCAGTCGCGGCTTCCATAGTAGTTTCATATTTGGTCTTATCACGTTTTGCTTTGGCAATAATAAGAGGTTCCCATTTGTTCGGGTTCATTTCTTGATGAGTCATATAAGCAATGACATGTGCCTTGGTTTGACCACTTTTCAACTGTTCAAGTAATTCGGGATTTTTCAAGTTGAAATACAACGTGCGAATTCGGTCAATATATATTTGAATAAAGAAGGGATTGTCCCATTTTTTAACAACTTTACGAGTGGTTGCTTCTTTTAGTGAATAATTATAAATTCCTTTTTCTAGGTTTTCTGTTTTTTTTTCATCGCCAATCAAAGCATTAAATTTAGAACGAATATTTTTACGGAAAGTATCTGGATTTTCAATTTTACGCATCTTCTTATGTATTGTAAATACAGAAAATACATTTATATTGAAATCAATTTTATTTTTTAGTAGTAATGAGTTAAATTTTTTAAAATTTTTTATAAAATAAATATAATTATGCAACAAGACTCAACCAGTAAAAAAATAATTGGTTATATTCATATTTGTCAAATAGGTCAGTGGCAAAGGTCATTAAAAATGATAATTGATGCAGTTAAAAAAAGCGGTTTGTATGAAAACACACAAGTTATTAGACTAGGAATTTTAAATGATTTAGCTCAAGTTATTCCAGATGAAATACTAAACGATGAAAAGTTTGAAATTATCCACGTAGGAGTTTGTGCGGAATATGAAGGATCTACTTTGCGCCATATGCGACAAAAATCAGAAGAAGATGATAAAGATACTCTTTACTATTATTTACATACAAAAGGAATTTCGTATTTCGGAAAAAACTATAAAGAACATGGTAATGAAGAGTATATTGTTGATTGGATAAATTTATTGTTATATTGGAATGTTGAAAAATGGAAACTTGCTGTTGAAAAACTAGAAACATATGATACTTATGGATGCAATGATGTTGGTTGGCATTATTCTGGTAACTACTGGTGGGCAAAAAGTAGTCATATAATGAAACTACCTACTAATTTTGAAATGAAACATTATACTGATCTAGAAAATTGGGTTCAGACGATTAGAGATAATAAATTTTGTGTTTATAACAGTGGTCTTCAAGGTAATGGACATTATACAAACCCTTTTCCCAGAAGTATGTACTGTCAAGAAAATTAAAATAATAAATATTTATATTTGTAATAATATAAATATTCTATATAATGTCACAAGGAGAAAAAAAAGAAGAAGAAAAACAACAACAAGAAAATATAAATTTAGGAATTTATGATATAGAAAATCCCGAACCAAATCAGTCTGTTACCACAACAGAAGAAACCGATTCGGACAGTTTTTTTTTGAACTCTGAGGTAGATAAAAGGTCGCATTTGTTCAAGATGATGATTTTACAACAAGAAGTTTTGAATAAAAGAATTGGAACACAAGCATGGAAAAAATATCTGAGCGCTGCTTTTTGGAACTACATCACTACTCCCATCAATTTTTCCATTACTCTACTTACCGCAATCGCTACCGGACAAGCAGCAACTGCCAATATACTAACTCCACAACAAACTTTAATTATTTTATTTGTTACTTTTGTTTTGACCACAACGAATTCTTTTTTCAAGTTGAATACCAAGATGAATTTGAATTTTGAAGCAGCTAGAAGATATTATAGTTTTGGAACAAAATTTGAAGAAATTTACTATAAACCATTATTTACCAACAAATGTGTTGATAAAAAACTGAAAAGTTATAATACTTTACACGATAATATTAATAAATATATGTTGAGCGAAACAATAGAAAATCAAAATTATATAACTGAAATACTGTATAATTTTGTAATGAGAACATCTTATGTAACTAAATCAAAATGGATTAACGAAAAAGAAAGACACTACGAGTTAGATGGAGTTCAAAATAAAGAACACGACTCTCATTCAATCGCAAATAGAATATCTTCATTGGTCAGTAGTGCATTAGGAAAAAATGCAACAGAAATTGATCAAATGACAAATGAAAAAATAGATGACATAAAAAGACTGTATGATAATGACAAAAAGAAACAATTGGAAGAAATTAAGTTATTGAAGGATGCAAATAAAAAAATGTTAGAGGATATTCAAAAATTAAAAACAGAAAAAGCAACTCTACCATCACCCGTGAATCCTACAAACAGTCAAATGGTGATCGTTGATAAAAAGGATACTACTGAAAAGTCAGTAAAAATAGAAAAAAAGAGTGAGGTAAAAAAGGAAGAAACACCCATAATGAAGGAACTTACAGAAGAGGAAAAAACTGAAAAACGTCGTGAAATACGCAGCTATTTTATGAAAGTGCAAAATTATATTTTAAATGATAAAAAGAACGACGACAAATTTAGAACTTTCATAAAGGGAGAATTAAGTGAAATAGTTGAACTATTAGAAGATATGAATACGAATAAAAATAGTCCTTTCTTTAAATGTGATCCAGTTTACCAATATTTTCTGAAATTAACAAATAAATTGACAGATGAATTCATAAAAACAAACTTCAAAGAAATTAGTTTTATTATAGACCCCACAAATATAGGAAAGTTATCAACAAATATGTCAGAACTATTTGCAGATTCATTTGACATATTTTGTTACCCTCTTATAGAAGAGTTTCAAAAACAAGAAAAAGAAGAAGGTAAAATAGAAGTAGATTAGTCATTCTTCTTCTTACCAATATTTACAAAAACAGTTTCTTTCACATTTTCAGCACCATCATCACCGTCGTCGTCATCTGAGTAATCATACTCATCTTCACTTAACTCAGATCCAATATCTTCTAAATTAACTTCTTCGTCTTCTTGGTCATCTTCAACCTCATCACTATCACCCATTTCTTCACTGTCTTCAGTTTCATAATCTTCATCTTCGTCACCACTATCCACTACAAATCCATCTTTTAAGTATCCGTGTTTTGTTTTCTTTTCAGCTGGAACATTTTCTAACTCATCTACCTCGTCTTCATCTTCTGCACAAGTAACTGCTAAATTTTCAAAACCACCAAATAATTTTTCGTACATTTTTTCCCACAACTCAGAATTCATAGAGCATAATTCAAATGTTGAGTCGTCCTTTTTCCTCTGACACACTAGGGCACAGTTACCGAAAAATAGCGTAGAGTCAACTGGAGGAGGAAAGTCATATTTATTTTCAGTGTTGGCTTTTCCATCAATTTTTCCGTATAACGAAACCAAGTATTTTTTTCCATCTATTTTTATATTCCATTCAGTTTGTTTTCCAAAATCATCCGCTTTTTTAAAACCACATTTTTTGTATAACTCTTCTTCATTGTATTCCTTGATAGTAAGATTTTTTAATACGCCAGTTTTTTCAACAATAACAATCGTTGTCATATTACCTATTAAATATAAATTGAATAGGTTTAAATAGTTTATTATAATAATATTTAGAGTATAATAAAACCTATCCACTCACAATAATGAAAATATATTTGAATGCATATAAACCAAAAGAACTCATCCCAAAATTTAAACATTTAGATAATTATTTCAATAAATCAACAAATCATATTGAAATTATTTCACCCTCTTCCGGAATTTATAAAATAGAAAATAAAAATATTGTACGAAAAATTGTAGTAGATAAACCAGTTGAAACTTTTAGTAAATTTCATAAAAACAGTGTTTTGTTTTTAGATAAAAGTTATTACAAAGAAGAAAAAGTATTATCTCAGTTACCATTTGACCATACATACGCGGAGATAACTTGTTTTTATTATAATTTGCACAATGAAGAAAATGGTAAAAAGAAACCACCTAGGGTACAACTTGTGGTTGAAGGAGTTTACAAAGAAAGTCAGATACAGTTACATACCAACTCTAACCAGTTTAACAACAAGTATTTTCAATTTGTGCCAACGGATTTTTATTTTTTAGTAAATGATGATTTTGATATAGAAAATCAATTTTCTAAAGAAGAACTTAATGTGTTTTTATCCCACTTATTCTAATATTGCAATAGTATAACTATATGTTATTTTGGACTGTTCAAACAATAATTATATCAATTATATTCATTTTTTTAGTTCATCATTTAATTACTTATTTCAAACAAATACTAACTGTTCCAAGAACAAAAGATTTAGTAAATTCGCCTATTCAAAAGTATAATGATATGTTTAAAGTAATATCCAATAATGAAACATCATATTCGTCTTCGCCGTCGTCAATAAATGTAAGTGAATATTTACCTAAAAACACCGAAGATACAATGTTACCGCCACAAGTTCCAGTTATCACAAATGAAACAAAAAGTACTATGAAAAATGAATTAAAAAGTTTTTTGAAAAAACAGTTAAACTCTGGAAACGCCGTACAAAACCTAGGAAATAACACTACTGACATATCAACCCTAGATATTATGGATAAGACATCATCTTCTCCTTTTTATTCAGCATACTAAAATGCGAAACTAAAAATAAATTTCTTAATATAAATATATTATTGATGAATATTAAGAAAATGATGAAAATTAAAGTGAAACATTTATTTTTGTTTATAGGCGCATTTATATCATTAATTTTATTTTTACGAATTTTTAAAATAATAGAAAATTTTGCAGCACAAACGACGACATCAACATCCACCACTATATCTGTTGGTACAAAATCTGATACTACAACATCTGCTAGTACAACATCTGATAGTACAACATCTGCTACTAAGGCATCTTCTACTACAAAAAAAGTAACAAAAGCACCCGTAAAAGCCGCAGCAAAAACCAATTCTATTACTTGCACTAAAGGTAAAACAACAAGAAAACTAACCGGAAAAGGAACTTTAAAATGTCCTTCTGGATTTAAACAGTCATAGAAAGCACGAACCCTTTATATGTTGGATTATATGTAAAAACGATACCACTAATAGTAAATGGAAATATTGAAAAAATGTTGAATTCAAAAAATAAATGATTACTTGAATAAAATGACATTTTAATTATCTAAATATATAAAAGAATATGATGAAAATGAATTTATTGCCTTCTATCTTGTTTATGATGTTTTTTAGTTTCATTATTCAATACTATATTATGAGTATAATAATGACAAATGATGTTACAAATATACGTAACAGTTTAGGAAAACTATATATTTCTACGATAATGGCTTTTTTAATGGGAATTGTTGAGGTAATGATGCACGATTTTTATTTCGGTGTTTTATCGTTACAGTATTATATTCCGTTGTTTGTTATACTTGGTATATTTTACTACTTGTACAAGAAACAGTATAAAATCAACGACAAAGAATATTTGAACGAAATGATAGAACACCATTCAATGGCGTTATTAACATCTGACGAAATATTGAAAAAAACAAAGGATGATAATATGATACTACTTGCGGATAGTATTATCAAAGGACAGCAGAAAGAAATCTCAATTATGAAACAAATGGTTCAAAATATGGGTTAGAAAATATAATAATTCAAAACGATATAAAAATAACAGTGTAGTTAATTAATAGACAGTAACAGAAACAAATGTTAGGAGAATATGATAAAAATGAGATTCTAAGAGACTTTCCCAATATTGAACTTTCTTATGAACTAGTAAATCATAACAAAGTTTACGACGCTGAATTTATTTTGGCGATTCCAGAAGGAAAAAAATATTTTGCGTGGTTCACCAGTTTCAAAATGCAAAATGTATGTATTTTGTTGGAAATAAATGGTGAAAATAAACAAATTACTCACGTTGAATTTGGCGTAACTTGTTTTCACGAACAATTGTGTTACGGGAACGGAACCATTTTATATGGAACCATATTTAGGTATGAAGGAACCAGATTTTTTTCAATAGAAGATATTTATTACTATAAAGGTAAACCCATACACACCACATCTTATTCCAATAAGTTGTTACTAGGAAAACAAATATTTACAACAGATATAAAACAAGTATCTTATTATGAAGGCCAAATGGTTTTTGGATTGCCGGTGATTGATTCATCTTATCCCAATCTATTGAATGCGGTGGGAATTTTACCGTATAAAGTAAAATATTTACAATTTAGATATAATACACATCGCAAAGTAGTAAATAATCCTTACTTTAAATCGGGTGAATGTGTGCAAAATAACTACAATAGAAATGGAGCACAATATCAACAACAAGTAGCAAGAATTACCGAGTTAATATTTAACGTAAAGCCAGAAATACAAAACGACATATACAACTTATACTTGTACAACTTTGACACGAAGAAATGTGATTATTTATTTGAAGTTGCTTTTGTGCCAGACTATAAAACAAGTGTAATGTTGAATAATTTATTCCGTAATATAAAAGAAAATAAAAATTTAGATGCTTTAGAAGAAAGTGATGATGAGGAAGAATTTGAAAATGACAACATTGATAAATTTGTATATTTAGAAAAAGAGTATAACATGGTTTGTCAATATAATCAAAAACATCGTAAATGGGTTCCTTTACGATTGGCAAGAAAAGGTGACCGCGTTGTTACAAAAAAAGATTTATTTCGTTTAGAAAAAAATAACTACTAATATATATAATGACAACATTAAATATTAATTCTCCATTAAGTCCATTTGGTTTTCAAAATGTAACTACTCCTTTGGCAAATGTAAATCCTTCTTTAGTAAATGTTGATAGTTCAAGTTATTCTGGCGGTTTTGGAAGTACCGAAACATCACGACAGTTTTCATTGAATCCTACACCAATGTCGGGTATTCAAGCAGCCAGTGCATCTGCTTTACAAATGGGAGGTGGTCGTCGTAAAAAAC
>JACCDO010705305.1_pt1 | contig 11103 bp, 6 predicted proteins | sample 7446101 | NCBI WGS metagenome assembly JACCDO01 (sample SAMN15323440, study PRJNA562643) | freshwater metagenome | isolation source: river surface water | place: USA:Blue River Watershed | collected 2017-08-16
AGTTGACTGGAAAAAACTTATTCCTGGTAAAATATATTTTATTCGTATGCGCAATCTAGATAAATCTAGAAATGTATGGGGATTTAAGAAAGATTTTATTGGAAAAATTAATTTAATAGATAACACTGGTATTAGTTTTGATGCTATTTACAGTCGTGAAGCAGACCCTCGCAGCGGTAAATCAACTTGGAAAAAAGAGAACTCCTCAAATAGCCGAGTGCTCATTCTAAAAGAAGCTCTAATCAAAAAAAATCCAGAAGATAACACAACATTTTATATTGATCCTAAAAATATAAAAAATACAACACGTCGCCTCCCATTTAATTTTAAGAAATTATTTACACTTTAGTTTTTTTAGAGCCCGCCGCAGTCGCTGCACTCTTACAAAATTGATCCCTAACTGCCCGCCAAGATAAGCCACAAGCCACAATGGGAGCAGACTGGTATTTCGCTATTACAATCTACGGGTATAAAATTAGCATTCCCGTAGATTCTAAATATGGTAAAATCCTAAATGCCCTTAAAAAATGCATGCCCGTCCATGACTCTATTCGCGTATATGGATGTCTTAGTGAAGTCCATAGTCGCCTTGAAGGAGCTAGTTGGCGAGATTTAGCAGATCTTGAACAGGAGCGCGGGTTTATTGTCATTGGATTTGAACCAACATATGCTTCTACCTTTATTGAAGAGACAAAAGAACTTCGTCGTTTTATTGAACAACATGAAGAACTATTTAGTAAATATACATCATCCCCTCCAAGATTTCACTCAGGTATTAATTGGGATACACATTATTATAGTGATAATGAGGATGATGAAAAATAAATTAATTAAATTTGATAAGTTTATTATTAAATAATATTTTAAATATATATACTGATTTTTTTAATTTTGGAAATATTGTTATAAGTATTATTAAAACTATGTATATACAACATAACAATAGTATACTATACATAACTTTATATATTATATTTGTATTATTATTCATAAATCCATCTTTGATATTTAATGCAACATGTGTATCTTCGCTATTTTCTGATATTACTTTATATCCATTTTCTTTAAAATAATTTAATAATTTGTTATATTTATCTCCTTTTGTAGATACTCCATCCATATGTTTATTTTCAAATATAATATTTTTTGGTTTTAATTTATTTAAATCTAAATTTATTAATATATCATAATCATGCCCTTCTGTATCAACATGTAAATTATCAACACTATCAATTTTATATTGGTCAATTAGAGAATTGAAACTATATGATTTAATATTTAATTTATCTATTTTAAAAGAACTTGAATCTATATTATGAGCATTTAAATGTTTTTCAATATGTGTAGGATTTGATGATGCAATTCCTGATATCCATTCAGGAAATTTTGAAAAATCATTGTCAGGAGATGGTACATATAATGTTATAAAGTCATCTTTATCCGATATTGCAATATTTAAAAATATTAAATTATCTACATTTCCATTTAATTTAGATTTATAATTTTGTTGTAGTTTATTATAAAAATAGGGAACAGGTTCAATTAATATTGCTCGAGTAGTTTTTGTTATTTTATTAAAAATATGGTCGGATTGTGTATCTCCTTCATTTGCCCCTATTTGTAAATAATCTAAATGCATAGATGCTATTATTATTTAATAAATTAAATATAAGCTTGTTAGAGGTACTTACTTTTTCTTTGAACCAGCCCCGCTCTTCTTAGACTTCTTCTTACCAGAGCCCGCAGTTGCTGCACTTTCACCCTCATACTCCGCCGTCCTATCTGCAGAGTATTTGGCCCACGCTACCTCGAACTCCGCCAAATCCTCCATCCAGAGATCACCTGAGCTCTTCGCCTCCAGCTCCTTCTTCGCCGCCTCCTTCTTCTCCACCTCCTCCTCAAGCTCATCTACAGCGCTCGCCTTAATCCGATCAATACGCATCCGCATCACATACTCATACGCCTTAATATTATCAGGCTCATCCCTAATTGATAGCGCAGGTACACCAACCTCCTTCAGCTGCTCCACAATCTCCTCATCGGACCGCTTTGCAATTACAATGCGCTCATCCAGCACACCCTTAATGAAGAGCAGACGACCATGCAGCTCCTCCAGCTCCGCCGCCAGCGCAGCCAACATTGCATCCTTCCGCGCCTGATAACCCTCCAGACGCGGCTCATAAAATGCCTCCAGAATGTCACCCACCGTCTCATACTTTGTAATTGACCCTGCCGCATCAAATGCCATCATATTGGACGTCTTTACCTTCGCCACCAGCTTGAACTTCTTCTCAAACGCCTCGTGGTCATCACTCCACTTCTCAAAGAGATCCTCGCTGAATTTCAGGATGAACTTCACCTTATTGTCCGTGAAATGATCCTCGAAGTCTTTCAGGCCGCAGAGCTCAGGCTCCTTCTTGGCACGTGATGACCGTGATGTACGCGTACTCTTCGTCATCACCGATGCACCATCACCACCAGCCTTCTTTGCAGCCTTCTTAATCCCCTTTGCAATATTATCATCCTCAATAATCAGCTCATTTAGGAATTCCTTATAATTCTGTGACCATGTCCCTACAGGAAGCTCGCGAATCGTCACCGTCCGCTTCTCTTCATTAAACTCATAGAGGCCACGAGTGACCCAGGTCTTCTCATCTAGTCGATCAATCTGTCCCTTGAACCCGAAATACCAGGGATCGAGTTCATGACCTTCCAGCGTCTCCATATCACCTGACAGACGGGCTTTTAGAAGTTCCACAATATGCTCAGGATTGTAGGCCGGCACATTTGTCGAGAAACCTGTGCCAATACCGCATGCACCATTAATCGTAATCAGAGGCAGCGTCGGCATATAATAGACCGGTTCTACAAGCTGACCATCGTCGTCTACGTATTTGAGGACTGCATTATCATCCTTTTTGAATAGTGCATCAACAATAGGCATCAGCTCTGTGTGAATATAACGTGCGCTAGCTGCATCCTCACCACCCTTAATGCGACTGCCAAATTGGCCAATCGGTTTCAGGAGGTTCAGATTGTTTGCGCCCACAAAGTTCTGTGCCATTCCAATAATCGTTTCCGTTAGAGATGCTTCGCCATGATGATAAGCCGCATGCTCGCTCACATAACCTGCAAGCTGGGCCACACGAATCTCATGGCGCAGATTGCGCTTGAAACAACCAAACAGAATCTTACGCTGTGATGGCTTCAGACCATCCATAATTGACGGAATTGCACGAATGTTTGCCGCATTTGAGAAATGAATGAGCTCATTATTGATGAAGTCCGTATAAGTGACTTCACCGTCTGCCCCATCTACCTGCAGATCTGGGCGATAGGTTTGTAGCCATTCCTTACGATCATCTGCACGCTTCTTGGCAAATGCGAGCGTCAGCGAGTCATCCGTCTGCTCATCGTGATTGTACACCACCTCAGACATGTTCACAAACCATTCCTTGGCCTCTTGTGGCGTAGATGTACCCAACCCCTTATAGTACTTGAGGGACCAGCCACGAAGCCCGCCAGGTTGTGTGGCCTTCCACTCTTCAAACTGAGGAATGCTGTAGAAGGATTCGACGGTTTTTCCTCGGGTGGCTTTTAGGATTGGTGTAAGCAGACTGCAAACAAAACCGCTGCGAAGCAGGCCAGGCCATTCGGCATGAATTAGATTCATGACGAGACCCTTAATGTGACTACCATCATGATCCTGATCTGCCATAATCATAATACGCCCATAACGGAGTTCACTTGCATCCTTATAGCGTTTACCATGCTCAAGACCAAGAATCTTCTTAATTGCGGTGATTTCCTCATTGGCGTTGATCTTTGCCAGAGTTGCTTCACGAACATTTAGGAGCTTGCCTCGAAGCGGGAAGACACCCCAGAGGTCGCGGCCGACCACGGAGAGACCTGACATGGCGCTCGTGGCAGCTGAATCTCCCTCTGTTAGGATGAGGGTGCATTCGGCGCTGCGCTTCGTGCCGGCACAATTGGCGTCGACCAGCTTTGGCATATTGCGGATCTTTGTTCCCTTATTGCCGTCATTGCGCTTTGCCTCGCGATTGTTCTTCATTTCGAGGACAGCTGCGGCTTCATCAAGAAGGCCAAGTTTGACGAGGCCTTCCGTGAGTTTCCCGCTGAACTCTGGCCTACTACCGAAGTCCTTAGAAGGAGTTGTGAGACACTCCTTGGTCTGACTGTCGAAACTAGGATTAATAATAGTAGCATTTACGAAGAAGACAACGCAGTCCTTGATCTGACCAGGCTTCAGCTCGAGTTTCTTGCGTCTCTTTGCAGCGGCGTCACACACGTCTTTTAGGACTGCGCGGGAAACCGTCTCGACATGCTTACCACCTTTACGAGTGTTAATACCGTTGACGAAGGAGATGTGCTTTTCATCTGGGACACCATCACCATCCTCTTCCGTGTAAAGTTGGTGGGCTAGAACGGCTGCCACTTCCCAGCGCTGACCGCACTGTTCATATGCCACGCCGACCTTACCATCACTTAGGAAGAGCTTGACGAACTTCTCAAAAGTGTTACTTGCGATTACTCCACCATTCCAGGTGACTTTGACTTCACGACCGACGAGGGCCGCAAGCTCAATGGCACGAGTGTGAAGGAGTGTCTCCATGTCCTCGCTCATTCCACCAGGGAATCGTGCGAGATCAGGAACAAACTCGATTGTAACAAGGCCTTTGCTAGCACTGCACTTTTTAATAGTGGGCTTATCGCAGCGGCTCATATTGTCATGCCACGTCTGGGAGTACTTTTTTCCATTATGGGGGTCAGTTACTTCTACAGTGAAGCGTTTCGAATAGATATTTGCCAACTTAGCACCATAACCGTTTTTACCGCCAGTGACGCGCTGCTCTTCAATGATGTTGCCTTGTGCATCTTCATCCTCATAATTGTCGGATGTGAGGAGGTGACCAAAGATGAGTTCAGGTGCGTACACTTTTTCGGTAGGGTGAAGTTCAACAGGGATACCATCGCCGTCATTGGAAACACGGATAACAGCATCACCGTTCTCGTCGCGAGTTAGGCTAATGTCAATGTGTTTCACAGGAAGGCGATCACACTCTGTAACAGAGCGAATATGGGCATCACGGGCATTTACGAGGACTTCATCGAAGATCTTGTAGAGGCCAGGGTTCATTTGAACCGTACGCCAGACCATATGATTTGTGGCTGCATCGAAGACCCAGCGTCCATCAGGATTCGTGTCACGACTGCCGATGTAGCTGTCAGGGCGCATTAGGATATGCTCGCGCAGATCCTTCTTCTTGTACTTTGCTGCAGAAAATGCCATTTGATAAATTGCAATATGCGGCTTGTAGAGGCGTGTAAGGCTTGTGTTGCTTCCATCGTTGGCGGTCTTTAAGTTCAAATTTTGACCGCGAGGGCAGGGTGAGCAGGTGAGCTCGAATGGCAGCATAATATTCCGATGCTATTGTCAAATAAGTGTGCAATGAAAGTGCTACTTATTGAAATATTTTGGCAACACACGGAAGTATTAGGAACCTGGATCGACTATTTTAGTCGTCGTGGCGATAATATAACAGTATTTTATCCAGAATTGAAAAAAACTCCCCACAATTATGTTGGAATTTGGGCAAGTATTTATAATATAACTGTCAATTATGACGGGCTTATAGATATGAGACAATTTGATCTTATTGTTATTAATACGCAGGAGCAGGGTCTCATCCAACGCTTGCGCGTATTTAATAAACCCATAATTGAAATAAATCATTATGCTGCTGGTGCATCGGTGTCTGCATCTGCATCTGCATCTGCGACTGAAATTGCAGTGAACCCATTCAGGCAGCTGCCAACTGGTAGGCAGTTTGTCCTGCCAGTTTCCCCTGGCCTTGCAAACATCCTAACTGCAAATCGCAGGCAGGTTCCTGCAGGCAGGAACATTCTTATAATTGGTAACAGCTTTATGAATATGCCAGCATATCTTTTTAAACAACTTGCTAGAATTCTTACTGCTGCTGGCTGGTTTCTAACTGCTATCCTTTATGATTATAACGATGCATCTGAATATCTAACAGATGATGTCACATATAAACGCAATTGTTTAGCGATTGATCTCTTTAAAGAATTGGATGCTGCGCGCTTTATTTTATTCTATCCATCCAGCCATCATTTCTTTAATCAATTATCGGGTTCTATTGTTCTTAGCTTACTTTTTGGACGACCATTGCTTACCATTCCTGAAGTTTTGGAACATTATAACCTCAAGTGCCATTATAGTATAAATGATACTTCTTTTTTGGTAAAATTGCAAGATAACATGTATTATAGGGTTGCACAGGAGTATTTAGATGTGCGTTTAAATGAATTTATTACTGATGGCCGACGGACGCTGGACTCTGTTGTAGAAAAAATTTTGTTAACTGCCCGCTCATCCACAAATAGTTCAACAGCTGATATTTGCGATTAGAGAAGCTATATTAAAGCTCCGACACTTCCAGTTTATAATGAACTCTGCAGCAGGTGGTGGCACAGCAAAAGCAAATGCAAATGGCAACCTCTTTGAAATTAAGACAGTGCAGGCATCGGCATTTAGAACATTAATTGAGGCTCTGAAAGAGATTTTAACGGAGGCAAATCTAGAATTTGACCAGAATGGTATAAAAGTGGTTGCAGTTGATGAGACGCATACAAATCTGGTGTATCTGCGTCTAAATGCCGACCGATTTGAACATTATTACTGCCCTGCGAAATACGTACTCGGTGTGAATATGATCTACCTTTTCAAACTCATTAAGACATTGGAGAATACGGATCATCTAACCCTCTATCTGCCTGCTAAGAATCCCAATAAGCTGGGCATTATGATGCAGAATGCTGAGAAACAGACGACAAAGAATTATTTCCTGAAACTCTTTGACACCAATGTAGAGGATATTCAGATTCCTGCACTAAATTTTACAAGTATTATTCACATGCCTTCAGGAGATTTCCAGAAGATTTGTCGTGACATGAATTCGCTTGGTGAGAAGGTGGAGATTACTTCTTCGAGTGGTGATCTAATTTTCAAATGTCTGGGGGATTTTGCTGAACAGGAGACAATTATTCGTGAAAGCACTGGTTCCATGCGCGTCCAGAAACAGGGTGGTGGTGGTGCAAGTGAAATTGTCCAAGGTATTTATCAGCTCAAGCATCTGTTCCTATTCACTAAATGCACAAACCTCTGCCCGTCTATTGAGATTTATCTGAAGAATGATGCACCGTTAATTCTCCGTTATACAGTTGCAAATCTGGGCGAGGTGAAGTTAGTACTTGCCTCGGTGCGTGGCAAGTAAGAGCTGCTGGTGCCACTAAGCGCTAGCTCGACGCCAAAATTGAATTCTCGATATCTAAAGGCAATAGCTGAACACTCTATACAAGCCGCGTTCAAAATGCTCCGCACTTCTAATTATCAAGCCTTCGAAATTCTCTCTTATGGGCATTCTGCTCATGAGACAGTTCTTCATACATTCCATGGTCCCGAAAAAGCCGGCCGTGCTCTACCTGGAGACTTTGTCGAATGGCTCTCAGCCGAAGAGCGATGTGCTCTTATCAATCGTACCATTCACCCACCTCTAACTGGCCTCCTTGATGTATGCTCAAAAACCATTTATGGTATGACAAGTCGTCATGTACCAATCTTCCTCTTCTATCCATACGATAAACGTTATCCACCAATGCGCGTTGGTTGTGCAACAACTGATCGCACAATTAATCTACTTGTAACAGTCCGTTTTGAGGATTGGCCGCAAGGAGAAACATGGCCCCGTGCCAATCTTGAAACAGTCCTAGGACCCGTCGGCGATCTTACAACAGAAGCCGCTGCCCTCCTTGTCGCAGCCAGTCCCTTCTGGAAGAAGAAACCGCAGAATGGTATTGACGCACCTCTTCTCACACGTCATAAAGAACTTAGTAACAGCGAAAAACCATGGCATATCTTCCACATCGACCCGCAAGGGTGCCGCGACGTCGATGATATCATCGGTCTTCAAGAACGCCATGATGGTCGTACCAATATCCTAATTGGTATTTCCGATGTTGCCGCCTATATCCCTGAAGGAAGCCCTTATGATAAAATTGCATCGCAGAACGCATCTACAGTTTACTCACTGGGTGGTACTGCACTTCGTTCAATGTTCCCAACGAGCCTCGGCGAAGATCTCTTCAGCCTCCTACCTGGCACCGGTAAAAAACCGGTCGTTGCCCTCACATGCATTTATGATGGTAATGATTTCAGTGATATTTCATTTGGTGAATATATAGTTGAAATAGGCAAAACATATACATATGAGTCAATTATGGCAGCAGCAGCTCCGCAGAAGCCACCTGTGGACCCTGATGGGCCACTGCCACCCCCACCTGATGCTACTGCCGTCTGGATTGCAGATGTACTCGGCTCTACAGCAGCAACAATTGCACGTGAAGTTGCAGGCCCTTCACGCACCCTAAATGTCGGTGAAATCTGCCGTGATAGTCATATCTGGATCGAACAGCTCATGGTCTTCTATAATATTAAAGCTGCAACACTTCTAGCCGCAGCAAATACAGGTATTTACCGTGTCTGCGACGAAGTGGATCCTGCGAGTCTGGAAGCAGTGTCACAGCTGCCGACGGAGCTCCAATGGATCACCTGCAAACCTGCAACCTACACAAACAACTCTGCAACAATGCATGCAAAATTTGGCAGCCTTTATTGCCAAGCTACATCGCCCATTCGCAGATACGTAGATTTATACAATCAGCGCCGACTAAAAGAGATCCTTGCTGCAGGTTGTGCAGCAAGGATCCAGCAGCCGTCTTGGCAACTCATTGATCATCTAAATGTTCGTGGCAAACAGCTCCGCACATATCAGCGCAACCTCACATTCCTAACTGCACTATTAGGAACTGTTAGCGATAATAAAATTGTTAATGCAACCGTTGTTGCAATTAGTGAAACAAAGGCGAGACTTTACATACATGAATGGAAAACGCTCGTAAATACAATTGAATATGGTGGTCTTACCATTGGCGATAAAATTCGCCTACAATTCTATTATAATCCTAATCGCCCTAATTGGAAAGAGCGTATTGTTTATGAAATGGTTGCATAAATTATAGACGCAAATAGAGAGAATCAGGTACAACCACATCACGTACAAGACGACCAGAAAGTCCATGGAGTTTGTTCAGAAGTTCTGTATTTTTTGTTAAGGTTGCAAGAGCAACAAGCTCATCCAGTAAATTGGCGGCCTTGAGCACAAGCTTTGTCATATTCCCCTCAAACATACCCACACGCTCACACAGTTCCCTAATTGGCATTCCCTCAAGCCAATAATAGATAATATCCACTGCTTCCGTTGATATATACCAATAGGCCGCATCTGCAACACAACCGGTCGCAGCCTCTTCTTGGGCAATTAGAGTCTCACGTATAGACTCTAATTCCTTATAAGCATCTGCGACTGCTGCCCCACATTCGATCTGCGGCTGCGCATCATCTATTTCACGGTCCGTTAGGAATGCACCAAGGAGCGCAAGACATTCCTGCGCTCCTAGCTTGTCAAAGACACCTCGTTCATACAACTCTGTCATTAGCAAAGCATGACCCTCATTGATCTCCGTTGCTGCTGCGCCCTTCTCTGTAAGGGCATTCATTGCAGGTGTCAGGTATCCTGCTGCTGCTAGGAAATGGAGACGGGGTTCAATAATGCTGCGAGGATCTGTTAGGGCAGATGTGTGATGTGCAGCGGCAGCTGCGACCTCCTCTACCTGCCGCTGCAATGCCTGCATTTGCGGCCAAGCCTTCATCGCCTTGTCCCAGGCCGGCCCTAAATGTTTATTTTTCCATTGATCAAGTGCCCTTTGCGCTGCCTTCCGCTCCGCATTCTGAGTCGTGCGAACTGCCGTCTGCAGCCTATCCCACTCCCTACAACCGTCGTAGACTGCTCCTGTCAGCCCAGCATCTGCCACAAACTTGTCATGCTGTAGTTTAATATCATGCAACTGTTTCTCATACTGCTCAATAGTCGCAAGCTGCTGTTGATACCAATAAGACTTTTCAATAATATCCCTCCAGCGCGTGGAACCTGTGTGGAACGTTTTGAGAATGAACTCGTTGCCGAACTCCATACGACTATGAACTGCCGGCATAGCACCACACATTAGGCGCTGCATCTCTGCTGCTTCAAGGGGTTGGCGTGAGGGGAGATAAATGACAGTACCACGAACATCTTTCCCACGCCGCCCAGCTCGCCCTGCCATCTGAATATACTCGTCTGTATGCACAACCCTCAGCCCAGTCTCATCATGCTTCTTCAAATCAGTAAACACCACCGTGCGTGTCGGCATATTAATACCAACTGCAAACGTTTCCGTGCAGAAGAGAGCACGAACATGGCCTTTTCCAAAGAGAATCTCCACAATCTCCTTAAGGACTGGTAGTAGGCCACTGTGGTGAACGGCGATACCGCGGCACAGGAGGTCGCGGATTACCCAGTACTGTGCTGTTGTCTCTAATTGCGGTTTGAGGGTGCGAAGATGGTAATCAATAATGTTGGCCACTGCTGCAGCGTCACTGCTGTCAATTAGAGATCCTTGAACAGCGGCTGCATAACGCTCGCAGTCTGCACGGCTAAATGAGAAGAAGAGGGCAGGCAGGAGGTCTTTGGCTCGCAGACCATCGATGCAGACATTGAGTTGGTGAATGAAAGCAGTTTCGTGGAATTTGCCGGCAGTTGCAGGTAGTGCCATCACAGTTGTTGCATTCGCAGCCGCAGCAGCAGCACGCGCCTCTGTAACATCCGCCTTTCTGTTTGCAGCTGCAGCCTGAAATTCCCTTTCTTTCTTACGGTCAGCCGCCTTTCCATCCAGCCATTTCCTATATGCATTCCCATCATATACTTCAGTGCTGCTAACATTTATGTTAGCAGCGGTTGCCATTATTTCAGTTAGGGAAAGTTCTTGACCGATAATACGAGCTGCGTAATGTGTGAGAGGTACGACGCGATGGTTTGTGGCAGCGAGGGAGATTGGTTGCTGTCGCAGATCACCAACCCAGGAGGCGAAAAGGTCAGGACGATCAATCGTGGCAGACAGTAGAAT
>JACCDO011373017.1_pt1 | contig 11102 bp, 10 predicted proteins | sample 7446101 | NCBI WGS metagenome assembly JACCDO01 (sample SAMN15323440, study PRJNA562643) | freshwater metagenome | isolation source: river surface water | place: USA:Blue River Watershed | collected 2017-08-16
GCTCAACATCACCAATCTGCAGTGGGTGTTGGCACCAAGCCTGTTATTGCTAATCTTGTCCCGCGATCCTGAAACACCGCAACAGTGGGCCTTTGATCTCATCGCTCTTACGATTTTCGGGCTTACTGGCCCTTTCATTGTTCTTTGGCTTCCACTTTTTGCATGGCGCGTATGGAGACGAAGGTCCTTTGCCTCTGCCTGTTTAGGATTACTCGCGATGATCACAGCAGGCATTCAAACATCTGCTATCCTCCGGTTTTACACCACAGGAGAAAAGGGAACGATTTTTATCGACCATCTATTTCAAGTTCTTGGCAACCGCATTTGGGGGTCGTTGCTGTCACCAAATCTTGGCGTCCCGCCTGTTTTCCTCTCCTTCGTGGTCGCACTTTGTGGCTGGGGCTTAGCTATTTTTCTAGCCCGCGATCCCTCCTACAAACGCGACTTGCGACTCAGCCTTTTACTCGCTGGCGGCCTGATAGTGGCAGCAACTATTTATAAATTTAGATTCGATTTGATTCAATTAACCAGCACGCGAAATGCTGACCGTTATTTTTATGTCCCTAAAATACTAATCCTTTGGTTATTTGTTTTCGAATTGAATGCCTTATCAGCTTGGCGACGTCGTCTAGCCTGGATCGTTCTCTTACTCGGCTTGATCGCTAGTGCTTCGAGTTTTCGGGCCCATCCTTTGATCGATTATAGCTGGAAAAAACACGCGAGAGAAATCAACACTGGCAACGAAGTCGTCATTCCCATCAATCCTCAGGGCTGGACTGTCCGCTTGAATTCTGGGGCAAAGAAATAATCTTCGTTCACCTCACGTATGCAAAAGCCCCTCCTTGTTACTGGCTCTTCCGGCCTCATCGGCTCAGAGGTCTGCCAATATTTCGCTACTCAAGGTTACACAATCCATGGCGTGGATAATAATCAGCGCGCCGTCTTTTTCGGGCCTCAAGGCGACACGCGCTGGAATCAGAAGCGGCTCGCGGACTCTATTGCGGGATTCACGCACCACGAACTCGATATTCGTGATCGTGCAGCGGTGCTAACCTTAGTGCGCGCGGTCAAACCTTGCGCTATCGTGCATGCCGCCGCTCAACCCTCTCATGACCGAGCGGCGGCGATTCCATTTGACGACTTCGATACCAATGCGGTCGGCACGCTTAATCTGCTAGAAGCGGCCCGACAAGCTTGCCCGGAGTCGCCCTTCGTGCACATGAGCACCAACAAGGTTTATGGCGACGCCCCCAACAGCATCACACTGAAAGAGCAACCTATGCGTTGGGACTACTCCGATCCCGCCTATGTTAATGGCATTCCTGAAACCTTCACGATTGATCAATCGAAGCATTCGCTCTTCGGGGCTTCTAAGGTCGCAGCCGATGTAATGGTGCAAGAGTATGGACGTTACTTCAGTATGCCAACTTGCGCCCTGCGCGGCGGATGCCTCACCGGCCCGAATCATAGCGGTGTCGAACTCCACGGGTTTCTTAGTTATCTTGTGAAATGCAATTTGGAGGGTCGCGAATATCGCGTTTTCGGTTATAAGGGCAAACAAGTGCGTGACAATATCCACTCCCTCGATGTCGCTCGCTTCATGGCTGCATTTATCGCCGCACCACGTGCAGGAGAGGTTTACAATCTAGGCGGAGGCAAAACCAACTCCTGCTCAATTCTAGAGGCCTTTGAGATTGCTGCTAAGTTCTCCGGGAAAAAGCAGCTTTACACCTACGTCGAACAGAACCGCGCTGGCGACCACATCTGTTACTACTCGAACCTAAGTAAAATGCGCTCCCACTATCCTTCGTGGGATATCTCGATTAGCCTAGAAGAAACCATCCGACAAATTGTCGAAGCATGGAAATACAGAACCATAGTCTAAAGTAGCAGATGCGAATCCTCGTCACAGGCATCTGCGGTTTTGTCGGTAGCACCTTGGCGCGGGGCCTGCGCACTTCCGGCCACACAGTTTTTGGCTTTGATAATTTCACCAGACCGGGCAGCGAAACGAATCTAGAGCCGCTCCAAAAACAAGGCATTAAAGTCATCACCGCAGACCTGCGCGACGCTACCGCTATTACTGAGCTTCCACCGGCTGATTTCGTCGTAGACGCGGCAGCTAACCCCAGTGTTTTAGCGGGCGTGGATGGACAAATGAGTTCAAAAGAACTGCTCGACCACAATCTAATCGGCACCATCCACCTACTCGAATACTGCAAGCAACACCGCGCAGGATTTGTCTTACTTAGCACTAGCCGGGTCTACTCTATCGCCCCACTAACAACACTAGCCACGGTAATACACGATTGTGCACTAGCCCCTGATGAAGCGCGCCCATTGCCTCCTGGACTAACCCGCCATGGCCTAGACGAGAATTTTAGCACTTCCGCTCCTATCTCCCTTTATGGTGCTAGCAAATTAGCCTCTGAAACTATCGCTCTCGAATACGGCGAGACCTTCGGTTTCCCAGTGTTCATCAATCGTTGCGGTGTCCTAGCTGGCGCCGGCCAGTTTGGACGTGCCGACCAGGGCATCTTCGCGTTTTGGATCAACAGCTGGTTACGTCGTCGTCCTTTGAAATATCTCGGCTTCGGTGGCCACGGCCATCAAGTGCGCGACTGTCTGCATCCACTTGATTTGCTCCCTCTTTTGGAAAAGCAGTTCTTGGCGCCCTCGCTCAATGTCGCGGATCGCATCGTGAATCTATCCGGAGGCTCTGTGTCCGCGATGTCACTACTCCAGTTAAGCAACTGGTGCGATGCCCGTTTCGGCAGTCATGCGGTGACTGCTGACGGCAGCTCCCGCCCTTTTGACATTCCGTGGATCATTCTAGATTCAACTAAGGCCGAAAAGATTTGGAGTTGGAAGCCTGCGATTTCTCGCAACGCCATTCTTGAGGAGATAGCGCTTCATGCGGAAAGAAACCCACAGTGGCTCGATTTATCCGCCCCGCGTATGAATAATATTTTATAGAGATTAAGTTATGGCATCACCCGATCTACGTCTCTTCTCAATCGTCATTCCTGCACGCGACGAACAAGACTCACTTCCCGAAACGTTACGTGCACTGCATACCACTTTAACCGGCGAGAAAATCCCTCATGAAATCGTAGTGGTGGATGACGGCAGCACTGACGAAACTTGGGCGACACTCCAAATGCTGAGTTGCGAAATCCACACCTTAACTCCGGTGCGCAACCCCGGTCCGCACGGATTCGGGCGTGCGGTCACCTATGGGTTTAGCCAAATGCACGGCGACGCCTGCGTAGTCATGATGGCTGATGCTTCCGACTCTCCTGCTGACGCCGTAAAGTATTGGCAACTGCTCAACCAAGGATGGGAGTGCGTGTTTGGAAGCCGCTTTGTTCGTGGCGGACGGGTCAGTGACTATCCGCGACTGAAGTTGGCCGTTAACCGACTTGCCAATCTTTTCATTAGGCTTGGTTTTCGCATATCACTTAATGACACGACAAATGCCTTTAAAGCCTACCGTCGCAGTGTCATCGAAGGTTGCCGCCCTTTTTTAGCCCCGCATTTTAACCTCACAGTCGAACTGCCGTTAAAAGCAATTGTCCGGGGATACACATGGACGGTCACCCCCATTTCGTGGCAAAATCGGCGCCACGGCGTGGCAAAACTTAAGATTAAGGAAATGGGCAGCCGCTACCTTTTTATCTGTGCCTATGTCTGGCTCGAGAAGTATTTCAGTCGTGGCGACTATCGCCGTCTTTGAGTGCAAAAACAGAAACTCTATTTGCCAAGCGCGTAGAGCGACTTAGCGTGTGCGTTCCTCGCACTACGTCTGATGCAAGACCTCACCGAACTCTACCAGTCCGTCATTCTCGATCACAATCGGCGGCCAAGAAATTACCAGACCTTACCGACTGCCAATCGGGTTGGGTCGGGCAATAACCCGCTTTGCGGTGACCAAGTGACCGTTTACCTGCGACTGGAGGGAGGTAAAATTCAAGAGATTGCCTTCCAAGGCAGCGGTTGCGCCATCTCGCAGGCGTCGACTTCGCTCATGACAGTAAATCTCAAGGGGAAAACCATCTCCGAGGCAGAAGCTATCACCAACGATGTTTTAAAGCTCATCACCTCTGGCCAAATAGCCGAGGATGACATGTCGGATCTCGCTGCTCTCGCTGGCGTCCACCAATTCCCCGCCCGCATCAAATGCGCAACCCTCGGCTGGCACGCAGCCCTAAATGCCGCCAAAGGCGAAGCCTCCCCCGCCACTACAGAAAAAGGCAGTGACTAAACTGCTATGAGCTTCGATCCGAAAAAACTTTCCACCGACTTCCCCGCGCTTAATCAACAAGTGAACGGGCGATCGCTGCTTTACCTCGACAACGCCGCCACTTCGCAAAAGCCCCAATGCGTTCTCGACGCCCTCAAAGACTTTTATGCGAAAGATAACGCTAACGTCCATCGGGGTATTCATACGCTATCTATGCGGGCGACCGCCGCCTACGAGGCCGCCCGCGAACGCACCGCTCGTTTTTTGAACGCGGCCAGCGCATCCGAAATTATTTTCACGGCGGGCACTACCGACGGAATCAATCTCGTTGCTGGAGCTTGGGGCGCAGCCAATCTCCGCCCCGGCGATATCATATTACTCACCGAAATGGAGCACCACTCCAACCTCGTGCCGTGGCAGATGCTCGCCCGTCGCACTGGCGCGACGCTAAGATTTCTTCCGATTGTTCCAGGAGATACCGGCCTATTAGATCTTGAAGCGCTCCCCCGTCTATTGACCACCGAGGTTAAGCTTTTTGCCTTCACACACGTCTCCAACACTCTTGGCGTTATCAACCCAGCTGCTGAATTGTGTGCGGCAGCTCGCCGCGTAGGCGTCACCACCTTAATTGATGCTGCGCAAAGTGCAGGTCACATGCCCCTGGATGTGCAGAGCATTGGTTGCGATTTTCTTGTGCTCTCTGGTCATAAGATGTGTGGCCCCACAGGCATCGGGGTGCTTTATGGTCGTCAAAAGTTGCTCGACGCCATGCCGCCTTGGCGTGGCGGCGGCTCTATGATTTCTACGGTGAGTTACGAAGACGTTCAGTGGGCTCCTGCTCCACAGAAATTCGAGGCTGGCACTCCGAATATCGCTGACGCAATCGCTCTAGCTGTGGCCATGGACTATCTTGATGCCATCGGGCGTGATGGTATTGCCGCACACGATGAACTCCTCGCAGCCATCGCCTTCCAACGCTTGCGTGATGAAGTGCCCAATATCCGCCTGCTCGGGCCAGAAAAATCTCGCAGCGGAGTCATCAGTTTTGCTCTACCGGGAGCACATGCGCACGATGTCGTGACACTCGCGGATCAAGACGGCATCGCTCTGCGCGGCGGCCACCACTGTAATCAACCCTTGATGCGCAAACTCGGGCTGCCCTCAACTTCCCGGGCCAGCTTTTACCTTTACAATGACGAGTCGGAAATCGATCGCCTCGTCCGCTCGCTACAACGCATTCAAAAGTTTTTCGCTGTCTGAACATCTTGTCGGCGCTTCCGGCCTTGCCATGACCACGTGACGACGGGACTCTAGCTTTCCTGCCGTCTCATGCGACTTTCCAAACTTCTGCATCCTTCTCGCATCAATCTCGCCCTCCAGAGCGCGAAACGGACCGTCGCTATTCATGAAGTGGCCCGCCTGCTGGAAGGTCACCCCGATGTGGTCAATTTTCAGAATTTTTATAACGAATTGCTGGCTCGTGAACGGCTCGATACCACCAGCCTTGGCAACGAGGTTGCCTTACCGCATGCGCGCACAGAGCACGTCAAAAAAATCGTGCTCGCAGTTGGACGCAATAGCAGCGGCATTCACTTCGAGAACTGCAATCAGACCGTGCGTCTAATGTTTGTTCTGGGCACGCCTAAATCCAATCCGACCGACTATCTTATCTTAGTGGGTTCCCTTTGTCGCCTTATCAAAGAGACCTCTGCTCGCGAAACGCTTTTTGCCGCAACGACTCCAGAAGAGTTTATCGCCAAGGTCGTAGAGCTGGAAAATCGGCTTTTAGGTCCGGAAGCCTAATCGGAATATCTCACTTCGATACTGTATCCTCTGTGGCGGCGGCTTGTTCAGCTAAGCTAATTAAGTCACGGGCAGTTTGGGCTGGGTCTTCTTCGTGACGCAGCAAGAACAGATTCTCTCGCAGTCGGGCGTATGATTCGGGATGGGACAACCACTCTTGGATAAGTCCTCCGAAATCTGTGGGCGAGCGAATGAGTGCCGCCGCAGCGCCTTCACGGAAATAACGGACCGTCAGCATCTCCTGAGGCATGATACCTCCAATCGCATTAAAAACTATCGGGCAGCCGTAATGGAGTGCCTTGGCGCAGGTCGTCGTGCCACCACGAGTCACAATAGCCTGACTGACTTGCATTAATTCTGGCACTTCCTTGGAAAAGCCCTGCACATGACAAGTCAGTTGCGGATGAAGTTTACACCACTCGCTTACCGCTTCATGCGCCACCGTGTTTCGTCCACAGATTACAATCGCCTGCACATAGCCTGAGTGTGGGAGTAATCGTGATAACAGTTCGATGTGGTTGTTGGCTCCGTTGCCTCCGGTAGCGAGAAAGACTGTAAATTGGCCCGCCTTCAAACCGAGCTTGCGCATCAGAAAGTCGTTTCGAGTTGCCACATCCATCGGCTGGAGCCGGTCATTCGGGTGCATAAAATAACCGCGCACTAAGGTGCGTTCTGGCGGCATGCCTAAATGAATAGCCCAAGCCCGAGCTGGCTCCGTGCGAGAAATATAAAGGTCAGCGCTTGGTTCGACCCAATTGCGACTGTAACCGAATCCTCCACTGAATTCTCCACAGTAGGTTGCGCAACGAACCTGCTTTTCTCCGAGTATCTTGCGCGCGAGCTGGAAGTAACCGCGATTCAGGCAATCGTGCACACTGAAAACCAAATGAGGACGAAATTCACGCACCACTTGCTCGTAATAACTCCTCCCCCAGCTAACCGAGCGCCGGTTAAGCACACTCAACATCTCGACGGTGATATAAAATGCATGGTGCACCCACGGTGATTTTTTCTGAATCCAATTATAGAAATTTACGCCACTGCGCAGGACCGAGGATGATTTTTCCAGCATCTGCTCGATGCGAACCTCTACTCTCTTCGCATAGAGCTTATCACACCAAGCCGCAAAGGCCTGCGCACGCACATCGTGACCAGCACCGGTGCTGGAAGTTAGAACCAGAATACGCAGGGGGCGGTCGTTCACAGGCCGAAATAGCCCAACAAAATTTTCCGGCGCAAGGCTAGCGAACCCAGTCGCGCCAAAAAAGGGCCGACTACGGCCTGAAAAAGTCGGCCGCTCCGCACCGTGCCGCTACGTCCATGGATTAACGCTCGACGCAATGATTGAGCTGCGTGTTCAGGCGCAGGCCCGGATTCCATTAAACGATGAAATGCTCTCCATGCTTTTTGTTGCCTAGGCGAAAAGTCTTTTGCTGATCGTCGAACTGAGCCCTCGAAATCGGTGCGGTAGTCGCCCGGACGGAAATCGATAATGACTATTTTACTTCCTGCAAACTCTAGCATGAGGCTCTCGCTTAAGGCCGAGAGCCCAGATTTTATGACATTGTAGGCGGGCTGGTAAGGCAGTGGAAACTCAGCGGCGAGCGATGACACATTGACCAACACACCGCAGCTCCGGGCTTGCATGTCACGCAATGCAGCATGTGCCAATCGCGCTGTATTCACTAGCATGATTTGAATCTGCGACTCCCATAGTGAAAATTCGCTATCGGCAAAACCACCAAAGGCGCCAAACCCGGCATTGTTGATTACCAAATCGAAGCCGCCTGCTTCATTGTTCGCTTCACAAAAAATTCTTTCAGTCGAAACGCCATCAGCCAACTCCAAGGCGATGGGGTGAAATCTACTTTGTGCGGGCAAACGTCTCGTATCACGAGCAGTGCCCCACACCTCAACCCCTTCAGCCAATAACATTTCGGCAAAGGCACGTCCTAATCCTGTGCTTGCGCCGGTCAGGAAGGCGGTGCGGTAACGCAGACCGAGGGGCGGCGCGCTCATGCCACGGATTTCAGCAGAACGGCGACGTTAGCCCCGCCAAATCCACTGCTGTTACTGAGCACGATCTCTGGACGTTGCGGTAAAGTTGCCCTGATTATATTTAATCCATCGCAAGCCGGATCCGGGTTAACCAGATGCGCCGATCCGGGCATAAAACCTTCCCGCAAAGCCAAAGCACAAAACCCAGCCTCCATTGCGCCGGCCAGCGACAGGCCGTGGCCGGTCAACGCTTTGGTGCTGCTAATAGCCGGGCGCGTTGGCGACTCGCCAAATACTTTCTTGAGCGCCTTCAATTCCGAGATGTCACCAATTGGCGTCGAAGTGGCGTGCGCGTTAACATAGTCCACGTCGCCCGCGCTGATTCCGGCATTACGCAGGGCATTTTTCATCGCTGCAACTAAGCCTGCTCCTTCCGGATGGGACATAGCCACGCTGTGGCCATCGGAAGCCTGCCCCCAGCCAATGACCTCGGCATAGCTTCGCACGCCGCGACGGGCTACCTCTTCTTCACTTTCTAAGACAAGCACCGTGGCACCACCAGTGCCAACGAAACCGTCTCTTGCCTTGTCAAACGGCCGTGAGGCCAAGGATGGATCAGATTGAAGTGACAATGCTCTCATCCCGGCGAACGGCAAAATGCTATCGCAGTTTCCGTCCTCCGCACCGACTACAAACATTCGCTGCTGTCGCCCAAGAGCAATTTCATCGTAGGCGAATCCAAGCCCGTGCGCTGATGATGCACATGCGGAAGAGAATCCTGTGGAAGCACCTTTGATTTTAAAATGTGCGACGAGGTTAAAATTCACGGTGCCTGCAATCGAGGCAACAATGCCCAGCGGCGGGCAGCGCATCACACCGAGCTTGTGCATCCTCTCAAGGTAGTGACCGAGAAGATACGGTGAACCGCCCGAAGCTGCGTAAAGGCCAGTTTGGTCGTTGGACCAATCCGCCTCGGTGAGCTTGGCGTCTTCCAAGGCCTGCTGCATCGCACAGTAAGCGTAGACACCGTGCGGGGCCAGCCCACGGATAATCTCACGTTTGATGCTGTAACGCGCCGGGATAACCCAGTCTTCACAGTCGGTTGAATCAGTAAAAAAATCCCGCACCGGCGCCGCGACTTTAACAGGAATCTCCGGAACTTGGAACGGCGGGTAAGCCACCATGCCGTGCCGCAGCTCGCGTAGGCTCTGAACAACCGACGACGACTCATTACCAATACTGGTGATGAATCCTATCCCTGTGATGTGGACTTTCCTCATGAGTAAATTCTCCACACGCCTTATGCGCGAGGATTAGCCTCAAGTAAGAAGTCCTTAACGCGACCGGTCAATCCCGGCCACGTGATCAGGCACTGACCGCAGGCGCCACAGGATTAGCGCCCTGCGGGGCAGATTCGGCTGTAGTGTTTTCGATGAATGCGAAGGTCAGGGTAATCTCTTCAGCTAGCGCGGCCTTTTCTTGGCCGACGCGAATCTGCCCCTCAAAAGTCGCGAGCGGCATTTTGAGCCGTTTGGGTTTAATGGAGAGGCTAAGCAGGTCACCAGGCTTGCAAATACGGTGACAGCGCACGCCTTCGCATGACGTGAAGAAAATCATCTTGGGATCTACTTTTTTGCCGGGCTCTCCGATTTGCCCTTCCAGCAAGAAGAGCACGCCAAGCTGCCCGAGCGCCTCTAACATGATAGAAGCAGGCAAGACAGGGTTATCCTTGAAGTGTCCCTGCAGAAAAAACTCTTGGCCCGTGATCTTGTATTTGCCGTTCGCTCCGTGAGCACTGACCGATGCCTCATTCAGAAAAAGGAAGGGATTCTGAATCGGCATGACGGACGCGATCTGCTCAATCGGCAGAAACTTGGTTGGCTGCGGCAGTGGCTCTCCGCGGACTTTGCACCCAATAAAGGTTTTCACATCTCCGACCGTGCGCAGGTGGCGCAGCTCGTCGTTGTTTATGGTCATCTGCAGCACATCCTCAACCAACACGACAATCTCCATCAAAGTCAGGGAGTCGATGCCGAGGTCCTCAATGATACGCAGATCGTCATCGGCATCTTTCAACTTTGAGCGCAAATCTGGCTCCACGAAACGCTCAATAATTCCCAACACCACGGAGGCCAAATGTTCGGTGTTGCCGGTTTTGCGAAACTGCACCGCGGCCTCATAAGTTGCGGCAGAGCAACGCTTGAGCGACTCACGGAGTGCGGTTTCACTTTCAGGCGGAAATGGCTTGGCGGTAGAGCCGCTTGGGCTACTGCTGTTTGACATGCTTTGAGTAGAAACGCGGCTTTGTTCATGTAAATCGCAAAAGTTTATACTGGCCGGTTCGGTTTGAATTCCCCCAGCCTAAGTCTCTCGCCAGCACTAAACTATGATCCGCCCACGCCATTTGGTCGTATTGACCCATGAGTTTTACCCGCATCGGGGCGGTATTGCCGTTTACGCGGCAGAAATGGCGGCGGCGGCGGCTCGCCTAGGCTTTGACACCGAAGTCTGGGCCCCTTCTCTCCCTGCAGATACAGATGAGCCCGATTGGCCGTTCGCGGTGCGCCGCCTGCCCATTAACGGCACGCATAGTCTGCGTAATCAGTGGATGATGGCCCGCGAAATTCTCGCGCATCGCGACCGTTGGTCTGAATCGATTCTTTATGTGCCAGAACCCGGCCCGTTGCTCTCCATGCTTTTCCTGCAGTTTTTCGACTGGCGTCCGCCGGGCAAACTCGTGCTCACGCTACATGGATCGGAAATAGTTAAATTTGCTACGCGTCCCCTCATTCGGCACAGTGCCAATCGTTTTTTTGCCCGCGCTGACGCCATCGGGGTCGTCAGCCAATACACCGAGAATCTGCTAGTGCAGATGTTTGACGAGGCGCGTGGAAAAACCATCCCCACCCCAGGTGCCCTACGAGCGGACTTTGCTAGTCAGCCGCCACTGTTACCACTGCCCAAAACCAGTGATAGCCCGATCGTCATTCTGACTGTCGCTCGGCTACATCCGCGCAAAGGCCAATTGCGCATAATTAACGCACTCAAAGCCCTGCCC
>JACCDO011519189.1_pt1 | contig 11102 bp, 9 predicted proteins | sample 7446101 | NCBI WGS metagenome assembly JACCDO01 (sample SAMN15323440, study PRJNA562643) | freshwater metagenome | isolation source: river surface water | place: USA:Blue River Watershed | collected 2017-08-16
CACATGATGGATGTGATGGGAATGAAACGTAAATGAATACATCAACTTCTCCTAAGGTGGGATTCGTTAGTCTAGGTTGCCCCAAAGCTCTGACGGATTCAGAATTGATACTGACTCAGCTGAGCGCAGAGGGTTATCAAACCTCTAAGACATTTGCAGGTGCAGATTTAGTTATTGTGAATACCTGCGGGTTTATTGATGACGCCGTTAAAGAAAGTCTTGACACTATTGGTGAGGCGCTGGCCGAAAACGGAAAAGTTATTGTGACGGGATGTCTTGGAGCCAGAGAATCGAAGGAGGGACTCAATTTAGTACGTCAAATCCACCCTAGTGTGCTTGCCGTAACAGGGCCACATGCAACTCAGGAGGTTATGAACGCTGTTCATGCGCATCTACCTAAGCCACATGATCCTTTCTTAGATTTGATGCCGAATACTTTTGGAGATGCGGGCATCAAATTAACACCAAGACACTATGCGTATTTGAAAATTAGTGAAGGATGCAATCATCGATGCACGTTTTGTATCATTCCATCGATGCGTGGCGATTTGGTCAGTCGACCCATCGGCGATGTCCTTAAAGAGGCTAGAGCTCTTTTTGAAGGCGGCGTAAAGGAGTTGCTGGTCATTAGCCAAGACACTTCCGCTTACGGAGTAGACGTTAAATACGTTACTGGTTTTTTTGATGGTAAACCAATCAAAACGAGGACACTCGAGTTGGCGGAATCCCTTGCAATATTGGCGGAAAAATATGGTGCTTGGGTGCGATTGCATTACGTTTACCCATATCCAACAGTTGACAACATCATTCCATTAATGAGCTCGGGAAGAATACTTCCGTACTTAGATGTTCCATTTCAGCATAGCCACCCTGATGTTTTAATGCGAATGAAAAGGCCTGCAAGCGGCGAAAAAAATCTAGAACGTATTGCTAAATGGCGTGAATCTTGTCCACAGATCGTTATAAGAAGTACTTTCATTGCGGGGTTTCCCGGTGAAACTGAAGAAGAATTTGACCATTTATTAAATTTTGTTCGTGAAGCTGAAATTGATCGAGCAGGGTGCTTTGCATACAGCCCTGTTGGCGGCGCTTTGGCAAATGAATTGCCTGGCATGTTGTCAAAAGAATTAAGAGAGGAGCGTCAGGCTCGATTTATGGCTGTTGCTGAAGACGTATCCATTACTAAATTAAAGCGTCGAGTAGGTTCTACTATGCAAGTACTGATCGATTCAGCGCCAGCTAATGGTCGTAAGGGGGGCGTTGGAAGGACCTTTGCCGACGCACCAGAGATTGACGGCGTTGTTAAATTATTACCCCCTGAAAAGCTCAGCAAAACACTTAAAGTTGGGGAATTTACACAGGTCAGAATCGTAGGATCTGAGGGGCATGACCTTGTCGGATTGCCTGTTTGAAAGATTTAAAAAACATAAAGCCACCTGATCGGGTGGCTTGTAATTAACTTATATTGGTGCCCAGGAAGGGACTCGAACCCCCACGAAGTTACTCGCTAGTACCTGAAACTAGTGCGTCTACCAATTCCGCCACCTGGGCAATTCAGGAAAGAGAGGCATTGTATCAAGAATTCAAAATCCACCAGTGGTTTACTGGAAGAGTTTAAGGGCACAGTTGTGGGTCATCGAGATGGTCATGGCTTCGTTCAACGTGATGATGGCACCCCAGATATTTTTCTACCGCCAAACGAAATGCGTGCAGTTCTTCATCGAGATCGAGTTAACGCTCGTGTCGTTCGTTTTGATCGCAAGGGGCGTCCCGAAGGCCGTGTTGTTGAAATTCTTGAACGATCTAAGCAGCCCATCATTGGACGTTTGCTACAAGAGAGCGGTGTTTGGATCGTTGCTCCGGAGGACAAACGATATGGACAGGACGTACTTATCAATAAAGGAGCGACTGCAAAAGCAACAGTTGGACAAGTTGTCGTTGTCGAGCTAACAGAGCCGCCAAGCCTTTATGGACAGCCAGTCGGCAGAATTAAAGAAGTCTTAGGCGAAGTAGATGATCCAGGAATGGAGATAGAAATTGCGGTTAGAAAATATGGTGTGCCACATGAATTTTCTGAAGCTTGCTTAGCATTAGCGCGAGGTTTACCAGACAAAGTTAGGGCTCAAGATAAAAAAGAACGTATTGATCTCACCGATATTCCACTTGTAACGATTGATGGAGAGGATGCAAGAGATTTTGACGATGCTGTCTATTGCGAGCCAGCTAAGGTAGGTAAAGGAGATGGATGGCGTTTGTTGGTTGCGATAGCCGACGTTAGTAACTATGTAGAGACTGGGAATCCCATTGATATAGATGCATATGAGCGTGCAACAAGCGTGTATTTTCCGCGCCGTGTTATTCCTATGTTGCCCGAAAAATTATCAAATGGTCTTTGCTCTTTAAACCCAGATGTTGAGCGACTATGTATGGTTTGCGATATGTTGATAAGTGCGACTGGGGATATATCAGCATATCAATTTTATCCAGCAATCATGTTTAGTCATGCACGATTTACATACACAGAAGTGGCTGCTATTTTGTCAAATACGCGTGGGCCTGAAGCTTTAAAGAGAAAAGAGCGCGTCGGCGATTTAATCAACTTACACGATGTTTATGGTGCTTTACTAAAAGCTCGGCACTCTCGTGGTGCGATTGATTTTGAGACTACTGAGACGCAAATTGTTTGTGATGACAGTGGCCGAATAGAAAAAATCATTCCTCGTGTTAGGAATGACGCGCATAGACTGATTGAAGAGGCGATGCTAGCTGCTAATGTATGTAGTGCAGACTTTATTTTGCAGAGCAAGCATTTAGGTTTATTTAGAGTCCATGAAGGTCCTACACCAGAAAAAATTGAAATATTACGTGGCTATTTAAAAGCTACTGCAGTAGGCATGTCTGTGAGTGATAGTCCTAAACCCAGAGAGTTTCAAGCTATTGCTGAAGCTACAAAAGACAGGCCTGATGCCCAGCAAATTCACACAATGCTTCTTCGGTCTATGCAGCAGGCCATTTATACCCCTGATAACAATGGACATTTTGGTCTTGCTTTTGATGCTTATACGCACTTTACAAGTCCTATTCGTCGATACCCAGATTTATTGGTGCATCGAGTCATTAAAGCAATCCTATTAAAACGCAAATATCAATTGCCAGCATTGCCAACGCCTGGAGAAGCTCATGAAAAACTTGCCCGTCGTCTAGCATCTCGCATCAAAGAACCCAGTGATAAGTTGTTATCTCAGGTCAAACCTAGTCCTGCGCATCAAGCATGGGAAGCTGCCGGATTGCATTGCAGTGCAAATGAGAGGCGAGCAGATGAGGCAAGTCGTGATGTTGAAGCTTGGCTGAAGTGTAAATATATGCGTGAGCACTTAGGGGAGGAGTACAGCGGTGTTGTCTCTTCGGCTACTAGTTTTGGATTATTTGTGACATTAGACGCCATGTATGTAGAAGGTCTAGTTCATATCACTGAGTTAGGGGGAGAGTATTTTCGATTCGATGAGTTAAGGCAAGAGCTGCGAGGAGAGAGAACTGGCATACGTTACGCAATTGGATCGCGGGTACGAATTCAAGTTAGCCGAGTTGATTTAGACGGAAGAAAGATTGATTTTCGGCTAGTCAGAGATGATGAGGAATTTCAGTCTCGCATCAGTAAAGAATCCTTGGGTTCGCCAACACAAAAATTTAAAACTGCAGTTAAAAAGGCACTCACTAAGGTAGGGGGCGATACTGGCGTGGAGCGAAAGAAGATGACAGAGAAAAAAAGTAGCCCCAAAGGGCGTCGCTCTAGAAAATAAATAAGTTAATTTCTAACTGTCTTCGCTAGGATCAGCGTATCAACATTACAAAAATCTTAATTCGGCCGGAATGCAGTTGCCTGTAATTAGTAAAGCTAGATAAGTTTTGTTAAATTTACTGTTAGTTCAGTTGGTTATTAAAAAACAATTTCTTCCTTATTTACAGCGCCTAAACAGATCATCTAAAGGCTGTTCAATACTGTATTGTTGTTAATTGGGTCATTTGATTAGACGTTCCAAGCCTAATCCTTGAATATCGATTTCTGGTGTTCGGCCATTAATGCTGTCGGCTAGTGCACGAGCACTGCCACAGGCCAAAGCCCAGCCGCTTGCTCCGTGGCCGAGGTTAAGCCAAATACCAGAAATGCCGCTTTGTCCAATGATCGGAGTGCTGTCTGGCATAGAGGGTTGAGCGCCTTGCCAAACTTGCACGTTGTCTTGCGTTCTGGCTGCTCCAGGGAACCAGTCGTCTAGTACTTTGTAAAGAGTCCTTAAGCTTGCAGGGTTATTTGACCTAATGCCTCCTCCAATTGAGGAGCCGCCAGAAATTCTTACGCGCTGCCCTATGCGACTGATCAAAACGTTATATTTTGCGTCCATGATGCTGCTTCTTGGCGCGTCAAGAGTTTCCCGAATTGCCGCGCTAACAGAGTACGCATTGATTGGACAAAGAGGTATCTTTATGCCAAGAGGGCGGATTAACTGCGCACTTGCCAGACCTGCACAGACGACAACAGCATCAAATCTTTTCTCATATTTTTGTGAGGATGTTCTAATCGTTTTTGAATCTGCAATTGATAAAGGCAGCACTGGCGCATTAAAGTGAAAATTAGCACCCAGTGACTCAGCTTCGTTTTTAAGTATCAGCGTAAATTGACGGCTATTGCTAACGTCGTCATCTGGAAGATGCAGAGCTTGGAAAAACGGTGTTTCAGGGTTGAGGGCAGGTTCAACGCCAAGAGCAGCTTCGGAATTTAAAGTTTTTAAATTTAGCCCAACATTACGCATCAATTCAATTGAAGATTGGTATAACTTTTGTTCGCGTTCAGTACGAAAAATAGCTAGAAATCCATTTGTTTTTTCATGTTCTATGCGAAGTGAATCAGTGAGTGATTGTTTTCTGCTGTCACTGTAAATTGCGAGTTTTAGTAAGCGCTCTTGAATTTTTAAAAGTGTCTTTGGAGATGTATTTTTACTCGCTTGCCAAAGCCAGCTAATCTCTTTCAGTGTTGGATTTAACAGACGAAAAGGCTTATCCTTTTTCAGGGCGTTAAATAAAATTTGTTTAACAATATCTGAGGATGCGGTTAAGGATACGTATGCTGCAGAAGTAATGCCAGAGCTTGCAAAGCTACATTCTTCGGCTGCCGCACCGTTTTTTTCAAACACATTAACTTCGTGCCCTTGTGCAGAAAGCTCATAGGCCGTGGTTACACCGACGACTCCTGCTCCGATAACCGCTATTTTCATAATCTGCAGCTTATTAAATTGGGTTGATTTGTACTGGGTGCCATGTAGGCTCGTGCTAGAATTGTCGAGTTTTGCGGGCTTAAAGAATCTTTTTTTAGGCAAGTAAAACTCAATCGCAAACCAGCACAATTAAGGTGTTATCAAAAGTTTTAATCTAAAAACTTTTGTAATCATGTGCTGGATTTTAGACACAACCTTTGGAGTTCACTATGTCAGTCACAATGCGCGAAATGCTAGAAGCAGGTGTCCATTTCGGACATCAAACTCGCTTCTGGAATCCAAAAATGTCCCCGTACATCTTTGGTCATAGAAACAAAATTCATATTATCAACCTTGAAAAATCGCTACCGATGTTTCAAGAAGCTGCTAAATTTGTTAAGCAGTTGTCCGCTAACCGCGGGACGGTATTGATGGTTGGTACAAAGCGACAGTCTCGTGAAATAGTTGCTGCTGAAGCTCAGCGGGCTGGTGTCCCGTATGTTGACCAGCGTTGGTTGGGTGGCATGTTGACTAATTTTAAAACTGTCAAGACATCAATTAAACGCTTAAAAGACATGAAAATTCAGCAGGAAGCGGGGCTGGATACTTTGTCGAAAAAAGAGCAGCTCATGTTTAAGCGCGAAATGGAGAAGCTCGAAAAAGACATCGGCGGTATTCAAGATATGGCAGTTCTTCCCGATGCAATTTTTGTAATTGATGTGGGGTATCACAAAATTGCCATTGCCGAAGCTAAAAAACTGGGCATACCTTTAATTGGCGTCGTAGATTCCAATCACACACCAGAAGGTATTGATTACATAATTCCCGGTAATGACGATTCATCTAAAGCGGTGACTTTGTATGCGCGCGGTATTGCTGATGCAATACTAGAGGGCCGTGCCAATGCCACTAACGATTTGGTCAAAGCTGTGACTGAAGGGGACGAAGAGTTTGTTGAAGTAGCGGCTTGATTTTGAGTCCAATTATTTAAAGGGGCTTGCATAGCCCCTTTTTCACAACTAATTTTGAATTGAATACGGAGAAATTTAAATGGCAGCAATAACCGCAAGCATGGTCGCTGAATTACGTGCAAAAACCGACGCGCCCATGATGGAGTGTAAAAAAGCCTTAACTGATGCTGATGGCGATATGTCAAAGGCTGAAGAGTTGCTTCGCGTTAAGTTAGGCAGCAAGGCGGGGAAAGCTTCAAGCCGAGTAACTGCTGAAGGTGTTGTTACTAGCTTCATCGATGGCAGCACTGGTTCTTTGTTAGAAGTGAATTGCGAAACCGATTTTGTGACTAAGAACGACAGCTTTTTAGCGTTGGCAAATGCAGCTGCAGAATTAATCGTTAAGCATAACCCTGCTTCTGTAGAAGCTATGGGATCACTCCCGTACAGTCAAGATGGTTTCGGCCCAACGCTCGAAGATGTTCGCAAGGGGTTGATTGGGAAAATCGGTGAAAACATGAGTTTTCGCCGATTTAAGCGCTTTGCTGGCTCCCATAAGCTCGCCTCCTACTTGCATGGAACTCGCATAGGAGTTGTGGTTGAGTTTGATGGAGATGATTCTGCTGCTAAAGACGTAGCCATGCATGTTGCAGCAATGAAACCAGTGTCCTTGACAAGCGCAGATGTCCCCTCTGATTTGATCGAAAAAGAGCGCTCGGTGGCTGCTGCTAAAGCAGCTGAGTCAGGCAAACCAGCTGACATTGCTGCGAAGATGATTGAAGGCTCTGTTCAAAAATATCTGAAAGAGGTCTCTTTATTTAACCAAGCATTTGTTAAAAATGACAAATTAACGGTTGAACAGATGCTTAAGACAGCTAATACAAATGTCACATCTTTCACGCTTTATGTGGTGGGTGAGGGCATTGAGAAAAAGGTTGACGATTTTGCTGCTGAAGTTGCTGCTCAAGTTGCAGCGGCTAAGCAAGCAGCTTAGTTACAGGGGGCTTCGGCCCCCTTTTTTCTATTTCTCGTTAAAAATACTGAAATCAAGGAGCCTTACATGTCGTCACCCAAGCCAGCCTTTAAGAGGATTTTGCTCAAGCTGTCTGGTGAAGCTTTAATGGGTGATGATGCTTTTGGCATCAACCGCGCCACGATCGTCAGGATCGTAGATGAGGTCTCTGAAGTTATTAACTTGGGTGTGGAAGTTGCGATAGTAATTGGGGGTGGCAATATTTTCCGTGGAGTTGCGGGTGGAGCTGTCGGGATGGATCGTGCAACAGCAGATTACATGGGCATGTTGGCAACCGTGATGAACTCTCTGGCTCTCGCTGATACGATGAATAAAGCTGGTTCTACTGCGAGAGTCATGTCAGCGATTGCAATCGATCAGGTTGTTGAGCCTTATGTGCGTCCCAAGGCTCTTCAGTATCTTGAAGAGGGGAAGGTCGTTATTTTTGCTGCAGGTACGGGGAATCCTTTCTTCACGACGGACACTGCAGCGGCATTAAGAGGTGCCGAGATTGGGGCCCAGATGGTGTTAAAGGCCACTAAGGTTGATGGCGTCTACACAGCTGACCCTAAAAAAGATCCAAATGCTTCTAGATATAGTGAGATCAGTTTTGATGATGCGATTAGTCAAAACTTAGGAATCATGGACGCAACTGCGTTTGCTCTGTGCAGAGATCAAAAATTGCCTATAAAAGTATTTTCAATTTTTAAAAGCGGCGCTCTTAAACGTGTTGTTATGGGTGAAGATGAGGGCACATTAGTACATGCATAGCTTTTTCAATTTCGTATACGTTTATTAGTGTTGCTGACGGAGATAACCATGACTATCGCTGATATCAAAAAAAATATTGAAACAAAAATGGGTCAATCAATTGCCGCATTCGGTAACAGTTTGACAAAAATACGAACGGGGCGACCAAGCCCAGCATTGCTGGACTCAGTGCAAGTTGACTATTACGGCTCAATGGTTCCGATTAGTCAAGTTGCTAACGTATCTCTCCTTGATGCACGTACTTTAAGCGTGCAACCTTGGGAGAAGCCCATGGGCGCAAAAATTGAAAAGGCAATTCGAGACAGTGATTTGGGGTTAAACCCCTCTTCAATGGGCGAGCTGATTCGTGTGCCCATGCCCCCCATGTCTGAAGAGCGTCGCAAAGAGTTGACAAAAGTTGTTAGAACTGAAGGCGAGAACGCAAAAATTGCGATACGCAATTTACGCCGCGATGCAAATGAGTCCGTTAAAAAGTTAGTGAAAGATAAAGAAGCCTCCGAAGACGAACAAAAACGGGCAGAGTCAGAGATTCAAAAGATGACGGATAGCCACATCGCTGACGTTGATAAATTGATCGCCTCTAAAGAGCAAGAAATAATGGCGGTTTAAGGACTAATGCTCAAACAACGCATCATTACTGCTTTGGTTTTGTTGGCCTTGTTGCTGCCAGCTTTTGTTGCTAAGACTGCCGAACCCTTGGCAGGATTAACGTTAGTTCTCATAGCTGCTGCTGCTTGGGAATGGGGGCGCCTCAACGGTTTAACTATGAGGGGCTCGCTTCGTGTTGCTGGTTTGTGTTTAATTTTGTGTTTTTATGCGTGGTCAGCTAAGTGGGCATATGCGATGCCTGCATATATCTGGCCGATTGCAGGATCTCTCTGGGTCCTTGCTGGGGCTTGGATAATTCGAATGGGCGTTAGTCGTTGGATCAACATTCCAAAAGTGATTCGTATTGTTGTAGGTGTTTTGGCCCTATGGCTCACATGGCTAGCGCTTTATCATGCAAAAGTTATTGGACTTAATTTTCTACTTTCAGCTCTTTTTCTTGTGTGGATGGCCGACATTGCGGCTTATTTCTCTGGTCGAAAATTCGGTACGCATAAATTAGCTGTTGCTATCAGTCCTGGAAAAAGTTGGGAGGGTGTTTGGGGTGGAATGGCTGGCGTGTTGTTAATGGCATTCTTATGGGTTTGGGTTGATGAAAATTTCTCTCTAGATAGCGTTAGCCTATTTGGAAGGTTTTTGGAAAAAGGTTGGTTCTTTTTTGTGCTTGCCACACTATTTTTGGTTGCCATGAGTGTTGTGGGAGATTTGGTAGAGTCACTAGTAAAAAGAAGCATTGGCATGAAAGATAGCAGCCAATTGTTGCCGGGCCATGGTGGTGTACTGGATAGAGTTGATGCTTTACTGCCAACTCTGCCCTTGGTGATGATGTTGACTCAGACTTATTAATTTTTATCTGGATAATTGATGCCAAAGCAACGCATAACGATCTTGGGGTCTACAGGATCGATAGGCACGAACACTCTTGATGTTGTTGCGCGTCACCCTGAACGTTTTGAGGTCTATGCGTTAACAGGAGCTAAACAAGTAGATTTAATGCTTCGCCAGTGCGCACTCTTTCGTCCGGCTGTGGTCGTGATGCAAAATTTAGATGCGGCACGCTCGCTAAAGGAAAAATTACTTGCTGAAGGTCTAGCGATCGAAGTTCGCAGTGGAACGTTGGCTCTAGATGAAGTGGCTTCTAGCCCAATGGTCGATACAGTGATGGCTGCCATTGTGGGTGCTGCGGGGCTGGGGCCGTGTCTTGCTGCCGCAAGAGCTGGAAAAAGGCTCCTCTTGGCCAACAAAGAGGCCTTGGTTGTTGGCGCTGAAGTGTTTATGGAGGCGGTTAGGTCTGGAGGTGCAACCTTGCTGCCGATTGATAGCGAGCACTCTGCAATTTTTCAATCACTTCCTGACAATCCTGAAACTTGGGATGATCGGGTTGAAAAAATAATACTGACAGCCTCTGGAGGACCTTTTCGAACATTGGGTCTGGATTTGTTAAAAAATGTGAGCCCTGAACAAGCTTGTGCTCATCCGAATTGGGTAATGGGACAAAAAATATCTGTCGATTCCGCGACGATGATGAACAAAGCTCTAGAGGTTATTGAAGCTAGTTATTTGTTCGGATTGCCGCCGGAACGCATAGAGGTGGTGATTCATCCACAAAGCGTCATTCATTCAATGGTTCAATATCGTGATAAGTCTGTGGTTGCTCAGTTGGGTACACCAGATATGCGTGTGCCGATCGCCTATGGATTAAGCTGGCCTGAACGAATTGATTCTGGAGCAAAGGCATTAGATTTCAGTGATATGTCAGACTTGACATTTGAATCCTTGGATGATCACGAACATGAACATCGTTTTGCAGGATTGAAATTGGCGTGGGAGGCCTTACGAGGTCCAAATGGGGCAACTGTTGTATTGAATGCTTCGAACGAAATTGCAGTTACTGCGTTTCTTGAACGGAGAATTCGGTTTGATCAAATACACACAGTTAATTCAAATTGTTTGGTCGGTGTTCCACCACACATACCGAAATGTTTAGAGGATTTGCTTGAAATTGACACTCAAGCTCGTGCGGTAGCAAGTGAATTGGTTCAAAAAATCGAAAAATAATGAGGTGCTTTCGTACAAAACCCTAATAACCTTAGTTTTAGTTAATCTCGTTGTCGATCTGCCACTGCTTGCGCCTGTTGTATTATTCAATCTACTTACTGTCAAACATCGCCCTTGACAGGGATTTGTTAAGGTTTCAGTGGTCGACTTTGACCGTCGTACTGTCATTGATCGCCGTCCCTGTCCCTGATGGCATGAGTCGGTTGGGATTTTTAAATTAATCCGCAGTTTCTTGTCACTTTTGACTGGTATTTTAAATTTCATGAAAAAGCAATTTTCTAAATTCAAACGCACCCCTTTACATCAGGCTGCTTCACTTATTGCGGGTGCAATGCTAACTTTTAATGCTTTAGCAGCTGATCCATTTAACGTTCGTGACATTCGTGTGGAGGGTCTTCAGCGAGTTGAACCTGGTACTGTTTTTGCGTCAATTCCCTTTCGTGTTGGAGATGACTA
>JACCDO010297663.1_pt1 | contig 11101 bp, 6 predicted proteins | sample 7446101 | NCBI WGS metagenome assembly JACCDO01 (sample SAMN15323440, study PRJNA562643) | freshwater metagenome | isolation source: river surface water | place: USA:Blue River Watershed | collected 2017-08-16
CTTGAGGCACGTGAGGTGGAACTTGAGGCACGTGAGGTGGAACTTGAGGTACGTGAGGTGGAACTTGAGGCACGTGAGGTGGAACTTGAGGTACGTGAGGAACGTGTGGGGGCTCTTGAGGCACGTGAGGTGGAACTTGAGGCACGTGAGGAACGTGTGGGGGCTCTTGAGGTGGAACTTGAGGCACGTGAGGCCCGTGCTGGGTATGTTCATTATAACAATTAATATACACTAATGTATTTTGTCTATTAATGTGTATAACAACTGGTACTATGCATTCAGAATTATTATCTACATTACACCCACATACTCTCCCCGGACATTGACTGCAAATACATCTAGACAGATTAATTGAATCAATATCACCTGTTTCAAAACTTTTATCACACATTACTTTTATTCTATTATTATAAAAATAAAAGAAATTTAATTTAATTAAATTTAATTAAATTATTTTCTACAACTCTTTAAAGACCTTTTACATTTTGCCCTATGACTTTCATATTTTTTATACACTAATTCAAAATCCGGTGCAGATTTAGTATAGCAAATATCTCTTATTTCATTTAACATTTTATTCTTCTCATCATTAGTAGTGCATTTCTCTAATAATTCATATTTCTTTAACGCAACCTGACATTCCTGTGTAATTAATTTATGATTCACTTTATTTTTTAAATCATACACAAATTTCAATAATCCCCTCGGTTTATTGAAATATTTATCTATATCAAGCTCTTTGAAAAATACCTTATAAGATTCTCTACAATATGAACACCCTAACACATATCCTAACTCTTTAAAAAATGCCTTATAATGTTTATTCTTCACATCACTATCTTCTTTATTGACATCATACCCCGCAGCAATAAAAAATAATGCATCCCATGTACATGGTCCAAATGCTTTTGTATCCATTAATAAATAACTATTAAAATTTTTATAATGCTGATATTGTTGTATACCTAATACGTATATTTCTTGTATTTGTATTTGTTGTTGTATATTGCATTTGTCCAGCAGATGTTATAGAAAATGTTACTCCCTGTGCTGTTCCTGATGTGATTGTAGTTGTTATAGACCAAATCCCACCATCATATACTCCAACAATTTTAACTGTGCCAAATGTCTCTGATGTTATTGTTCTTATACCTATAAATGCATTAAATGCATATGCCGTAGTATTTGATACAGAAAAACCTGTTATATTTGTAGGAATAGAAATATTATTACTCAGTGTTGTTACTATATCTTGTATATTATCCCCAGTATTTGGTGTATAATCAATATTATTTATAAATAATGCGTTAGAATATAATTTCTTTGCAATAGCTAACCCACCACTAAATGTGGCACTTCCACCATTTATAGAAGAAACTGCATCTGTTGTATTATCAATAGATATCCCACCAGATAATTTCAAACTTCCTATAATTGAAGAAGTTGTTGCTGTTGTATTACTAATAGTGACCGTTCCATCGGTATTTAATAATAATTGATCAATATTATTATCCGTATAAATTGATAAAGACCTTACCGTTCCTGTTCCAGTAGATTGTGTATTTAAGAAATATCTAACATTTGAGGCGTCAAACCCATAGGACATACATTCTGTATTTGTAATTGAACTTGGTACCCCTTTTCCATAAATATATATATTGTTATTATTTGTATTATTACCAGTTGTTGTAAAAAAAGATAACCCACTACTATTAATAGACGCATTTGAACATGTTAAATATGTATTTCCACTCGTTGAACTATTTAATGTTATAACACTTGGCGATGTATATCTTAAATTTGTTAAGAATATTGATTTTCCCACCGCTGCACCACCACCTAAAACTACTGTACCACCCGATGTATTAGACGTAGCATCTGTAGTATTATTAATTGCTATACCTCCTGATAATAATACTCCTCCTGATATAAGAGATGTGGTAGCTGTTGTCAATGCAGAACGTATTGTTGATGTTGGATCATCAAATAATGACAACCCTGATGCAATATGTAAAGAATATGCATTTGTTATAATTTGATTCGTGCCAGCTATGGGCGCCCCAGCAATATAAACTGTAGTCGCATTTGTTGTAGTTACATTTGTACTTGTAGCATTTATTGTTCCACTTATATTAAATGAATACATAATATTATTAGTAATTGTTCCAGATGCTGCTGTTGCTGAATCATTAAACACTGATGAGCTAAGATTAAATATAACTCCATTAGAACTTGGTGTCCCTGAAAAATTTCTCGGTATAAATGTTAAACTACCATTTCCAGTTAATGTTAATATATTTGTATTTGATGACATAAAATTAAACATTGTTGTTGTTGTACTGGGTGTCATACCAAGTCTTAGTGACGATGGAGATGCCGATGATATACCAAGGGTTATAGATTCCGTACCACCACTATTATTTAATGATATACCCGACGGATTATTTCCTAATCTAAAATATGACGTAGTCCCACTACCACCTGTCCCCAAAATAAGTTTTGAAGAATAAATATTTAACCCAACAAATAATCGCTTCGCAATACCACACCCTCCTGCAGTAGTAATTGTCCCACCATTTGTTGATGATGTTGAATCTGTTGTATCTGATATACATATACTACCAGATATTTTAAATGCCCCTGTTATAGATGATACAGATGTTGTTGTATTTGTAGATGTTATGGTTGATGATGTTATCACTCCATTACCAAATGTAGTATTTCCATTAATTATTATTTTTTTTGCTATACCAATACCTCCACCAATAGTAAGACTACCTCCATTTGTCGCTGAAGTTGCATCAGTTGAATTAGATATAGTTAATCCCCCAGATAAAACTAAACACCCTGTATTTGAACTTGTTGTAGTTATTGTGTCATTTATATTGATAATACTACTCGTTGTAGTCGTACTTCCCACATTAATAAATTCTCCTATATATATTTTTTTCGCAATTGCTCCCCCCCCTGCATTAGTTAATGCACCTCCATTAAGCGATGAAGTAGCATCCGTCGTTAAATTAATTCCTATACCACCTAATGATGTTATACTCCCAGATATTAATATACTTGATAAACTCGTTAAACCTGTTATATAAGAATTCCCTCCTATATATGCATCACCACTAATTCCCATACCACCAGCAGTAGTAAATGTTCCGCCATTTGTTGTTGAAATCGCATTTGTTGTATTACTAATACCTATTCCACAACTTAATGATGATAATGTATTGACATCGCTAAAAAATAATCTTGTTGCACCTAACGTACCAAAATTTCTTACTGCTGTTCCATTTATATCTGTAGTATAACTTAATGCCCATGTATTTGTATACCCAGAACTACTCCCATCGGGTGATATACCTGTCCCCTCATCTATTAGATTATATCCTATATAATTAAAATGATAAATTAAATTACATATAGAATTGCTTGGCACTAACAAAAATAAATGATAATTATCTGAAGTATTTTCCTTATAAATATAAAATAAACTATATGTTCCAACTAAACTACTTGAAATATTAGAATATCCTTTTATGTTATGACTAGCAATTAAATTTGAATTCCCTGTTGACGCTAATAGTCTAACTGAAAATTCCGTTTTTGTATTGGTCCCATTGATTACTTCTATATCAATATAACCTCGTTCAGATATTACTTGTGGATTAGTATTATTTATTTTACATATATAAAACCAATTATTATTACCTGCTGTTACAATAGATGAATTACGTAAAGTTGTCGTCGTTGACTCATTACAAATAATTGTATTATTAATTGATGTCATTAATTAATACAATTATTTTATTTAGTATAATTTACCTTATATTCTTTATAAATATAAAAAAACTAATTTTGATTATGCAATTTATACTTTCTCCTTTGCAATTGTTGTTTATCTTTACTTTTTACCACTTTCTTCTTCTCATCCATATAAATGTCATACCCTTTCTTTAAATCTTCAAACACATCATTAAACCACTGTTTATTCCTTTTTATCTTTACCACAGATTTATGTTCTACTACCCAATAAATTGTTTTCAATATAGTTTTTTCTCCCTCCGGATTTACTAATATTAATTCCTCCTCATCATTATTGTTATCAAGTAATTTTGACCAGTTTCCTTTTTTTAAGAAATCTCTTATAAATGTTATCTTCCATTTATTCATTTCTTCTAAACATCCTGTTTTTAAAATATCCTTTGGTAAATAATAATAATTATTTGTCGCAGGATTTTCTCCTTTTTGAATAAATAATCCATATGTTTTATCATTATTCTCTGTTATATATTCCACAAACTCCTCATATGATAAAAATTCTATAAAAGCATATTCTGCAAAATCACAAAAATTTAAGTTACATATCTCCATTTGTAATTGACATTGTATCCAATAATAAAAAGGCGGGATACCTGTGATTTTTCTTCTATATGGACACTTTATTTCTAACATCACTCCATCATCTGTAATACCATCCGGTGATGCTCCTAACCAATGATACTCAGGATGTTGAATCATACCAAACTCATTTACCTTAATATTATTATCAATAGAATATAACATAATCACTACATCCTCATACTTTTGCCCATGATATGTCGCAATATTCCCTTTAAATATACCGTTAATACGATTATTTAAATATTCTTCGAATGATTGATACGGGTTTGCACATTTATTATCAATAGCCTCATCTATTAATTCCTTATTTAATCCAAATTCATCTATAAATGGCCCGATCGTATATTCGTTTCTCCTTAATAAACTACTTGCACTTGATGCAGTTATCTTATTTTTCCTTTGCTCAAACCATCCATTACTTTTTTGTTCATAAAAAGGTAATTTTAATAATTCTTCTACAATTGGATTTATCATATTCTTATTTTATTTATTTTTCTTTCTTTTATTTTCAATTTTTTATATGTAAGATGAGAAATCTGTGATTTTTCTTATATCTCTTGAAAAAAATGCACTGTGATACATTTGTATTAAAATTGTAAATATTTTACTCGTCATCACATCTTCTTCTGTCTTATTAGAATCTTGTGTAGGTAATAACCCTTTCCTTGCCATCTCTGGTATCGCCGCTATATTATTCATTACAAATTTATATACACGTTTTGTAATCACAATATGTTCTATTGTTTCGTCAGATATATCATTCTTCTTCAATCTGTTATTTATTTGTTTAATCTTAACTTCTAACATATTATATATCTTTGATAAAATATCAGATTTAAGCTTTTCTTCGGATAATAACATCATATTCATTTGTTTCTCTAACTCTCCTACACCACTACCTCGTTTCTTATTCATTTTCGATTTATTATACCTATTAAATGACTTAGTATATCTCGTTCTCCTCCTGTTTTTATTCTCTTCATGAATGGTTAAAAAATGTTTGTTTCTATTATACCTCTCAAATTGTTGTTTTGTTTTTGGCATCACATTTATATCATGTATATCTTGTTCTATAACATTATACGTAAATGTTTTCGTTTGTAATAATATATTTATAAATATATGTATTGCCTTTACAGTATCAATAATCTTATTGTTTTCTTTCTGCTTCTCTTCTATTATACCATCTAATAATGCTATACAAATTATATATTCTGGTGTAGTAAATCCCTTAAACTCTCCAGTTTTCGAATCATGGCAAATACCTAAATCAATATATTGATATTTATCTACATTATTATTGATTGTTAAAAATAAATATGCTATAATAAAACATTTCATATATGTTTTATATATCTCCGTTTTCTGTTTAACTTCAATAAAATCATTTGTAGCTAATACCTTCATTATATTAGAATATATCAAATTACTCTCTTTATTTGGAAACTCGAGTTCAATATAAAGTGTAGCAAATATCTTCTTGATTAACCCTGCCTCTTCATTATTTAATAATTTATCATCCTTATATTGCATCGCTATTAATTTACCTTCTCTCTCAAATGTTTCCTTATATTCTTGCTCCTCTTCCCCATAATCTTTTTCAGAATCCGTATCTTCATCATCCCCACCTTCTTCATTTATATCGGGCATTAATACCATTTCATCATCCTTATTAGATGAGGTCTTACGATTATCATCATAATTTCCTTTTTTATTCACATCTAATAAAAATTGCACATTTGATATCGGAATTGTAAAATATTGTTTTGTATCTTCATCAAATACATGAATCTTACCTTTTCCTGCTTGTCCTTCTACTCTTAACACACGACCTTTCTCTGCTGTTTTACCTACAGCAATAACATAACTTGATGGATTTGCAAATTTCCCTTTTGCATTATAAACTTTGATTGTATCAGTTTTATTAATCCTTATAGTCTCATTCCTTGTAGCAACTAAAAAATCTATAGTCCCATCATTATATTCATTCACACTATATCCCGTTGTTCCTAATAAATTAGTATCATATTTCTTTGATATTAACAATAAATCTCCTGTATGATTTTTATCTGGAATACTAATTGTATCCTTTTTCTTATCAAGTGTTATCACAATATTACTACCATATACTGAGAAATCTATCATACCATCATTGTAATTAAATATTTCATATCCAGTTGTTATACCATGTTGAATATTATACCTTGTCGTTTTTATCATTAACATATTATCTTTATTTTCATAAACATCATTATCAAATACCTTTATAACCTTTTTAAATCTTGCATCTGATAATTTAATCTCTGCAGTTTCTATTTTCTTTTTTTTTATAAACTCAACTGTAAAAACTTGTCTAGAACTATCAAATTTAGTTATCCAACCACTCACTTGTCCCCTTTTCTTATCTATTAAATAATAGTCCTCAATAAAATATTCTTTATCTTTACTAAAATCAAATTGTTCAAAAGAGATAATTTGGGTGTCCTTCACTTTTATATAATCTGATACCTTATTAATTAAACCATAACCATGATACAAATTATATAATGGTTGTATATATCCATTCCTATATAAACATACCAACCCTTTATATACCCCGTCGTTCGATACTACTAATTCTTTTAAATTAAAAAATGTTGGTATAATACTCCTATTTTTAGTTGTCTTCTCATAGTCTTTATATTCATTATACGCCTGTTTTAATAACCTATCCATTTCTTAATAATATAAGCAGATAAATTTATTTTTTTTTTTATATAATTCAATAAGTATAATGACTACACCACTCGGTATAACTAATCTGTTCGATAATCCAAATTCAATTTCTTTATATTCTTATGATAATACAAATATTAATAATAAAAGAATGATTGATAATGCTAAAATTTATAATTATGCCATATCTCAAAGAGATAATATCGAAAAAAATTTAATGAGTGCAGAATTAGGTTATTTTAATAATACAATAGGGCAAGGAATCCCCAATAATATTATTGATATTGATTCAAATCTAAAAAATTTAGGACAACCTTATTCAAGATGTATTGATAAAAACTTTTTACCTTCTAAAGCTAAATATCCTTGCTCTAATGTAAAATTTATTAAACAACAGGAACCTTTATATAGAGATAAAGGAAAATCTTGTAAGCCTATTCCGCCAAATCAAGATTTCCCTTTCCTTTTTAAAGACCCACAAGATTTATCAACTATTTATAATAATAGTTGTTATGGTATGGATACCAGATTAAAAAATAAAGAAGTTTGGGATAAATTTATTAAAAAACACTCCCCAAATAATCCTCATTCTTTATAATAATTAATTAATAAATATTTAATTATTTCATAATTCTTAGTCTTAATACATTCATTCATTAATTTATGACCTTTAATATCATATCTCGCACCATTATCTAATAATAATCTTATTATTTCATTATTCATATTATTTGTTGCTGTCTCTAACATATACCCATTAGATATATCTACATCTACATATATATTATTATTTTTCGCAAATTCTAAAAATAACTTTACTAAATTTGTATTATTTTGTATTACGCTATATTGTAATGAAAAATAATTATCATATTTTATAAAATCTTTATTCTTATTTAAATATTTCTGTATAAGTGTCTCATTCATATATATAACTGCCTCCCTATATACCTCATTATTAATTACTTTGTCTGTATATTTACTATATATTAACTGTATATTGTAATCACAACTATATTTTATAGCATTACACATCCCTATCCTTATTATATTCTCCGGTATTGTAGTAGTTTCACATATCATCTCTAATATATTTATTGTATTATCATAACAACAAATATCTCTAAATATTATATAATCATTGTATGATATATCTAGTTCTCCGTTTCTTAATAAATATTCTAGAATACATTGTGCATTATACTCTATAATATAATCAATTATAATATTATTCTTCATCTTCACTATAGTTTTTCTTATCTTAGAAAAAAGACTGACATTATCTATTTTTATTATATTTTTTATCTCACTCGTTAAATCTTCTATATCCATTTTTTTTAACCACGTATAAATAGAAAAATCATCGTCTGAATAATATTCAGAAATATTATTCTCTATATTGTCATACCTATTAAGTATCAGATTTATTATATCATACTGTTTATCATTAGTAGCCATAGTAATTATTTTTTTATATAATTCCATTTACTATTTACTATTAACTATATATTTTTTTTCAATTTTAATATTAAGTAATATTTATGAATGTTATAGATAATGTATCTAAAAAAGTATTAACTATTTTACCTAATACTACAAATGATGTTATTATTATTCAAAAAGTTTTGCAAATAACTAAAAACCCCAAATATTACTACCCTTTTGTTATATTATCTTTTCACAAACAATCTGTTTTTATCGATTCTATCTTTGATTATGTCATTTCTGAAATATCAAATAATATCTTTACAGTTTATGACCCTGATGATATATTAAACCCCAATTCAGAACAATTTAAAAATATGTTCTCTTATATTAAAAAAAAATTCCACCAAATTACACCTGATTATTTCTTATTCTCTATTAAATATACACTATACAATACTTTACCTGTATTTTTTGATGACCTTATAGATGACATTAATGTTGTTGATATTTTAACTAAAATAGATACCGAAATAAATAAATTAGCTCACACAAAAGAAGAATCTAAAAAATCAGAATTAATCGAAAAAGATAACTCTGGTAATTACATATATAGTGTCTTATCTTCAAGTATAAGAATACTAACAAAAACTAAAACAAAAACTATTATAGATATTGATAAAATTTTTAATGAATTAGAAGTAAATGAAAATATACCATTTATCTACTATAAAGATAAAAATTTACAAAAAAAGAAAGTCAAGTTTTATAAAAATTTTGATGATAAACAACTATTAAAAAAATGGTTATTTTCTAAATCTACCAAAAAAATGGAAACACCCTTACAATTAAAACAATCAAAAGGTATGACAATAAAATTATTAACGAATGCAAGAAAAAAAAAATATTCCACTATTCAATTACATAAAACCGGGGATATTATTGTTAAATGTAAATGGCAAAAAAATGATTTCACACAATATAATGAAATGTTCGGTTGTTTATTTATTGTAAATAAACTAATTAATGAAATTAATTATATTCTAGAAAATAATATTTATGAAAATATAAAAAGTATTAACCAAGATAATATAAAAATAGAATCTGTTAATGTTAATCTTACTGTTATTCAAACATTAGAAAGACTACCTATAATAAAAGCTTTAAAAAATATAATCTCTGATTATAACACCGGTAGTAGTAATAGTCAAAATTTTTTGTCTTTTGTTGACAATGAACATAATAATATGATTACCGTAAAATATGGAAAAACTATATCTATAGTTATCAGAAATAATCTTATCACTGACAAAAATACTATTCTTAAAGGCACTAATATTGATATAATAAATTTAACTTCTGAAGCAAAATTACATCAAACTATTAATCTTATTGTAAAAATATTCTCTATTGCTAATAAATTTGGAAGTGGTAAAATTGATGTGGTTAAAAAAAAAAGTTTAAAAAGAATTAATATATTAAAAAATGAACAATTTAATATAGATTCTAAATCTTGTCAAAAAAAAAGACAACCCCTTCTACTACATGATACATCTTCTCTTAATAAATACCTCCCACATTCTATTATGACTTATAAAAATAGAACATTTGTATGCCCAGATATTAATTTCCCCTATCCAGGTTTTACTTCCAAAGATAGTCCTTGTTGTTTTATAAAAAATCAATCAGATAAAGAAAAATATATAATTAATACAACCGGTGGTTTATATCAATCACCTTCTAAATTTAAATTTGACCAAGAAAAAATCTTAAAGAATAGAATTATAAAATCAAATAATATCCTTGAAAATAATAAAATTGGACAACTACACGAAAACCTTCATAAACTTCTTGGTGAAAAAAATGTATACCGTTTAGGTAATATACAAGATATTTATTCCATTTTTAATATATTTATTACTCTTTTCGATAAATTCGATAATATTCTTTCCTTTTTAACATATACTACAGAATTACTTACTGTTAATGAAGATTTATTTAATTCATTAGAAAATGGTAATGTTAAATTAAATTTTACCATCGATTCTTATAAGAATTATATTGTCTCTAGAATTGATGTTAAAAATATTAAATATTTGACCTCTTTATTAGAATATATCTTTGATGTAAATATTATTACTATTAATATTGATAATAATAGTATATTTACCTGCTCCAATTTAAATTTTCATAAAAATAAACCTTTCATATTCTTGTTAGAACACAACTCATTATCACAAAAAAAAGATTCTCAAACAAACTTCTATTATGAAACTATTGTTAATTTATCTAAAAAACAAATAAACTATTTATTTGATAAAAATAATTTAATTTCTAAAAATATATTATCTTATTATTTCCAAAATTGCACAATATCAACTAACCCCCACATACCTTATTATTTTGAATTACTTAATACATCTACATTAAAAATAGAAAAACAAATATTATCTAATTTCAATAAATTGATTTATATTATCACTAATTTCGGCATATTACCTATTTATCCGTCCGGACCAATCCTTGGCATCCCTAAAATTCATATTGACCAAATAAA
>JACCDO010939343.1_pt1 | contig 11101 bp, 4 predicted proteins | sample 7446101 | NCBI WGS metagenome assembly JACCDO01 (sample SAMN15323440, study PRJNA562643) | freshwater metagenome | isolation source: river surface water | place: USA:Blue River Watershed | collected 2017-08-16
AACTGGAAGGTGACGAGGCCGTTGGCGTAGCCGTTGGCGCGGGTGAAGGCGGGGAAGAGACCGTTGGCGGAGGTGGTCTCCGCGACGTTGCGGTGGAAATCGAGGTAGGTGGTGAACTGCCGCGTGGTGCGGTCGAGGATCTGGAGTTTGCCGTTGAGGTCGTTGACGAAGAAGCGGGTGGCGTTGCCGCCGGGCTCTTCGCGGAGGAAGTTGATGCGGGCGGCGTAGATCGCGTTGTCGGTGCTGCCGACGAGCTGACCGGAGAGCGGGGCGGTCGCATAGTCCTCGAGGCGCGCGGTCAGGGTGCCCTGGGCGGCGGCGACGGGGGCGAGGGCGGCGAGGAGGAGAGCCCGCGCAAACGAGGATGCGGGGGAAGGCACGGGCGGGCGCGGCATGGGGTGGGCGGGGAGCGCAGGCACGGGATTCGTGAGGGCGAGGCAATTTCACGTAATACGTGAAATTGCCGACGGCGACCCGCGGGCGCGGGCGGGCGGGGATTTCACGTAAGACGTGAAATCGACGGGGCGGGGTGGCGGCGCGGGCGTGGGGCGCTCAGCGCTTGTAGGGCGCGAGGCGGGCGGTGGCGGAGAGGCCGTCGACGGCGAGGGTGAGCTGGCCGTTGGCGGTGGCGACGCTGGGGGCGGGGTGCGGGCCGACGGAGAGGACGAAGGCGAGGATGGCTTCCTGGAGTTCGGTGAGTTTGAAGGTGCGTTCGGCGCCGGCGTGGAGGACGACGTCGAGGAAACGGAGGTCGCGCTCGTGGCCGGTGGAGAAGGTGCCGGTGAGGTCGCCGAAGCGGGCACGGGCGAGGGTGACGTGGAAGGTGAGGTCGCCGGCGGCGATGGTGGCGGTGTTTTCGCCGGTGAGCCGGACGGCGGCGGTGCGGCCGGAGCCGCCGAGTTCGAAGCGGAGGCGGAGGTCGCGCGCGGTGATGGTGGCATCCTTTACGCGCTGGAGGGAAATGTGGGTGTCGCCGCCGTTGGTCAGGAAGTCGACGGCGCCGACGACGAGGCCCTCGCGTTGGGCGGAGTGGAGGAGGGCGGAGGAAAAGTCGTAATTGTTTTTGAGGAAGCGCAGGTGGAGGTAGCCGGGCTGGGCGGCGGGGCCGAAGTAGGCGATGAGGGCGCGGCGCTGGTTCCAGAGGTCGCCGTGGTTGACGGAGCCGAGGGCGTAGTGGGGATGCAGATACGTGGTGCCGACGGTGCCGGTGCGTTTGATGAACGTCTGGGTGACGGTGCGGGGGGCCGGCAGGGAGGTGAACAGCGGTTCCAGGTCGGGCGGGCAGGCGAGGGGGAGGCGGATGGATTCGCGGTCGTTTTCGGGGACGCCGAAGGCGACGCGGCCGGCGGTGCCGCGTTGGATCTGCGCGAAGGTGGAATCGTTGAGGAGCGAGCGGTAGGCGCGGCTGTGGGGGCCGGCCCACTGGCGGGTGGGGGCGTGGAAGTGGGTGGCGATCTCGGTCCAGGCGCGGCGGACGAGTTCGTCGATGAGGGGGCGCGATTCGGCGTCGCGCACGTGGGCGGCGAGGCGGGAGAGCTCGTGGAGGGCGACGATGGTGTAGGTGGGGCTGTTGTATTCCTCGAAGGAGCCGTTCTCGACGGTGTAGGCGTGGAAGCGGCGGAGGCGGTCGCGGCCGTAGTCGCGGAATTCGGGCAGGTCGAGCAGTTCGCCGCCGAAGAGGGTCACGTAGGCGCCCATGATGGCGATGTTGGTGTAGCCGGGGCCGACGTTGCGCTTCTTGATCGCGGCGCAGGCGTGACGGATGGCGGCATCGACCTGGGCGGCGAGATCGGCGGGGAGGCGGGCGCGGTGGTCGCGGGCGATCTGGAGGAGCTGGGTGCCGATGAAGTCGGCCCAGTTCCAGTCGGGCGGGCTCATCTTCGGCAGCGGCTCCTCGAGGAACCAGGACCAGATGCCGTAGGTGCGGCTGGCGGGGTCGGTGTCCTGGAGGGCGACGATGCGGCGGACGATGGCGACGGCGCGTTCGAGGTGTTCGGGTTTGCCGGTGTCGAGGAGGCCGACGGCGTAGCCGATGGAATCGCGCGTGGGGTGGACCATGCCGCCGGTGAGCGCGGTGTGGTAGCCGGGCGAGGAGAACGGCCGCCGGGTCATCTGCTCGGCGGGATTGTAATTCGCGTGGGCGGCGGCGAGGGCGCGCTCGAGGTCGGCGAGGGTGCGGCCGGTGGGGGCGGTCCAGGCGGGGGCGGGAGCGGAGGCGGCCGGAAGCCGGACCGCGGTGCCGCCGAGGACGAGGAGAGCGGCGAGGAGGACGGTGGACGGGAGTGACGACGGACGAAAGGCGCGCATGGCGGGAGGGTGGCGGACGGAGGCTGGGCGGGGAATAGCGGAGTGAGGCGAAGGAGAGAAGCGGTCGGGTGGAGCGGAGGATACGGGGACGGCGGGGGAGGCGAGCGGGAGCGGGACGCTCCCGCTACGCGGCGGAAAGCGTGGGGGCGCCGGCCGGCGGGGGGGAAAGAAAACGGGCGGGCCTGGAGGGCCCGCCCGGTGAGGAGTGGTGGAGAAAAGAACGTTACCAGCTGAAGGTGTTGGTGAGGATGAACTGGCGCGGATCCTGGTAGCGGTAGGTGATCGGAACGAGGGTGCGCGGGTGGGTGTTGTTGACGACGAGTTCGCGCTGGTCGGTGACGTTGTTGACGTTGAGCTGGATGTTCCAGCGGACCTTCCGGTTGGGGAGGGTGCGGCTGTAGCTGAGCTGGAAGTCGTAGACCTCCTGGTCGGCGGCCTCGACGGTGGTGACGCGGTCGATGGTGCGGCCGTTCCACGTATCCGTGAAGTCGCTACCGGGGGTGATGGTGTAGTCGGTGCGGGCGCCGGCGATGCGGCCCATGCGGACGCGGACGCCCGCGCCGACGGAGAGGCCCTTGAGCATGCCCTCGCGGAAATCGTAGCGCGTGCGGAGGTTGGCGTTGTGCAGCGGGTCGCCGACGAAGCGTTTGCCTTCGAAGACGAACGGGTTGTCGAAGAACTGCTGCTCGGCGTCGGCGATGGCTTCGTTGACGGAGTCGGTGTTCACCGTGAAGTCGCCGGTGGTGTTGATGACGGCGGGGGTGTTGAAGTCGGTGAAGCTCGGCGCGCGCTGCGGGCGGGGCTGGTTGATGTTCTGGGTGATGGAGAGGTCGCGATACTTGAGCCAGTAGGGCTTGTGGTGGTCGATGTAGGCGCGCCACTCGCGGGCCATGTTGGAGCGGACGCTCTTGTTCTTGGAGTAGTTGAGGGAGATGGACCAGCCGGGGAGGGGTTGGCCGACGATCTCGAGTTCGTAGCCCTTGCTCTCGGAGTCCTGGGTGTAGCCCTGGACCTGGTTGATGATCTCGCCCTGGCGGCGGGCGAAGGCGGTCTCTTCGGCGTTGAGGACGGTGGAGTTGGCGAGGGCGTTCCAGATGTTGATGACGTTGCCGCGCTGGAAGCCGGAGAAGCCGAACTCGTTTTTCGAGACGGTGTGATACTTTGTGCCGGTGACGAAGAGGCGGTTCTGGAGGAGGCTGAGCTTGAGGCCGTAGTCCTCGGTGTCGCCGGAGGGCGAGGGCGTGATCGTGGCCTGGCTGGTTTCGCGCGGGTTGCTCGGCGTGATGTAGTTGGTGCCGGGCGTGCTCAGGCTGTTGGAGGTGTTGTAGAAGGCGGAGAGCCACCTGGTGACGTGGACGACGCCGCCGAGGGTGCGGGTCTGGCCGGTGAAGACGGTGCGGGGGGAGGTCCGGGGATCCTGCGGGAGCCAGATGCCGGTGTTGGGGGCGATGGATTCGGCGGCGGGATCGCGGCGCGCGACGCCGACCCAGTTCTCGAGGCGGTCCTTGCGGTAGCCGAAGGTGCCGACGACGCGGTTCTTCAGCAGGTAGAGCTGGGAAACGCCCATGTAGGCGGAGGTCTCACGGTCGACGTAGCCGATGTTGCCCTGGGCCCGGTTGATCTCGTGCATGTAAAGATTGGATACGGTGCCCGTAGCGGCGTCGCGGTAGGGCACGGGGCCGGAGAGGTTGGCGGGGCGGGGGATGCGGAAGTCGGGGTTGAAGGTGTCGGAAAGGTCGCGGAGGTAGTGGCGGTAGTAGACCATGTTGGCGCCGTTTTCCGGGGTGGGGTTGAAGGCGCCGCCGCTGGTGACGGAGGGGCCCTTGAGCCAGTATTGCTGGAGGATCTCGCTGCGGGATTTGGTCTGCGCCATCTCGCCGAGGCCGGCGAGGCGGAGGGTGGCGAGATCGCGGTAGCCCTTCTCGAAGGAGAGGGTGGTGCGGGCCTGGCTGACGCGGGAGCTGGAGATGCGGTGATCGGGCGACACGTCGTAGTAGTAGAGCTGGTCGGCGGGACGGAGGGTGCCATCGGGCCGGTAGCGGTTGGTGTCGGCGGCGACGCCGTAGTGGTTCCACGAGGCGAGATTGTGGGTGTCGGTCGTGGAGGTCTGGCGGTTGAAGGCGAGTTCGAGATTCAGTTCACGGGTGAGCTCGCGGGTGATGAAGGCGGAGCCGTTGTTCACCTTGAAGCCGCCGTAGGCCCAGTTGGCTTCGGGCGTGGCGTCGGGGTTGGCGCGGCCCATCGCGAAGTCGTTGGCGAGGAGGCTGCCGGTGGGGGATTCGGAGTAGGTGAACTGGCGGAAGTTGACGGCGCCGGGGAAGGAGGGGCTGACGACGACCCAGTCACCGCCGGAGCGTTCGAGGACGCCGGTGAGGCTGGTGGCGCCGGTGTCGCGAAGGGGCGTGCCGGGCGTGCCGACGGTGCCGGGGGTGAAGGCGGAGCCGGGTGTCCAGGTGGCGGGGAAGTTGTTGAAGATCGGTTGTCCGGACGCGTTCCACGTGGAGAGGAAATCATTGCCGAAGAACGGGCGGGGAACGAAGCGGTTGATCAGGCCGCGTTCGAATTCGGCGCGGACGGTGGTTTTCCGGTCGGGCTGCCATTTGGCGGCGAGGAAGAAGCGGTCCTGGTCGTTGTGGCCGGAGGCGCGCCAGGAGGATTCGCGGGCGCGGAGGCCGACGGCGCGGACGGCGAGCTGGTTGCGGAGGGCGACGACGTTGGCGTCGGCGATCCAGCGTTCGCCGCCCCAGGAGTCGAGGCGGTTGGAGACGCTGAAGGCGTTGCGGTTGGTCATCGCCTGCTTGCTGGAGACGTTGATGCGGCCGGCGGGGGAGCCGAAGCCGTAGAGGATGGAGTTGGGACCGCGGGAGAACTCGATGCGGTCGGTCATGTAGGTGTCGATCTCGCCGGGGGCGCCGAAGAAATTGAGGGAGCGGCCGCCGCCGGGGAGGCCGCGGATGCGGATGGAGCGGATGCCGTCGTTGTAGCCGTCGCCGACCGGGCCGGCGGCGCGGGCATCGTCGGTCTCCACGCGGGTGCCGACGCCGTATTCGGTGGCGTCGACGATGTTGGTGGCGGCGATGTCGGAGAGGAATTCGGCCGTCATCGGGCTGATGGCGGCGGCAATGTCCTTGAGGTTGGAACGGAGGCGGGAGCCGGCGAGGGTGTCCTGGCCGACGTATCCGATGTCCTGTGACGCCGTGACCTCGAACGGCGAGAGCGTGATGGTCGAGGCGGCGGGATTGGTGGCCGCGGAGGCGGCCGGCGGGGGGACGGTCTGGGCATGGGCGCCGGAGAGCAGGGCGGCGCAGAGGGCGAGGGTGAGCGCGGGGGAGGGTTGGGTTGGGCGCATGGGAGGGTTCGGTCGGGTGGGTAGAATCGGATTCAGGCGGTGCAGGGGAAACGCGATCCCGGCAAGCCGCGCGGGAGACGGGCGGCCGCGGGGAGCGGCAGACGATCAGAAGTTGACGGTGGCGGAGAGGCGGTAGGTGCGGCCGGTCTGCCAGACGGCGCCGTAGAAGTCATCGTCATCGGCGAGGTTGGCAACGTTGAGCTGGAAGCCGGTGTTGTAGCGGCCGAGCTTGAGGCGGTAGCCGGCGTTGAAGTCGTAGAGGTAGCGCGAGGGGACGAGACGGCGGTCGACGGTGATGTCGCCGGTGGCGGTGGAGACGCTGATGAGTTCGGCTTCGCGGCGGCCGAGGTATTTGGCGGCGAGCATGGTCCAGGTGCCCTTGAGGGGGCCGCGGTTGAACTCGTAGCGGACGAAGGCGGAGCCGGTGTATTTGGAGATGTCGGTCGAGGGTTTGCCGAGGTAGCGGCTGGAGCTGCCGCCGGCGGCGATGAAGCGCTGTTGGGCGGCGAGGCGGACGGGGTCGGGATTGGCCGGGGCGGCGAAGGACTCGATCTCCTGGATCTGGACGTCGTTCTTGGAGAGGCCGACGTTGAAGCGGAGGTTGCGGAGCGGGATGTAGTCGAGCTTCACGTCGAAGCCCTTGGAGTCGGTGGTGGTGTTGAGGAAGGCGCCGAAGCCGGAGCCGTTGACGCCGCCGGTGGGGGAGACGAGGAGGTTCTGGATGGCGGCGCCGAAATTCACGGGGCGATCGGCATCGGTCATGGTGAAGCCGACGACGTTGAGCAGGAGTTTGCTCTGGAGGAGGTCGAGGCGGAGGCCGGCTTCGGCGTTGCTGACGCGGGCGGCGGTGAGGGCCTTGCCGTTGCCGTCGTAGGCGGAGTAGGCGGGGCCGGGATCGAGCGCGCTCATGGAGTTGGCGTAGAGGCGGATCCAGTCGGCGGGGAGCCAGATGACGGTGACGCTCGGGGCGGTGTTGCGGACGGGTTCGGGGCGGCGGACGCCGCTGAGGGTGGCGCCGGAGCCGGCGGGGGCGGGGCCGTTCCACAGGTAGTTGCCCTGGGAGTCGTAGACGATGCCGCCGCGGTCATTGCGGGTGTCGAAGAAGCCGACGATGGTCTGGAAGCGGTCGCGGAAGAAGCTGCTCTGGAGATTGGCGTAGAGATTCCGGTCCCAGAAGTAGGAGGTGAGGTAGGAGGCGCGGGTGCCGATGTTGGTCTCGGCGCCCTGGGGATACTGGTTGATGACGGCGTGGTCCCAGCGCTTGACGGAGGCGAAGTCGCGGGGATCGCGGAAGCGGGAGAGGATGACGTCGTTGGGCAGGGCTTCCCAGGCGCGGGTGGCGGCGTCGTTGGGGGCGCCGGTGTTGCCGTAATAGAAATTCTGATTCGCCGCGTGGTTGCCCGAGGTGAGGGGGCCGTAGCTGATGCCGGTGATCATGCGGTGCTGCACGGGGCCGGTCTTGAACGCGTAGTAGATCTCGGACTTCCAGGTGGGGCGGACGGTGCGCTCGGAGTTGGAGATGTTGTTGGGGCGGATATCGAGGACCTGCGGCTGGGCGGTGCCGGCGGAGGGGCGGAGGAGGGTGAGGAAACGCGGGTCGGTGCGGACGCGGAGGGGGATGGAGGCGTCGTTGGCGTTGCGGAGGGCGATGTTGAAGGAGCGCTGGCGGACGTTGATGTCCTCGGCGCTGTAGCCGCCCCACCACTGGAAATTCTCGGTGAAGCGGTGATCGAGGCGGTAGGTGCGGACGTAGGAGCGGTCCTTGCGGAAGGTGTCGGGGCCCTCGAAACGGAAGTCGCGTTGATTGGGGGTGGTGAGGACGCGCGCGGTGCCGGGGCGGCCGGCGATGAGGGTGCCGTAGGGCGTGCCGTCGGGGGCGAGGGTGTTGTCGGTGAGGAAGAAGTTGCGGATGTTGTCGCGGGTGTTGAAGCGCGACTCGATGGAGGCGAGGAGGCTGGTCTTCGGGCCGAGCTTCAGGGTGAGGGCGGGGTTGGAGACGAAGGTGTTCGTCTTGTAATACATCGCGTTGCTCTTGCTCGAGGAGTAGGAGAGCGGGATCGCGAGGCCGATCTCGCCGCCGGGGAGGAGCGGGCCGGACCAGAGGAACTCGGTGCGGCGGAAGCCGAAGGAGCCGAAGGACTGGCCGAAGCGGACGGCGGGGCGGGAGCCGGCGAGGACGCTGGAGACGTTGATCACGCCGCCGGTGCCGCCCTGGCCGTAGAGGGCGCCGCCGGGGCCTTTGACGATGTCGGCGCGGCTGATGGTGATGGGATCGACGGGAACGAAGCGGCGGAACCCGTCCTTGTTGGTGGCGGCGGCGACGCCGCGGATGAGGAGGGTGCTGTTCTCGGGGTTGTCGCGGGTGCCGTTGGCGCCGCCGGTGGTGGTATCGAGCTGGATGCCGGAGACGAATTCGAGGGCGTCGCGCAGATCGAGGGCGCCGATATCGCGCATGAAGCTCGTGGTGAGGACCTCGATGTTCATCGGGAGGTCCTTGATGGGGGTGTTGTAGCGCGTGCCGGTGGTGGTGTTGGCGGCGCGGTATTCGTCGTCGTTCTGGGCGCTGACCTGGAAGACGCTGAGCTGGACGACCTCGCCGGCCGCGGCGGCGGCGGGGCTCGGGGCGGGGGCGCGTTGGGCGGAGGCGACGGCGGCGAGCGACGCGAGGAGGGAAAGGGCGGCGGTGAGCCGGACGGACGGGGTCATGGGCGAGGGTTGGGCAGGAAAGGCGGGGATCGGCGCGGCCGACGGGGGCGACGGCGCACGGTCGGGGAGCGGGGACGTTTTTGCCTTTGCACGGGTGGGGCAAAAGGACTTTTGGTTTACGTCAACTTAACCGTGAGAATTTCCCCGTGAGTGTGCGTTCGCTGGCGCGTGAATTGGGCGTATCGGCCACGGCGGTGTCGCTGGCGCTGAAGGGGAGTCCGCGGGTATCGGCGGAGCTGCGGGCGGAGGTGCAGCGCCGGGCGAAGGCGACGGGGCATGTGCCGAACGCGCGGCTCGCGGAGCTGATGAGCGAGGTGCGGCAATCGGGGGCGGCGCAGTATCGGGCGACGCTCGGGGTGATCTCGCTGTTTCCGGAGGAGCGGCCGTGGATCGAGCGGCCGGTCTATTCGCATCTCGGGGAGGTGCTGGCCGGGGCGCGGGAGCGGGCGCAGTCGCACGGTTACAAGCTGGAGGAGTTCTGGGTGAAGCAGCCGGGGCTGACGTCGGAGCGGCTCGGGCAGATCGTGGAGGCGCGGGGGATCCGCGGACTGCTGTGCCTGGGCAGCCTGGACCCGGACGAGCGTTTCCCGGAGGCGTTGAAGCGATTCGCGGTGGTGACGCATGCGGCGAGCATTCCGGATCCGCTGCACCGGGTGCTGAGCGACTTTGCGCGGGACGGGCGGAGGCTGTTCGACGAGTTGCTGGGGCGGGGCTACCGGCAACCGGGCTTGTGCATCCTCGGGTCGGGCGACCGGCGGACGGATCATCTGTATTCGGCGACGTTTCTCAGTCACCAGGAGCGGAAGTTTGCCGGGGCGCGGGTGCCGATCCTGCGGGCGGAGGCGTGGAACGAGGCGGAGTTTGCCGCCTGGTTCGACCGGCACGAACCCGACGTGATCGTGCTGCACCAATACGAGAGCTATTCGCTCGCGGTGGAGGCCTTTCTGGCGCGGCAGAAGCGGCGCGTGCCGCGGGAGGTCGGGATCGCGCTGCTCGACAAGATGCCGGCGGCGCGCTTCTCGGGCATCCGGCAGAATCCGTTCCGCGTGGGTGCGGTGGCGACGGAGATGCTGCTGGGGCGGATGCTGCTGGGGGATTTTGGAGCGCCGGCGCAGCCGAAGATCGAGTTGGTGCAGGGCGAGTGGAACGAAGGGCGGACGCTGCGGCCGGTGGCGCGGTGAAAGTGACGCGGTTGGGCGACGGGAGCGGGACGCTCCCGCTACGTTGGCAGCGGGGGCGTCAGGGCTTCGGCGGGGTAAGCGTGCTGGTGCGGCGGTTGTTGGCCGGGATCTGATCGGTGACGCCGAGGGGATTGTTGAGCTGGGTGGTGAAGGTGACGTTGCCGGCGGTGCGGAGCGAGGCGGCGACGGGCACGCGGGCGACGTAGGACTCGCCGGGCGAGAGCGGAGGCACGGACTGCTGGGCGGTGGTGGTGCCGGCGGTGACGGCGAGGGTGAGCCCGCTGACGGCGCGGCCGCTGCGGTTCTGGACGACGAACTCCATCTGATTGGTCTCGGCGTTGTAGGCGTGGGTGGAGACGGCGGTGTCGATGTAGGCGGGATTGCTGCGGTTCAGGGCCCAGCCGACGTTGAGGATGCCTTGGCCGTAGGCGGGGTCGGCACCCGGAGTGCCGCCATCGCTCGCGGAACTGCGGAGGAGGTCGGCGGCCTGCCGGGCGGTGAGCGATGGATTCTGGGAGAGGACGGCGGCGAGCGCGCCCGAGACGAGCGGGGCGCTGGCGGAGGTGCCGTCGACGAGGGCGCGCTGCTGGTCGAGCCACGCGGTCTGCACGCCGTAGCCGGGCGCGGTGAGCTGCAGTGAGGCGCCCGAATTGGAGAACGTGACCTGCTGTTCGGCGCGGTCGATGGCGCCGACGGAGAGCACGCGGGGATCGGCGGCGGGCCAGGCGAGTTGGGCGGCCTGATCGTTGCCGGCGGCCGCGACGATGATGGCGCCGCGCTGCTGGGCGTAGGCGATGGCGGCGTCGAGGACGGCGCCGGTCGAGTAGCCGCCGAGGGAGACGTTGATCACGCGGGCGCCGGCGTCCGCGGCGGCGACGATGGCCTGCGAAATCGTGAAGAGGTCGCTGACGCCGCTCGCATCCGTGACGCGGATACTGAGCAGGCTGGCCCCGGGGGCGACGCCGGCGGCATCGGGCGAGGCGCCGGCGGCGAGGGCGGCGACGCCGGTGCCGTGGCCGTCACCGGAGCCGTTGCCCGGGGTGACGCCGAGGCCCAGGTCGAGAAACTGGAGGCGGGCGCTGCCGAAGGTGGCGTCGCGGGCGATGCCGGTGTCGAGAATCGCGATCAGCACGCCGCGGCCCCAGGTGCTGCGGTCACCGGTGGCGCCGAGGTAGGCGAGTGTTTCGTTGCGGAACGGGACTTGGTCGAGGTCGGGCCGGGCTTCGCGTGCGGGCGGCTGCGGAATGGCGAAGAGGTTGTTGGCGGAGAGGGCGTCGAGGTCGGCGGCGGCCGCGGTGAGTTCGCGGGCGAAGGCGTCGAGGGAGTCGAAGCGCACGCGGACGGTGCGCAGCGGATCGATGCGGGCGATGACCTGGAGGCCGGCGGCGGAGGCGCGGGCGACGAAGCGTTGAAGCGCGGCGGCATCCTTGAACGTGAGCACCGCTTCGTCGGCGCGGGCATCGCCGCGGGCGAGGGCGCGGCGCAGCGCTGCGAGCAGCGGGGCGAGGGCGAGGCGCGGGGCGGCGGTGGCGGAGGTGATGGCGGATGGCGCGGCGGT
>JACCDO010033984.1_pt1 | contig 11100 bp, 15 predicted proteins | sample 7446101 | NCBI WGS metagenome assembly JACCDO01 (sample SAMN15323440, study PRJNA562643) | freshwater metagenome | isolation source: river surface water | place: USA:Blue River Watershed | collected 2017-08-16
AAAAAGTCAATCATAGAAATTTCATAAGAGTCTTCCATCATTTCAATAAAGTCTAATCTTGGAATTTTATCAGAAATATCTACTGATATTTTAAAATCAACATTTCTTTTAGTTCTTTTGAACATTGTAATAATTGGATCTTCAACTTGTTGAACAACTTCTCTTCTCATAGGTTGAGAATCAACTTCTTCTCTTCTTACCTCAACTCTTTGAACTGGCTCATTTACCATTTGATTGAATACTTGTGGTAATTCATTTTCAGATTCATCTCCTAAAATTCTAGCAAAAGCCTCGTTTTGTTTTTGAAGACTTTGTGTTGGATCTTCAGACACTCCATATTTTCTAGCTAGTTCAGCTCTTTCATCTTCTTCAGTCGTCATAACAACCGCACTTTCGTTAATGTTCGGAGAGAATTGTGATTCGGAATTGTAAGTTGGTGTTACATCTATTGAATTTGAGCCTTCGTCATCTTTAATCATATGTGTTGGAATAGTTTTTATTTTTTCAGCTAAAATATTATAAGCTGATTGATTTGAAAAGAAACTACTCGGATCAATCTCTTCGGTAAAAATTGAAGGATTTAATAACTCACCAACGGTTGTTTTTTGTTTATTTTCCAGAATTGCGATGTTTTCAAATGTACTGATGACTTTTACTACTTCACCAGTTTTATTATTTCTAAATTTTTTATTATCTAAGCTCATAAAAGAGGTTCAATTTTTTGAAGTATATATAACTTTATTCTATGTTTATATTAATAATGACTTGATAAGTTTTTATATAAAACAAAAAATCCCACAAAAAAGTGGGATTTTAAAAAGATTGTGATATAAATTACATATCAGCGAAGAAATCATCTTCTTCTTCATCCGTTGCTGAAGAAGTAGTTGCTGAAAAGCTATCTTCAAAATCAAAATCATCTGAAGATGGTTTTGATTCAGTCTTAGCTCCTGAGAAAGAAGAAGAAGCTTTACCAGTTAAGAAATTAGTAATTTCTGTGATTTTAGCTTGTTGTTCTTCAGTCAATGCTTTAGGTGAATACTCTTCTAAATCATGTTCGCGGTCTAATAAGAATTCTCTAATTTTACCTTGAACAGATGCTTCAATTTTACCTTCATTAAGTGGTGCATTTTTGAAAACTCCTTTATCTTTAAAGTAAATTGGAAGTGAAGTAGCTTCTGGTTTAAACATACTCATTTTGTAATCAGGGTAAGTTTCGTCACCAGTTTGGATTTCTTTTACTACTAAAACGAAATCTTTACCAGCTGCCAAGTCAAAAACATTACAAGGAACTCCAGAGATTTCTCCGTTTTTCTCAGCCATGATTTTATCTTTGATAGTTTTACCATATTGGAAAATCATAATTTTACCAACATTTTCTGGTTGTTGCTCATCCTCAAGAACCAAAACATAAGAATAATACTTCTTAGAGTATTTCAATTGTTTTGATTTCTCCATAAGGATTGCATTTTTAGAATTTTGCATTGTATAGTATAAATCAGTCAAAGCACATTTCTCGTTGAAATTCTTTGGACTATCAAACCATCCGCTCAATTCTTTTGGATTTTTGATGTCTACATAGTGAGTGATTTTCTCAATTGCTGATTGACCTACTTTACCATCTTTAGTTAGATTAGGTAAAAGTCTCACTACTGATCTCCATCCTTTCTTTTTGTCCTTACATTTAGCAAGGTCAACTCGGTAAATACCGTCGTTGTTTGTTGTTGTTTTTTGTTCATTTAAGAAGTCCATTTTGCTGTCTAAGCCTCCATTAAATAAGTCATCAAATTCTGCCATAATTGCCTTTTATTTTTTGTTATTCAGTTTTTAAACTGATACTAATTATATTAAAAATTATTTGTTAAGTTTATTTATTTTTATATATTAGCTTCTTTTTTTAATAATTGAAGTGGTAGATCCAAACTTAACTTTAAATATTTTGATATACTCAATTTGTTCTAATAGTCTGGTAAAATCATGTCCACTAATATAATATTGGTTATTTTCTCTGATACGACCTGCTTGTAAATCATACAAAAGTTCTAATGTTCTATTATGTTGATTTCCACCAAAAAGGTCCCATACGTGGCCAGCTGAGTATATAATATCTTCAGAAGTATGTAAATCTTCTAAAACATAATATCCACCTGGTTTAAGTTTATTATTAAATAAAACATTAAGTGTTATTTGTTGTTGTAACATTGTATGTCCACCATCTTCTACAATTATATCTAAATTGTCAGGTAAAGTAAGTAATTCAGATTCTTTTTCTTGATTAACTACAAATGTTTTTGCAGTTGAAGGTATTTCAATATTGGAATAAATTCCACCTTCATATGTTAAAGACGTTTCTTTTCTTTCGGATTCAGTCATAATATCTGCTGCGAAAATTTCAGCATTTTGAAAATAGTCTCTCCACATATTAATTGAAGCTCCCATCCAAATTCCAACCTCTAAGAATCTAATATTTTTATCTCTTAGATGTGAAAATGCTTCATCGTAAACATTAGTAAAAAGATGTTCAGCTTTATCTGTTCTATGTTTTACAGCTATATCGTGCAATGATTGAGTTTCTAAATTCATAATTATTTTTGAAGTATTTAATATTATATTCTTACTTCATAAAATGTTTTACTAATTCTTTCTCTAATGGTCTATATGAAAATACTTTTGTTAAATTATTATATGTTTCATCATCTACATTATAAAAAGTTAAATCCATTCCAGTCACTTCCACCAGTTTTCCAGTATCTTCATCTGCAAAATCCTCTTCCCAAACCTCATGTGTTGGTCTAAAATCAGTAGCATCGTATAATCTTTCTAATGCCTCGTAAACTAAGTTTTTATTTTCACTTTCAAAGTATCCTAAGTTGAATTTAATCACAGGGTAAGCTTTAATTTTACCATTTTCTATATTTTCCCAAATTAATTGATTATTCTTATTCGCATTTTTTTGGTCAATGAAAACCCAATCTTGACAATCTACCAACATATAATGATTTCTTTCATCATTTACATCTAAAAATAAATCTGACCAACTATCACCGTGTAATATATCTGGTCTTAATTTTTCCCAGTCTGTGTGATTTTCAACAGAATCGGTAAATTGTTCTTGTAGTTTACCGGTCATCGCATCATAAGGAAAAAAGATATAACCGTATGTATAATTCTTAAGTGGTTGAAATAAAATTTCATCATCATATAACTCAATAAAGAATTCTTTTACTTCATCTTCATTTGGAAAATAAACGTTATTGAGTGATTCAAATAATTTATATGTTTTTAAATATTTCATTACATTTTGAGTAATATTTTCAAATCATATTCATATATAGGCTTTGATGTGTCATAATGTCTCTCACCTCTTGTATAGGGCCAAATAACTTTTTCATAATCAACTTCTGATTCTACAACTTCAATTGCTGCATCTAACGCCAATTCTAAATCATCTAAATACATTTCACCGGTATATCTTGATTCGGAACCCCAGCCACCAATGTTTATAACTATACCGGGTCTATACATTGAAAGAACATTTTCAGGTGAATACTTTTGAACCTTACTAAACTCATAATCTCTAAGATGTCCTATTTTATGGAATTGTTCAAAGTCAAAATTCTGACACTGCCACTTCTCATCAGTTACATATTCACTTTCTTTAGTATCTCTTAATATTGCATTTTCTTTGAAACGAGAGTAGTAAAGAGTTGGATAAACCATTGCTATTAAAATACTTATGATTATGTAATCTTTTCTACTTTTATCATTCAAATCCATAATTGGCATAGTTCCATTAAATTTCAAATCATTAGTGTCATTTATTCTTTCATAATCTCCGTATAAAACAGCAGTATAAATATTTTTTTCTTTTTCATCTGGTAGAGTATCAAAAACTTCTAACATAGCATCTTTGATATGTCTAACATTTACCTCTGATAAAACCTCAAAAATTCTATCAACGTGAGATGTGATTTTATTCCACCAACCTTCACCAATAAAATGTTCAGTCCATATTTTATGTCTTTCAATATTTGATGGATTCCAAATATCACTTTTCAAATCTTCAAGCCAATCAAAAATAGATTTCTCATGCATTAACGCTGTATCTTTTTGAAAAGATTCTAAGAATAGATTATATGTTTTTAGTTTTCTCATCTTAATGTTTTAATCCTTTCTACTTGATATTTCATTATATCAACATCTTGATTTTGTTTTAGTAAATCAATAATCTTTTGATACATCTGAATTGTAATTCTACAGTCTGTAATAGCATCGTGATATCCCATCATATTAACTCCTAAAACTGGACCAATCTTAGCCATAGAAGAAGATATTAAACCATTGTCTCTTGTAGATGTTCCAATAAAATCAATCATTTCTTTATATTTAGAATCTGTTTCTGCTAATGTTTGTAGAAGTGGTAAGAAATATAGTTGAATTAACATCTTAGTATCAAAAACTTCACTTTTAATTTTATGACCGTATCTACCAGATAACATTGCCATATCAAAAGAAGCATTTTGTGCAACTAATATATTTGGTGAATAGTTTTCAATCCATTTAAAGAAATCATCTACTATATCGTTTTCATCTTTATATTTGTAATCACCTGAACCATAATGATTGAATCCTAAAACCCATTTTGTATTATCACCTGGTGTATTGAATTTAGATTTAGTTTCATCTGTTAACTTAATCTTTTCGTCAAATGTTCCAATTTCACTAAAGTTATTTGAATTAAAATCATACTGCGTTACAATTGCAGATACTTGAGTTAGTTGTTGTTGTTTTGGACCACCAAGTCCTGTCGTTTCCGTGTCTAAGAAAACCCAAACTAATTTTGATTTTGATTCAACCCATTCTAAAATTTCTGGTATAGTTTTATACCACATCTTATTTTCATTTATTTCATTAAATCTCAATATTCTCATATAGTATATATAAAATATCAAAACACATTATGTTTTTTTGGATTGATACAGAAAGACATAAAATAATTTAATATATAGATTATGGAATGTATAAGATGTAATAATGAGATTTTAAATAGAGGAAAAAAGGCTAAACTTTGCCTTGATTGCTTAGAAATATCTAAAAAAGATTCATATAGGAAATATTCAAATAAAGAAGATATAAAAAATAAAAAAATTGAATATAGCAAAGATTATTATAATGATAATAAAGAAAGATTGAAGCCAATTAGAAAAAAATGGAGAGAGGATAATAGCGAGAAGGAAAAAGAATACAACAAAGAGAGATATGAATTAATTGATAAAGAGAGACTCTCAAACTATTATAAAGAAAACAAAGAAGAAATAAATAAAAAAAAATCAGAATATAGAAAGACTGATGAGTATAAAAAATGGATATCAGAATACAGAGTCAAAAATGCTCATAAACAAAGATATAGAGATTCTTTAAAATCTGTCATAAGAAGACTCAATAGAGATAAAAATGACTATACAAATAATTTGCTAGGATATAGTGATTTGGAGTTTAAGTTACATATAGAATCTCAATTTACAAGTGATATGAGTTGGGAGGATAGAAAATCATTTGAGATAGATCATATTATTCCAATATCTGCTTTTATTGATGATACTCCTCTAAACATAGTAAGTGCGTTAGACAACCTAAAACCCATGCATCCTGTTGATAATATTATAAAATATACATCAATAGACTATGGGTATATTCATCTATATGAGAAATATATTGATTATTTAAATGATGAGTATAAAAGTCAAATATTAGATTTCTTATCAAAATGAATAAAGATTTGCTCAGTAGGACTTCCTTCGTTAAGAACTTCAATATGACTCCAAAAACCTTCGCTGTCTAAATAAGATTTAATTGATTCAATAGTATCATTAACTTCATCCCAAACAATTGGAATTCTAGTTCTACCTTTTTTATTACATATCCAAATGTAAGGAGATCTTGTCTTTTGAGCTCTTCTTATTAATTGATTAGACTTACTAAAAGAAGCAACATTATTAATAAACCCACTGATAGTTGTAGAATATCCTAAATCAGTTATTTCTAGAAGAATTTCATCTAAGTATCTCTCCAATTTAAGTCTCTCTTGACTTATTGGTAGTTTCCACTCAGAATCATATGTATTATCATTATATTCAATTGATTCATTTATATTATAATCAAACTCAATCTTTTCACCTGATGGCATTGAATATGTAATCTTATCAACATTTTTTACCACATATTTATAATCCGGTTTGATATATTTTCTACCTGTTCCTTTATTGACATATGCAATTGTTATATGTGGTTTATAATCTGGAAAACTATTAGAGTTAGGAAATTCAGATAGTCTGTTGTGTAATTCTTGAAGTGCACCATCTGCCTTAACATTAAATTTCACAACATCATAATCTTTATTTTCAAAGATATCAATTCCATCAACTTCAATATTTATATCTTCGGTAAAATCTCTAAATACTGATTTTACCATTTCAGATGTTACTTCTTTGTGTAGTCCATATAAAATAGTGACATGTGGATTCTCTTGAATACCATGTGTATCATCACCTCCAGTATACACATCTTCCGGATTAATGTAACTTATTATTTCTTTCCAATTGTTCACCGGAACTTCAACCATTACGCAACCATATTCATAGCCTGATGATTCTTTAATAAATTGTATGTAGTTTTTTATCTTCATTTAGAATGGATATTCTTCTTTTTTCTCTCCGCCTGCAAATATATTAATATGAATAGAATAACTAAATACGTCAAAATTAACTTTATATTCCGGATATTCTTCTGATAATCTATTTAAAGCAACTTCAACCTCTTGTAGCAATTCACTATTAGATTTTATATCATTTATATATTCTAATAATTTTGAATTTTCAATTTTCATAGAACGACTGGTGTCTCTTGTGTCTGGATTAGACTTTTTAACTTTCAAATCTATAGTTATATACTTTTGATAACTATTTGAGTATTCTCTTATCTCAGCTTTATTATCATCTAATAATTCAGCAAAACACTGATAGATATAATCATAATCAATTTCCTGCACACTCTCATTAAACTTTCTTAATCTTTTCATATCTTTTTTAATTTTATAGATATCCACATAACTGGGTAATCAACTTTTACTTCATCAGGTTGAAATGGAGCTCCATATACACTTTTAACAAAAAATCCTTCATTAGTAATATTAACATCTTTGGATTGTTGCTTATGAAATGGGTGATTTATTGTGACTTTATCTACTATAAATCCTTCGCTTGGAGCAAATTCTTTTAATCTTAAAATACAATCAATGATATCATTATCAACTTCAAATGGACTAACTTGTGGGAAAGAAATCGATCCTTCAAGTTTTTTTATACCTATCAAATATTGACTAACTTTTTCTAAATTAAGTATATCAATGGTGAATCCTCTATCCTCTAAATCTAAAAAAATAGATTTTATATCACTCTCTATATTATTAAAATTTTCAAATAACTTTAAATGTCTCATATCTCTTCTATTTTATAAGTCATAAATCTCATAAATTTACTAGATAACTCCATTTCTTGAGTCAGTATATTTCTTTTCATGAAATTAACTCCTCTTGGAAAATCATCTGTTTTAGTAATTTTATATCCTAAATAATCTAAACTCTGTTCTAAATTTGAATATTCTTCAGGGTATGTTCTACTCAAATCACCAACTGTTTGTTTATAAACATATAAATCATATCCTGAATTATTAGAAACTATTTTTAATAAAATTATACCCCAATTTTCTGGTCTCTTATCAAATATTTCTGTCAAATCTAAGTTTATAAAAAATAATTTATCACTACTATCATTCTTAAGAATAAAAACTCTTTCATTATCTATCTGATCCTCAAAACAAGATAGAATAACTTCTTCTAATTCATGCTTAGATTCATAAATCTTATATGACTTTAAATATTTCACATAGTATATATTAAAAGTGAATAATTATTTCTATCTTTGTAAGACAAACAAATCAAACTATGGAAAGATATTCAATGAAGGAAGTAATGAAGCAAAAATTTGGCGAGACTGAAAAAAATCAAAAGACAGCTAAATCAACAAAAAGAGCTTCTGGTAAAACCTCTACTGGAAAATACGAGGTTAAAATTGTAGATGGTGTAAAGTATATGGTTCTAAAATAAAAAAATCCACCTTAGAGTGGATTTTTTATTAATAAAAAGTGTCTTTTAATTCAAAATCTAACGGAACATCTTCTTCATCTTCCATGTCAAAATCAAATCCTAAGTTAACGAGATTTGACATTACTAAATCAATAGTTTCTAAGTCGGCTCCTCTTTGTTTCATATATTTTTCAAAATCTTCAACTGTAAAAGAACCTTTCTCGTCTTTTAATTGTTGAAGTTTTGGTAGAATATCATTAGCAATATCTTCTGTGATATCTGTAGAGTAGTTTTCAAATGTTTTTAAGTATTTCATTTTCTTTTTTTTTGTTTTTTAGTTTACACCGGTTGCATTTCTTATTTTATCAAATGCGATATCTATTAATCCTTGTAACTTAAAATCTAATACTTCTCTATCAATTGGATAGCCATATGCGCTTACAAATGAGCAGAAATCAACTACCCAAGATTTTAAATTTGATGCCATTTTTTCAGGAGTTAATCCGTTACTTTTTATGAATAGAATTAATAAAACAACTAAAAGTGAATCTGTTACCGATTCTCTAATATATTCGTTGCCTTCTAATTTTTCAAATGTTTTTAAGTATTTCATAATTATTTCTTCTTTTTACTTTCTGCTGGAAATGGGCCTAACAGACCTTTGACATTCCATCCTGGTATAAACTTTTTGTTGTGTTTTTCAAAGTCCTCATAAGATTCAATTCCTGTATCAACAGCATTTTGATAGTATTGAATGTTGGCTCCTTGTTTATTTAAGTCAGATATTCTGTCTCCAATATCAACACCCTTAGTCATTTTTCTAAGTTTATTCCACTGGTCTACAGTATGTTGACGAGGAAGTGATTCATTTACACCATCAAATTCTTCAAATCTTAATAATCTCATTCTTCTAGTAAACCTTTTATATCAGTCAATAAAGTAGATAAGTCTTCAAAGCTACCGCCAAATCCATATCCATCATCATGACATTCAAATTCGAATATAACTCTACTATTATATTTTACACTACCAGAGGTTGTTCCTTCTTCATATTCATTGTAAGTTGTTGATGAATCATCATCCATTGTTCTTTTTGTAAAGTCATCTGCTATTTTTTCTGCTTCTGCTTCAGACTTTCCTTTAGCCATAAGACTATTATAAATGATAAAATTAACTTTATCAACAATCATATATCCGGCTCCGTAACTATAAAGATCATCAACATATTCTGATAAATAAGTATCTAATTCATCAACTGTTGTTTCATTTGTAACAATGAAATTTTCAGAGTCATCTTCTGAAACTGCTTCTGAAACTTTAAAAGATTCAAAAGTTTTTAAATATTTTAATTTATTTTTATTCATACTTTCATTTGTTTTTTCAGATTTTATAAGAGCATAACCAGCTGCTGCTAAATCTTTTTTATTCGTAATATCTTTACCATCTTTATCAACTGGATTAACACCTGGAAAAACAGTCATTAAAGTTAAAACAGCTTTTCCATCTACTTCGCCAACTTTAGCAGTAATTAAATTATATACTTTTGTTGGATTTTGCATTTTATCACCATCAACAACGCCAATTTCTTGTTTTATAAAACATGGAACATTATTTTTCAAATCTTCCTCATTATAAACTTCACCTTCTTTTGTGACAAGATTATATCCATTTTGTTTAGCAACAGCGTCTACTTTATCCCATTCTTTAACTCTATCAGTCATTCCAAATGGTTCTAAGTCTTCTACTTTTTTAATCTCACCCTCAACTTTTTTCAAGCTATCAAATCCAATTGGTTTTGCATATTCTAAGTTTAACCATTTATATTTAAAAGTTGGACCTTCTTGAACCTCTTTTGTAGGTTTACTATTGAGTGTGTCTAATATTAATTTAGAAACCTCTTCTTTATTTATAGACCAGATAGATCCTGTACTATTTTTATCAAAATGTTTATTTATGTGTGGTGAATTTAATTCATCAGGTAATTTAACATATATGTAATCATTAAATTCTTTTATTGAATCCTCAACTATATCTTCTGCATATTTAGATAAGAATTGATTTTCTTTAATTATACTTTTAATTTTATCTAAATTAGAAGTTTCTGAATTTTCAAATAATCTAAGATATCTCATATTAATTATTATTTTTTAATTATATATTAAATAAAAAAACCCACTTATTAAAGTGGGTTAAAATAAAAAAAAGAAAAAAAACGATTAGAAATCATCATCTAAATTATCAAAGTCGATAGCTTTGTCAGATGCCTTTTGATATTCAGAAACTCTCTTTTCAAAAAAGTTAGACTTGTTTTGTAAAGACAACATTTCCATAAAATCAAATGGATTTTCCACACCGTAAACTTTTGAACAACCAAGTTCAGTCAACCAAAAGTCAGCAACATACTCAATGTATTGTTGCATAAGTTTTGCATTCATTCCAATAAGTGCAACTGGAAGAGAATCAGTAATGAATTCTTTTTCAATCTCAACTGCTTCACAGATAATCTCTTTAATTCTCGCCTCAGTCACTTTATTTTGAACGTGTTTATTATGTAATAAACAAGCAAACATACAGTGAAGTCCTTCATCTCTTGAAATTAATTCATTTGAGAAAGTAAGACCTGGCATCAATCCTCTTTTCTTTAACCAGAAAATAGCACAGAACGAACCAGAAAAGAAAATTCCCTCAACAGCCGCAAAAGCAATAAGTCTTTCAGCAAAAGATTCAGAGTTAATCCATTTAAGTGCCCATTCAGCTTTCTTAGTAACAGCCGGAACTGTTTGGATAGCGTTGAAAAGATAATCTCTTTCTTTAGAATCTTTGATATAAGTATCAATTAAAAGAGAGTAAGTTTCTGAGTGAACATTCTCCATTGCAATTTGGAATCCATAGAAACATTTAGCTTCAGGATACTGAACTTCTTTAAGAAAGTTTTCAGCAAGATTCTCATTTACAAT
>JACCDO010735253.1_pt1 | contig 11100 bp, 6 predicted proteins | sample 7446101 | NCBI WGS metagenome assembly JACCDO01 (sample SAMN15323440, study PRJNA562643) | freshwater metagenome | isolation source: river surface water | place: USA:Blue River Watershed | collected 2017-08-16
ATGAAAGATTGAATCCAGCACACATCAGTTTATACGTGTCGCTATTTCAATGTTGGAATTACAGAAGATTTCAAAACCCTTTTTTAATCATTAGAGACGAAATTATGCAAGCTTCAAAAATCAGGTCAAAATCAACATATCATCGTTGCATTAGAGAGTTGGATAGTTATGGGTATATCAAATATTATCCTTCAAAAAATGCAATGACTGGTAGTAGGATTCGGATTGTAAGTTTTAGAAAAAAGAACAGTCCCAAATTTGAACTTCAACAAGGACATCAGACTGGACTTCCCGATGGTACGGCAGAATTTGAAAATGATATTCTGAATCCCATAAATGGACATCAGAGTAGTACGGAGTGTGCCAAGAATGGACTTCCCACCGAGCCTTTTAATAAACAAATAAACATTTACAAACATATAAACGATTATAGTGCAGAAAATGAATTTTCTGCAGCAAATCAAAATGAAAAATTAGAAAATGTTTATTCTAAAAAAGTTTTTTTAAAAAGTGAGAATAAATCCAAATTCACTCCTCCAAATCTTGAAGAAGTCACAACTTATTTTCGAGAAAAATCAGCCTTGGAAATCGAAGGGCAAAAGTTCTTCAATTACTTCGAATCGAATGGGTGGAAAATTGGTGGACGATCGCCAATGAAAAATTGGAAAGCAGCAGGGAATAATTGGATTTTGAATTATGAGAAATTCAATCCCAAACCGCAAAATCAATCAAACCTGCACATCGACCAAAACAAAGATTACGACATCCCCCTCTAACGTACCGACACGTCATATTGAGCGAAGTCGAAATAACGTGTCGCATAATCCCAAATCCCTATGAAACCCATCTACACCATCGAAAACAACATACGCCTCTACGATTTCAAAGCATGTTTGGAATACATACAAGCCAATGGAAAACAGAAATACGGAGCGCATTTCAACATTCAGAAAGAGGATTACACATTGATCCGAAAAATGATATGTTATGCCATTCGTGACGAAGAAGCGTGTCAGAAATACCAAATCGATATGAACAAAGGTATTTTACTACTTGGACCCGTTGGGAGCGGTAAAACGTCTCTTATGAACCTTATTCGCGATTTTTTCCCCACTTCCTTTCGACCAATAATTAAATCCACGAGAGAAATTTCTTATGAGTTCAATCAAGAAGGCTATGCAACGATAGACAAATATGGAAAAACAGAGAAAGTGTTTTGTTTCGACGATTTAGGAGTAGAAAGCAGTTTGAAACATTATGGAAGTGAGTGCAACACAATGGGAGAAATAATTTTAAGCAGATATGATCAATACATACAATCCGGAACGATAACACACGTAACTACCAACCTTAATTCAGTTGAACTCGAAAAAATGTATGGAGTACGTGTCCGTTCCAGATTAAGAGAAATGTTTAACCTCATCGCATTCAGCAAAGAGACCCAAGATAAACGTCGATAACGACGTTTATCACGTACCGTCACATTACTAATGTGTTGGTATAAAAAAAGAAATAAAATAAAAATGTAAAGTATGACAGAGCGAGAGCGACACCAAAATCTAAAATTGCGCCTAGTAATTTGATTGTGTGAATTTCAAGGAAATGGAACGTAATACAAATTGGCTGTTTGAGGAGGTACGACGAGTTTCAATTTGTATAGTGAAAAGCCCCGTAGAAATTAACAATCAATTTACAGCGCTAGACCTTTTTGTTACTTTTTGGGGCAATGCCAAAAAGTAAAGTACTTAACCGTAAAGTCACATTACTAATGTGACTCAAAAACTAAAAAAAACTATGAACCAATTCTTAAACCAAATCATCGACCACCCTTTATCAGACGACCAGTATTTCAAAGACAAATACACTAAACGTCAAATCGTGCTTCACCACACCGTTTCCAACGGAAACGCTAAAAATGTTATAAATTGGTGGCAAAAACAAACAGAGCGTATCGGAACAGCCTTTGTCATTGACCGAGAAGGCATCATACATAAAGCATTTAGCAGTGCGCATTGGGCGCACCATTTAGGTACGAAAGAATTCAATAACAGGATATTAAACAAACAATCTATTGGTATAGAATTGTGTTGTTGGGGTTCTTTGAAATACAAAAATGATAAATACTTTAGTTCTACCAATGTGGAAGTTCCCATTGAAGAGGTCACCACATACGACTACCTATTTCGTGGAATCCGTTATTACCAAAAATACACCGACAAACAACTCGAAAGTTTGAAAGCGTTGTTACAATACCTTTGCGAAACCTACAAAATACCCAAAGAATACAAACAAGACATGTGGGAAATTTCAAAATCCGCTTCGCGAGGAGATAAAGGAATTTTTACACACGTTTCCTATCGGAAAGATAAAAGTGATTGCCACCCTCAAAAAGAGTTGGTGGAGGTGTTGAAAAACCTTTAAATTCAAAATCCGTAGTGGCAACTACGGATTTTTGTTTAAACTCATGGTTTAACTTATTCATCTCAATATCTTTCTTTTCTAAAAAGTTCTATTCGTATATAATTTCTCTAAAGAAATTGGAAGTATTGAATTCAAAAGAGTAATAAAGTTAATTACACAATTAAATTTTCAATTACTTCTCACTTTTTTAATTATTTTAAAAAATAATCTGAGCTATAGGGAAGTTGAATTGTTTTTTTATAAATTTGTATCAACATGCTTTCCCCGCTTCCCATAGAACAGCGCGCTCAGGGAAAGCTTTTTGCATTTTATACCTATGGATAAGCCATTTTTTGACAAGCCTCCTCTTACTTATGACGATCAAATACAATTATTAAAAATTCGTGGTCTTTCTATACAGAATGAAGATAAAGCGCTGCACATTTTACAAGTAATAAGTTATTATAGATTGAGTGGCTATTGGTACCCTTTATTGGAAGATAAGGTAAATCATAAATTCAAAAAGAATGCTGAATTTGAAACCGCATTTAATTTATATAAATTCGATAGAGAGTTTCGTTTATTGATTTTAAGTGAACTTGAAAAGATTGAGGTTGCCGTTCGAGGTCAAATGATACAACAATTATCATTGAAAATTTCTCCTTTCTGGTTTGAAGATAAAACTCAGTTTAAAAATTCGAACACTCACATTAAATCAATGGAAAAGATTCGTGACGAATTGAAAAGAAGTGATGAGGAATTTATATTAAAATTTAAGGAAAAATATCAAAATGAATTCCCTCCAAGTTGGATGACACTCGAAGTCACATCTTTTGGATCATTATCTGTTCTTTTTAATGCATTAAATCCAGGAAGAACGAAAAGAAATATTGCTAATTATTTTGGGTTAAATGAAAGAACATTTCAATCGTGGCTGCATAGTATAGTTTATTTAAGAAACGTTTGTGCACACCATTCAAGACTTTGGAATAGAGACGTTAGAGTTAAACCGCAAATACCTGACAACCCGAAAAAACAATGGTTAAAAAATAATGAAATTGAAAATGACAAAGTATATTTTCTATTATCCATGATACTTTATCTTCTTCAATCAATTAATCCCAAAAATACAATCACATCAAGATTCAAAGATTTACTTCATAAATATCCAAACATAGATGTAAAAGCAATGGGTTTTCCTGATAATTGGGAGGAAGAACCATTGTGGAGCTAAAAACAATCTTTTAAAATCAACTTATTTTAGGTAACTCCCCACTTTTTTAAACTTCAACTAAAAAACTGAATAAGATTGACAGGAACTTTTCCTGATGTTTATATCGATGATTTCAAAGATTTATCCTAAATTTTACGAGTTAGACTACTCGATTTTATAGGTAGTGCTTTTAATATTCTATTTTATATTGTTTTTTTGGAATTAGTTAATTTTCAAAAAGTATGAAACAAAAAGTATCATTGTTATTTTTCGATAAGGGTAAAACAATCATTTTTGCTACCAAAATGTATTATGAATTAAATCCATATTTTGATTTCATTTTTACGGTTGTAAATTCAGAAACTGAAATGTTTGAGAGTATCAATGAAAGTAATTATGATATGATTTTGTGTGATATTGAACATTTATCGGATGAGTCATTCTTAAAATTAAAGAAATTGAAAAGATTAAAAAGGAATAATTTTGTTATTGTTTACAGTGTAACTTTTATAACGAATAGGGCTATTAAAACAGGGTTGAAATATGGTGCATCTTGTGTTCACATTAAAAGTTTGGAACCTGAATTATTGTTTCCGATGTATAAAGAAGTATTGGAAGGTAAAATTTTTGAATTTGAAGAGTTAAGCGTAATGAATAAAACGAGATTTTAAACCGCTGTCAATACATTGTTTATAACTCCTTTTTAAGAAAAACCTGTATTGATTGCATTTTGTTTAATTTAGTTTCAATTGTTTTCAAATAACACGAAAAAATAATTTATAATGGCATTATTTCAGCAATCTGTTCTCAAAAAATATATAGAATCTTTAAACGCTACACTAATTGATGAAAAATGGAAATTATTCCAAGCCCATTTTCATAATGCTACGATACAACAGAATATTCGAAACAGTAAAGAAGAACAATATCAGGAAGGATTTTTCAGGGATTTGTTCGTCAATATATTGGGATATATCTTAAATCCAGCGGAGAATTTCAATCTTACTACCGAACAAAAAAACATTACCAATTCTAAAAAAGCGGATGGAGCAATTTTAACAAAAGGTAGCAACGGTTCACAAAACGTTGTTGGTGTAATTGAATTAAAAGGAACGGATACAACAGATTTGGCAAAAATTGAAAGTCAAGCATTTGGGTATAAATCCAACCAACCAGGTTGTAATTATGTGATTACGTCTAATTTTGAAAAATTACGTTTTTACATTGATAACACTACTCAATTTGAAGAATTTAATCTATTTACGTTAGACAAAAAGTCTTTTGAATTATTATACTGTTGTTTAGATTGGGAAAGCGTTTCTAAAAATGTTCCTATTAATTTATTGAATCAATCGGTTTCGAAAGAAAGCGCAATTACAAAACAATTATATAAAGATTATTCTGATTTCAAACGAAGCCTATTTGACAATTTAGTGGAGTTAAATCCGCAATACGATAAATTAGATTTATTCAAAAAAACACAGAAATTACTCGACCGTTTCCTGTTTATTTTCTTTGCTGAAGACCGATTATTATTACCGACAAATTTAATTCGAAGAATAAACCAAGAATGGGAAAACTTGCAAAAGATGCGTATTCCTGTTTCCTTGTATGATCGTTATAAAATCTATTTCAACGATTTAAATGAGGGTGCTACTGTTACACTACCTGCATTTGGAAAGAAAACGGGCGAAGCCATTGAAGAAACGCACGATATTTTTGCCTATAATGGAGGTTTATTTAAACCCGATGAATTTTTAGACAACTTAAAAATTGACGACCAATTACTTTACAATTACACACTGAAATTAAGTGATTACGATTTTCAAAGTGAAGTGGATGTAAATATTTTAGGTCATATCTTCGAAAACTCCTTAAATGAAATTGATGAAATCAAATCTGAAATTGAAGGTAAGGAAGTTGATAAAACGAAGACCAAACGTAAAAAAGATGGGGTGTTTTATACTCCGAAATACATCACAAAATACATCGTAGATAACACGGTTGGTAAATTGTGTGAAGAAAAGAAGGCTGAAATTAAGTTAGTTGAAGAAGAATACCATACCGATAAAAATCTACAAACAAAAACGAAAAAAGCCTTACTTGAAAAACTAACAACTTATAAAGAATGGTTATTGCAATTAACGATTTGTGACCCTGCGTGTGGTTCGGGTGCTTTCTTAAATCAAGCGTTAGAATTCTTAATTGCAGAGCATCGCTACATTGATGAGTTACAAGCAAAATTGATGGGAGATAGTTTGGTGTTGAGTGATGTTGAAACGAGCATCCTTGAAAACAACATTTATGGGGTGGACTTAAACGATGAAAGTATTGAAATTGCGAAACTTTCATTGTGGTTGCGTACAGCACAAAAAGGAAGAAAACTAAATTCTTTGAATAATAACATCAAATGTGGTAACTCCTTGATTGACGACCCCGAAATTGCAGGAGATAAAGCCTTTTCGTGGGAAAAAGAATTTCCAGAGGTTTTTGCGAAAGGTGGTTTTGATGTGATTATTGGGAATCCTCCGTATGTTAAATTAGAAACTATAAGGGAAACCTCAATTGTATTGGAAAAAATGAATTATGAAACATTTGATAAGCGAGGAGATTTATACGTTTTATTTGTAGAAAAAGCATTTAAAATTGCAAAAGTTAAAGGTTACATATCTTTCATAATGCCCAACAAATGGATGCAAACTGGATATGGTGAAAAATTGAGATCTTATTTTTTGAAAAATGAGTTAATTAACTTAATTGATTTTGGCGATATACAAATTTTTGAAGGCGCAACAACATATCCAATTATATTTATTTCTAGAAACAATACTCCCACTAAAACTTTTAAAGCATCAACTTTAAAAAAGGAATTAATGAATGATTTTATTAATAATATTATAGCAAATCAGAATGAATTTGAAGTTAAAAATTTTTCAAAAGATACTTGGGTAATTTCATCTGGTATAGAAAAAAAATTATTAACTAAACTTGAAAAAAAATTCCAAAGTTTAAAATCATTTGTTAATGGAGAGGCTAATTATGGTATAAAACCGGGATTGACCGAAGCATTTATGATTGATAATAATCGTTTAAATGAACTTAATTTAGAAAAGGAAAAATACAAAAAAATTATTGGCAAAGTCTTAAAGGGAAGAGATATAACTAGATATGGTGTTCCAAATCATTTTGATTTGGATAATTTGATTTTAGCACGATTTGGTAGTTATAAGTTTTTAGAAAATGAATATCCTAAAATTTATAATTTTTTATTGAATTTTGAAGACAAATTGAAACTTCGAGGTCAGTGTAATGGCAGCAAACCAACTAATGAAAAACCTTTTTTTGGACAACATCATTGGTTAGAGTTAGACAATAATCCTACTTCTGACTATTTAGATTTATTTTCAAAACCAAAAATAATGTATCAAAAATTTCAAGTAAAACCTTGTTTTATTTTTGATGAAAGTGGTCTTTATTGTAACGACTCAATGTGGATAATACCAACAGAAAATAAAGCATTATTAGGAATATTAAATTCTAAAATGGGTTGGTGGTTAGTAACAAAATACTGTACACAAATTCAAAACGGTTGTCAATTAATTTGGAAATATTTTGGACAAATTCCAATACCAAATGTAACAAATGAATTATTTGAACAGGTAGATAAAATTCTTTCACATAACAAAGATATTCAACAAATCACTCAAAAATTCGGCACATATTTTTCATCCCAATACAAACTTGAAAAACTTTCAGGAAAACTCGAAAAATGGTACGAATTAACTTTTGTAGATTTCATCAAAGAACTAAACAAAGCCATCAAAGGAGTAAATGGAACACCGCCTACCAAAAAAGATGAATTTGAATGGATGGATTTGTTTGAAGAAAACAAAAAGAAAGCATTAGAAATAAAAGCCGAAATAGACAAAACAGACAAAGAAATAGACCAAATGGTGTATGAATTGTATGGCTTAACGGAGGAAGAAATTAAAATTGTGGAGGGAGAATAGTATAATAATGAATTCAATAATAAAATTAGATACTGACGAAATTGATAGAAAGTCTTTAAGGCTTTTGGTAGATACATTTGAAAAAATAGTAATAAATAGAAATAAAAAATTAAGACCTTATAATTTAGGTGAGCTTAAAGAAAAGGGAATAGATTATATTTTTGAAATTGAAGATAGAATTTACGATACAGAATTGAAAGTTAACCTTGAAACAAATCCTATATTTTATATACAAAATAAAGGTACATTAAAAGTTAATCCTCAATTAAAAGGTACAATTAATAAAGGGCTTATTCCTTTTCAACTTGATAAAATAAGTCACATAAAATACTTTTGTTATGAATTAGATTACCCTTTAATAATTACTCTGGTTGATATAGATAAGAAAGCAATTTATTGGCTTCCAATACAATTAGAATTAGAAAAATATAGTAAGGCATACAATAAAAAATTAAATGAATTAAATAATAAAACAAAAAAAACAAACTCAATACAGATTTATTTTGATCCAAATAAATGTATTCTAAAAAACAATGAAATAAACAAAGATTCAATTGAGGAATTTTTTAATGATGTTAATGCATCAAGATTTTTTCTTGCGAACCGCATTAAAGACTCTCTTACCTATAGTAATAATAAAATTTTGAATTATGATAAATTTTCAAAATTATCACAACATATAGAAAGTAGCCGATTACTTTATTTGAATAATGAAATTTTAGATTCAATATATAATTTATTTAATAAAATAATTTTTGATGAAATATCATTTATACCGCCTCATATAATAACAAAGTATTTTCTTTCAATTTATTTAGCTAATGTCTTTTATGATGATTTTAAATTAACTATAAAAGACGATAAAATTAGAGTGTTTTTCAATTCATTTCAGATTGAAAATCAAAATAATATAATCGCTGATACAGAAATTGAAAATGAGAAATTAGAATTTATACTTAGTAAACTCACAAACAATTTATTCTTTTATATATCAACAGATAATCAACAAATTGATATTCGATTTAACAAACATTCTGATTGCGATTGTGTAAGATGTAAATATGAAAATTATGATTTTGTTAATATAAATTTTCAAATTGAGAAAAGTGAAGAAAATGATTTAGATAAATTAATATTAAAGGCTTACATTAATTATAAAGTTGGTAATTACGATACTTCTCTTTTAATTTTTATTAAAGCTTTGGATTTAGCTAAACAAGATGAAAAGTTAATTAAGGTATTTTTCATCAAAACTAATATTCTAAGACTTAAACAATTGTTAAGAAATAGAAATTTCGGTGCTCAAATAGATGAATCAAGATATTTGGATTTTAATTCGATAAATCTAGATTCTGACTTGTGTTCAATGTTAACCCATCCGCATATTGAAACCTTAAAATGGTTACATTCTGGAAGATTTAATTCAGATGCATTTAGAAATATAAGTGACCTTTCTAAAAAGTTAAGAGAACATTACAAAAATTCCATTTCGAATGGATATGGATATAATAATCACATAAATTCAATATATCATAGCTTTTTAAATTATGACCTTTTTTTACAGAACAACTGTATAATTTTCGATTGTTTCAATGAATATAATGAGATTATTGAATTATTCATTGAAGGATTATATGCTTCTCACGCTATTACATCTGAAAGAAATAGCAAATTAGATGGATTTAATGACTATTTACTGAAAATCCTTTTAAACAATTCAAATACAGATATATTAATTAAGTTATTTAGAGAGTATAAATTACAAGAATTAAATTATATAACCGATGAAGAGATTAATGATAAGAGAATACATAATTCTATATTAAAGTTAATTTCAAATTTTAGTTCCATTTCCGAATTAAAATCGAATTTAGATTCTGATAATGACAAATTTTCAACTCATTATCGCAATAAAGTTTATAATGGAATTGTTTTATCAGCCCAATTAAATTTTGAAGATGAAATTAGTGTTACACTATTTAAGGAAATCATAAATCTAATTCAATCAAATAACGTTAATCTCCATTCGAAATACATAGCTTATTTTGTCTCAAAAAAGAATAGAATACTCTCAGATGAATTACTAATTAATTTTTTAAATGTTTGTCTCTCTAATCCTTTCTTAAAAGATTCTCGTAGTTTTGAAGACATAATATATGCTATACATTTAGGGAAAAGAACTTTGAATTTTAATGATATTGTCCGTGAAAATATAATTACATTTTTAGCCTACGATAGTAAAAAAGAGATATACAAGTTTGATACTGATATATTAGTAGATTTTTATATTATAAGTGATAAAGTTACACAAGTTAAAATTCGAGAAATTTGTAAATCTTTAATAATATCTTCTTTTAATAAAGATTTTTATCAACTCTGTGTCGTTTTAGACGTTTTAGAATATGAAGAAAATTTAATAGACAAGTTCATATCAGTTTCTTTTCCTAAGCTAATTCAAGAAATACAAGGTCGTCCAGTGTATGAGAATATCGGTTTAAATAACAATAGTAACTTGGATAATTTGTTCAATATTTTATTTAAATATGATATAAATACAAATGATGCTAAATTTGATTTCATTAATGCTTTCAATTTATATTATCAATGGCTTAAAGATTTAGAAGGTTTTGACTACATAAAGTTTGACCCAAAATGGATAACATTACATACAACAAAGTATTATTTTAAAGCTTTTTATAATTCTTTTGAACTGAAAAATAATTTGGAAAATTATATTCAATCCGATGCATCTCAAAATGATCAAGAGGTAATGAATAGTTACTTGAATATTTATGTAAGAAAGACTTGGGAATAAATGATGTAATCAATTGAATGGGTAAAAATTATATTTTTCTCGTTCTAATTTAATTTCAATCTTATCATCAATCTTCCAAAAGAAATCGATTCCAGTAATTTCTTCCACATTATCTATGCTTGTTACATAATCTTTAAAATCAACTTTTGTATTCGAATTCGGTAAAATAAAACCAATACCTTCCCAAGTTCCATTTCGTTTTTGCAGTAACACTTTGTAATACGCTTTTGGAACCGCAACACGATGAGGTCCGATAGTTAGCATAATAGAATCAAAGATTGGTCCAGTAACAACATACAAACTATCAAATTCAACAGCCCAATTTCTAACCTGCATTTCCAATTTTTTCCATATCCCACGATTAAACCTCGGAACTTGCGGAGACATATTCGAGTAGTAAAAAGATTGCACCATTGTTTCCATAGACCACCCCATATCTGCTGCAGGTGCTAAATGCCCTCTATCATATCCCGATTTAGCATAATCAACCGCTAAATTCGTTCCAGGTATCAATGGGTCAGGAGCAAAAAACTCTCCACGTTCATATCGTTTATTAGTTTCCGCTCTAGTTAACAAATATGCCACCCAATTTGCTTGTTTATACCTTGAATTATAAGATACACTATACCCTAAATGCGTAGTGATAGTGTCATTTTTTCCAA
>JACCDO010746632.1_pt1 | contig 11100 bp, 11 predicted proteins | sample 7446101 | NCBI WGS metagenome assembly JACCDO01 (sample SAMN15323440, study PRJNA562643) | freshwater metagenome | isolation source: river surface water | place: USA:Blue River Watershed | collected 2017-08-16
GCTATAAATGCACCAATAGAACCTCCAACGATTACTTGTTTAATAGTATGATTTCTATATCTGACTCTTTGGACAAGTGTTAATAATGAAAATAGAAAGTAAAACAATGTCAAGTTTATATTTCTAAGAACTAAGTAAATATATGTAGTTGATAAAAATACGTGTTGTGAATGTCCAGAAGGCATTCCATAAATATCCGATGCTATACGTGGACTATGTTTTTTTTCTGGGTTGAATACATCTAAATCTTCCTTTGGTCTAGGCTGTTTTATAATACCTTTTATGATAAAATTTAATAAACTATTGAAAATAATAGCTATAATATAAACAATTAAATATGTTTTTGTTGAATATAATAAATATAATGTTAAGAAGAATAGTAACTGCGGTCCAAAGTACCCAAGAAAGTCTATTATATAAAAACGTTTCATATATAATAGAAGTATAAAAAATGATTTTTAGTATTGGTATAATATTTCAGCAATAATTGTTAAACACCAGTCCGCGCCGTTCAAATTCAATACATTTCCCTTATCATCTAATAACTTCAAACGCATACGTTCAATATTTACGGGTCCAAAGTAAATTCTTTTATTCAACTGTAACGTACTTGAATCTTCAACATATAACTCACCAGTTGCCATATTTTTTTTATCCAATGGTATTATGGCAAATGTATCTGTACAAGTCGGGGATGATGACTTATTGTAATTACTATACCTCTCATTGTTCTTCATAATTTCATTTATAGAATATATTTGTGACTGAGTTAATATTCTTGGAGCACTCGGTAATACTGTTACATTTGGAACATAACTTGCATTCCATTTGTCCATTACTAATGTTCCGGCATTTATATCTCCACTCAGTGACTCTGTATTACTTTGTAAATTTGTTCCAGAAGGATTTGCTGGTGTACATACATAAGGTAAATCACGACTGTAATAAGTAGGCAACTTTAACGTTTTAGATAATTCAGTGATTCCAATTAAACCACTATTAATATGATTTTGGTTCAAGTCATCCAACACCACAATCAAATACTTAGGACCAACTAAGTTAATAACGGCGGGCGCTACATTTCCAGTAGAACTAACATTGATATAAGGCAAACGATAACCCATTAACCAGCCAAGCGTGTTACTTATTATACTTGTAGGAACACAAGCACCCGTGGAACAAGACAATTCATTCGTGGGGTCAAAAAAGGTAACTGTTGTTGTTTCGTTAATAGTATAGGAGGTACTTGTAGAAGTATCGGTATATGTACCGCCATACAATTTCAAAGTAATTTTACCATTTGTTGGACTAAATGATACTGGGGTGGTTGAAAAAGTAAAACCCGCATTTGTAAAACTTGTTGTCAACGCAGTTACAAAAGTGGTTGTAGAATAATTTCCAGCATCTAAACTTACTATAACTGACACGTCACTATCAGCAAAAGTAATAAAAAAACAACTATTTTGAGCGTCAATTGTGTACCAAGTATAGGGAACTTGGAAAGAATAAGGACGCAAAGAAAGAACATTTATAAGAGGTTCGGATAAATCAAGAGTATAGTCTGTAGATATATCATTTACACCAGTTACTTGTCTATACTGACTATCCAAACTGATAATACGAGTTGTTGTATTCGTCAAAGTAGGATTTAATTTGTCTTGCGCGACTTCTACATTTTTTATGTTAGTGACTCCTAGTTGTTTTTGACTCATTGGAAGGTGGTTGTTGTTAAATGTATCGGTATTGTCAGTTCGGTCAGTGATTTTATCCTTTTGAACTTGGTCTGTTTGAGGCAATACTTTTTGGTTTTCCCACCATAAATCAGATTGTTTTTTTGTTGGGGCATACTCTGCATCTGATGGAGTCTCAAGTTCTTCGGCATAAATTAACAGTGTATCTTGCACGTCTTGAAAAAAATTAGCCATTTTGTCATTACCTTCTTTTTGAAATTTTGTTATGTAATAATTGGTAGATTTTACTACATTTTCCTCATTTGGTGTATCTAAGTCTAAAATAGTTAACAGTTCAGACAAAGTATAATTGTCTATATTGGTATCTATTTTTGTCTGACTCATTGACTATACTGATATATAGAATACATTTATATATTTTTTATTTTTCAAATAATTAAATTTTGTAAATGGTGCTTTTTTTTCAGTTCTCTATTTTCAGTTCCTCATTTTCAGTTGTTGAATCTTTTCCATAATGTTTCTGAAATATCACCTTAATTTCTTGACTTAAATTTTTGTTTTCACATATTTTATGTTTTAATAACTTTTCTGGAACTAGAGTTAATCCGCTCCCTCTTTTCATATGAGTCTTTTCTTTAAATAAAATATATTCTACAATTTGAACAAGTGCTGGATTATATCGTTCCAAAATGTCGCGGTCTAACCTATAATCACTTTTATAAACGTATCTGTTATAGTTACCGTTTGGATAAACTTTATAATACTTGTCAGTTTGGTATATATTTCTAATTAGCCCAATTCCTTCAATTTTATTGGTGCTGTTGTTCATTTCAACAACAAATACTAGTTGTTGGGACGGAACTTTAGACGAAAGTTGTAAAGGAGCGCCATACACACAACCTTTATGTTGAGACTTTTCACGATAGACACAATTTTGTTCCCAAGTTTCATCATTAAATCTACTTGTAGCAATTGGAATCATTTTGTTTTATTAGTAAGTATAATATTATTGGTAAATTATCAATTTTTTTAATAAGTTTATTATATAAAATGACGACCCAGTACAAGTGTTGTATATGTGGTCCAGTTAAAAACTGTGGTCCGTACCTTGATAAAATATTTGAAAACATTGAAAAAATTGGTGCTTTATTTGAAGAGTATGTAATTATAATGTACTATGACCATTCAAACGATAACACATTGCAAAAATTAAAGGACTACCAAAATAAAAATTCAAGGTTAAAGTTTTATGTAAATAAACGAAATGTTTCTCCATATAGAACTCATCGTATCGCTAATGCTCGTAATTTTTGTATTGAAAAAATACGACAGTCTTACTCAGAATATCCATTTTTTATTATGATGGATTGTGACGAAGTAAATTGTAAAAATGTATATCCAAATGTTTTGAAAAACTATCTAGACAGAGATGACTGGGACGCATTGTCATTCAATACATCTCCAAGTTACTATGATATTTGGGCATTATCTATAAAGCCATTTACATTCAGTTATAATCATTTTTTGAATAACTATGCGTACTATGACAAAATACAAAATTATGTTACTAAGTTACTTAATAATTTGAAAAATGGAGAATTATTACCTTGTATTTCAGCATTTAATGGATTCGCTATATATAGAACTAAAAAATTTGAAAACTGTTTGTATGATGGACGAATTAGACTAGACCTTGTTCCAAAACATTATTTGTTGAAACATATGAAGATAACAGATTCACCTATTATTTTCAAAGACTACGGAAATGTAAATGGTTATTATGAAGACTGTGAACATAGAGCATTCCATTTAGAAGGTATTAATAAAAATAACGCTAGAATACGAATATCACCAGAAATAGTTTTTATTTAGTTTTTTAGTAAAATGATTAAAAATATTATACTATTGTATATTATAATGGTTTACATATTAAACAACTATGATAACCTAATTGATTTTTCTGAAAATATTAATATTATAAATCATAATTTTTATTCTGGTAATTTTTCAATAGTCAAAATACCAAATGAAAATAATTATTTAATAACAAACAGACTAATGACTATAAATAATAAAAATAATTATATTAGTTTACATCGTTTTACAAAAATAAATAAAAACTTTCAAGTTATTGAAAAAAACAAAATTTTTATACCAAAGTTGATAAAACAAGTATTATTGGAAAATCAAAAAGTTGCATCTAATAAATCGTATTTTGGTATTGAAGACATTCGTCTGTTCAACTACAATGGTAAAATTATTATTTTAGGTTCAATGCAACTAGAAAATGGACAAATTGTAGTTGTTAATGGACATTATGAAGCAAATCTAAAACTGATTATTAACATTAATATGGTCAAAGTTAATTTCAACTATCAATCAGTTGAAAAAAATTGGTCATATTACATTCAAAATAATAAACTAAGAATCATATATAAATGGTATCCTTTAGATATCTGTGAAATAAATTCAAATAATGAGTTAGTTTTACTAGAAAGAAAAGAAATGCCCAATCTATTTTTCAATGCAAGGGGGTCAACGTGTGGTGTTAATTATAACAATGAAATATACTTTATTGTTCACTGTACTACTGATTGTAATTACTTGCATTTTTTCGTTGTTTTTGATTTGAATATGAACTTGAAAAGAGTTTCTGAAACATTTAAGTTTGAAAATCAAGAAATAGAGTTTTGTATTGGTTTTGAAGTAATAGAAAATTTTTTTGTACTATGTTATAGTGTTTCTAATAGTTCTTCAAAAGTAGCGGTTTATCATAGTTCAAAGTTAAATAGTTTAAATTGGATTTTCTTCTAGTATTGAAAATTTTTTCTTATATCAAATATATGAACGAAATTATACCACATATGGGTGAAGTTTTAAAACAACTAAAAGATGAGAAAGATTTTATGCAGTTTAGACTATTTAGTCAACCTTACGTTTATTTGAAAAATTATTACAAATCAGAGATACCTTTAAATATTTATCAAACTTGGTGCACTAAAAATTTACCTCCTGGAATGAAAGAATGTGTAGAACTTTTAAAAAAACAAAATCCTATTTTTAAACATTTTTTATTTGATGACAACGACTGTAGAAAATTTATTGAAGAAAATTTTGACTATTATGTTTTAGAGGCATATGATAAATTAATACCTGGTGCATACAAAGCTGATTTATGGAGATTATGTGTTTTGTATATAAATGGAGGTATCTATTTAGATATTAAATTTTCGTGTGTAAATGGATTTAGATTAATAGAACTTACAGAACAGAGTAATCATTTAGTAAAAGATAAAGTCTGTCCATATAATTTAATGAAACCGTTAACGATATATAATGCATTGATGGTTTTTAAAAAAAATCATCCATTTTTATTAATGGGAATAAATGAAATTGTAAATAATGTTAAAAATAAATACTATGGTGATACACCATTGTCACCAACTGGACCAGTAATGTTAGGTGATTTAATTTTGAAAAATAATTTGCAAGGTAAACTTGGATTAAACGTAGACTTGTATCATTATAAATACGATAATTATATAATTTATAAAAATAGATTTGTCATTGCTACAATATATCCATCATATCATACCGAAAGAACATATGCGTATAATAATACAAACTCTAATCACTATCACAACTTATGGGAGAATAAAAATATTTATAACGACAATCAGTTAACTAATTAAAATATATAAATATATATAATGAGTAGTATTTATTTACACCGACACATAGTTAAACTACGATACCAACGAAAACAAAAAATTATCCAAATTCTTAAACAAAAAAAAATTGCACTCATACAACGGTTGAGAATACAACAACAGATGAGAATACAAAGAAATTTGGTTATACCAAACAAAATAAAAATACTATTTTATGGAAACTGTCAGACACGCGCTATTTTAGAAACATTAAATTTACCAAATATTTTTTCTACTTTTCATATTCCGTGTTTTAGTGGAGACATTTCTGAAGAAAAATTTACATCAATAATAAAAAGTTGTGATATAATTATTACACAACCCATAAGTGATAACTATAAAAATAAACCTTATTTATCAACATCTTTTATTTTACAAAATAAAAATAATAACTGTAAAGTAATAATTTTTGATAGTTGTTATTTTAATTTTTATTATTTTGATCTAACTTATCAATCATTTAATAACAATAAATTGAATAAACCGTGTGACTACCATTACAACCTAATGATTGACTGTTACAAAAATGGTTATTCAATAGACTATTACATTAATAATTTTGTCAATAATTTAGAATTAAAAACAAGTGAAGAGTTGGAACAAATGGCCGAAAATAGTCTAACCGAACTATATAATAGATATATAAGTACCAAAACAAAATATGATTTCAATAACACGTACACCATTTCAACTTATGAGTATATAAAACAAAATTACAAAGATAAATTACTTTTTTATTCAATGAATCATCCTTCAAAATATGTAATACAATTTATATGCGAACAAATAGTAAACATATTACAAATAGAAAATACAATAAATTATGATATTGATGTATTAGATTATGAAAAATGTATTTTATATAAATGTGTTTCAAAAAATATCAACTTTGATATTAACACTTGTAGTCCTTTAATATGTGGAAGTGATAATAATTATTCAATTACAAATTTATATTACAATACATACAAAGAGTTGAATTTTACACAGTAATTAGAAATTAATGTTGTTATTATTAAATTATTTAGTATAATACAATATTTTATAGTATTACTTTATAATATTATGGAAAATAATACTTTAGAGTATTTAAAAATTTACAACTACGGAAATAAAGTACGTTTAGGAAATTTAAATGATGGTGGTTACGTAATAACTCATCTTTTAGGTGGATATGATTGTTATATTTCTGCGGGAGTTTCAGATGAAGAGTCTTTTTCAAGAGATTTTATTAACTTATACAAAATGAATATATATAATAGTTATGCATTTGACGGCACTATATCAGAATACCCTAGACGTTACACTGATAAAATTAACTTTGTAAGAAAAAATATTTCTCCATTTTTAACTCAAAATACAGCTAACTTATCAAACCTTATATCAATGTATAATAACATATTTTTAAAAATGGATATTGAAGGTTCAGAATACCCCTGGATTTTATCTTTATCTAGGGAACAACTAACCAAGTTTAAACAAATTACAATAGAATTTCATGGTATTAACGATGATTCTTGGGGAACCAACTTTAACGATAAAGTTACCTGTTTTAAAAAATTATCAGAAACTCATTATCCTATTCATATTCACGGAAATAATTACTCCGGTACAACAATGGTAAATGGTTTGCCAATTCCCGACGTAGTTGAAATAACCTACATAAATAAAATTTTTGTTAATAAACAACTACTTCCAAATAAAATGCCGTTGCCGTGCAAAATAGACCGTCCAAACTGTTCATCAAAACCAGATTTTAACTTATGTTTTAAGCCATTTGTTAATTAATTTTTTACACTTTTTATCATTCAAAATGCCTATTATCAACTAAAATTATTAATTTTATCTATTTCTAATTTTAGACTTTTTATATGATATTGGAAAATTTTACTATAAGCCTAAAAATTTCTTCAGTCTATCCTCCATACATTTATACCTTTTACTATTCAACAACTCTTTTAGTTTCGTATATGGAGTAGAAGTTCCGCACGGACTGCTTATACTCACCTTGTCACAAAACAAATTCAACATCTTTGGATTACATCCAGAAACCATAGAAACGCCGGGATGTATAGATAAAGCCGGAAATCCATCGCTTGATTCCAAGTTCCAAAAAATTATATGTGGCATTTTATACGGCCGTTGTATTGCTTTCATTCCCGCTTCTTCATATTTTGTCTTTATTGCTTCATATAAAGATGCAAATTCTCTACTTTTATTATTATTCACTTGCATATTTGAAAAAATAATAATACTCATCTCTTCAACTTGTTCTCGTGGCATTTTCGTTTCAACTACAACTTCCAACAACATATCAAATGCATTGTAAAAATTTGAAAACATACTCCACGTTTCATAGGTTTTTTGTGTTGCGTAAGATGGAGTTTCTACTATTTTCTTTACTACATCCACAAAATACGAAGAGTCCTCCAAGTTATACCATTCGGGTTTTTCACCAAATGTCATCATTCTTTTGCCTAATGCAGATTTTTCAGCAACACGAATACCAAGTCCTAACGCAGTAGATAATATGTTTGCATCCAGTGAGATATCTACCATTGCAATTGTTGGTCCAATATTTACATTTTGCATTGAGTTATTTAGCCACTGACAGTTCAATAAATCTACTTCATCTTGGTTCCAGTGATTTATTAATTTTACTGCTGTTTCCACATAGTTACACAAATATACTTTTTCACCTTTTACTCTTGTTTTCAATATGTCGTATTCTAACGACTTACGAATATACCCCTTCAATTTTTGAGCACAAGAATCACGTTGCATAGTTGGAACACGACGTTTACTTGAGTCTAAACAATGTATATTTAACAACGCCTTACGTTCTTTATGCAATGTAATAGATGTTATTTTGGAAGGGTCTATATCCATCCAGTTATTGGCACATTGTTTGATTTGAACAGTGTCAAGTCGTTTATTTAATGACGAAATTATTTTGCGATATTCCATTTTACACTTAAAACGTGCTTTTATTAACTGTTCCGATGTTTTTGCCGTATTTAAATAGTTGTTAAAATACATTTGCGCCAACTCATTAAATATCCAAGAAAACTTTTCTTTGCTTTCACGAGGCGCCCATTTAGCAACTAAAGACAATTCGCAAGTGTGTTTGGCGCTAACATCTTTCAGTAGTTGCTCATTCATTATTTCAAGTGCATATTTTATTAGTGGATGTTCATTACTTTTCGTTTCTTTTCTTACATAGTTACAAAAATATTTAATATCCTTCCACGACCCGTAAGGATGAGTGTTTTTATCATCCAAATATACAAAACATTTTAAAGCATATTTAGCTAATTCCGGAAAATGTGAATACCAAACCATAATCTGCATATATGACAACATATATTCTCCTTTTCCATCTACAATGTCTCTAGTGTATCCTATTAATTTATATAATATTGACATTTGTTCGAGATATTCAGTCACTAGTATCTCACCAACAGACAATTCGTCTTGTAAATCTTCTAAAATTTTATGCAATATAATCTCTAAACTAAACAATTTTTCGTCATCAGTTCTTATTAACTGATAACTAAATTGCAAAATTCGTTCCTTTGTATTTTCAGACCATGTATATTCTTTCTGTCCATTTTTTCCAGTCTTTTTTTTTGTATTTGGGTTAATAAATTTATTTATTTGAGTATCGTTTGTAGTCATTTTATCTAATGACATAGTTTAATTTAACTATGTAACTTTAAGTTGTTTCTTTTTTGTTTTAGTATGATTTTGTATATATACTTTTTTGGTAGTATTATTACTTGACATATACTTTTCATAAAAAAGAATAAAAATAGTATTCAAATCTTGCATCATATTAATTGTACTATTTAATGGTATATTATCAATATTCTTCACCAAAGATAAATAAACATCTGATTTTGATTGTTTTTTTTGTTGCTTCAAGTAATGAATTACATTTGATGCATCTAAATCAATATTATACTTCAACAATGATAATAAAGTGTAACGTTTCTTTTGACTGACCGAATTTTGTTTTATTATTTTAATAATTTCTTCTTTAGTAACTAAATTTTCTTTGGATAATTCTAGCAATTCTTGTTTTATGTTTTCTATATTATTATTTTTATCAACATAAATACTACATATTTTAATGTCACCAATTACTTCATTATAAAATTGTTTATAGTTATAATCAATTGACTCAAATTCTTGAATCCAACTAGTATCCAAGTTAAAATCATTTATATTATTTTCTTCTCCAAAAAATACGTCATTCATATTATACTATATATTCAATATAATATGATTTTTTAAACTTATTAGTAGTCATCATCTTCGTCTGTGTAAATGTTATCTTGCGCGAAAATATCGTCTTCATAATCTTCTTGTTCATCATAAATTACATCATCATCATTATAAACCATTTCATACATTTTTTCATAACAATCTTCTCCGTATAAATGAATATACCACGTTTTATAGTTTTCCCAATTTTGTATCATTTCAGATATTACTTTTACAGCCTTTTTATTATACTCTGTTTTAGTTAAAAACTCTGTATCTTCTTGAACATCTTTATAACTTGGTACTTCCCAAACCTTTCCATTCATTCTTTTTTTTACTTTTCGGTCTTTATCCATACTGATATGTAACCAACCCGGCAAATATACATCTTTTTTTTCTTCCTCTTTTTCTATAAGAAACATATCTACATAGTTTCTTTTTTCTTTATTTTCATTTTGTAATGGTGGCATCACATCAGACAAAGACGGAAATTCTATTATGTTACTTGTTTCTATTTTTTTTTCTATTTTTGTAAAAGAATTTTCTTTTTGAAAACGTCTCATATTAAAAACAATACTATTTTACTACGACTGAATACCTTATTATAAAGTGCTTATATTTATAAAACATTTATGTTTAAGTCGGTTTGTTACTATCTTGTTTGATATAATAAAATTACTCGTAAATAATTTAAAGACATATTCGTTATATTATTTGTCTCCTAACAGCAATATATGACTAGTATATTCTCATATTTTTTATAAGTGTATTTATACACAAAACATAAAAACCTATAGGAGACAGCATAATAATTATATATTGTATAATATATAATAATGTCATTATTTAATAATGATGATAATTCTTCTAACGAAGAGTTTTTTATGAAAAAGGCGTGTCATCTAGCAAATGAAAATGTTTTGCTAGGTGGTGGGCCTTTTGGGTGCATTATTACTGATAATAATGATTTTATTATTGGTGAAGGAAGTAACCAAGTTACTTTAAAAAATGACCCAACATTACACGCTGAAATCGTTGCGATTAGAGATGCGTGTAAAAAATTAAAAACGTTTAACCTATCTGGTTCTACGTTATGTACGAGTTGCGAACCGTGTCCGATGTGTCTGTCGGCTATCTACTGGGCTAGAATTGACAAAGTATTCTATGGGAATACTCGGGGTGATGCAAAAGCGATTGGTTTTGATGATGATTTCATTTATGAAGAAATCGGAAAAAAACTGGATGAACGTAAAGTTCAAATGGTTCAATTACGTGAAAATTCTGCGAAAAAGAGTTTTCAACTATGGTGCGAAAAAGAAAACAAAATAAAATATTAAAGTCGTGTGGTGCTGATTTTAGTATTATAATTTGGACCAAGTGGTGCTGGTTTGAATTATTTAATGTTGATACGTTAAATAATTTAAAAACTTTTA
>JACCDO011649490.1_pt1 | contig 11100 bp, 16 predicted proteins | sample 7446101 | NCBI WGS metagenome assembly JACCDO01 (sample SAMN15323440, study PRJNA562643) | freshwater metagenome | isolation source: river surface water | place: USA:Blue River Watershed | collected 2017-08-16
CTTTGCGTTCTGGGCCTCTATCTTTATCCTCGACTATAATGGTAACATCGGAAGTTGTTGAGAAAATACCGCTGCTAACGGTAAAAGAAACGAAGTAAAGGCCTGCGGAGTCGGCGTTTGGTTCCCATGAGACGATTCCCGTTTTAGTATCTAGAGCGAGACCGTCTGGACAATTAGCAACGCAAGCGAAACTCAAATCGCCGGTCTTATATCTATCGGGGTTTAATCTATCCGCTTTAAACTCTGGGTCAGGCATAAATGCGACTAGATTGAAAGTAAGCTTTTGTTCTTCTTTAACGGTCTGGCTTTTAAATCCTAGCTCTGGCTTCCTAACATTTTCGTTAGAAGGGGTAGGGGAGGAACAAGAAACTAAAGCTACCAACGAGGTGGTCGCGATGAGTGATTTAGTTTTTTGTAGAAATAACATATTTAACCTATTTTAATCTGTATTTTCAATGTCTAAGGTATCGGTAAATCGGATAGAAAATTAATTAAAATTTCGGGTATATTTTACGGAGGTAAGGTACTGGAAGGATTGGGGTTTTAGGGGCGGTGCTCGTGAAGGGAGACGGTTGACACAAAACAGGATTTAACCAGCTGTTTTGATTGGTGAAAAATATTTATTTTAAATTTAATTAAAGTCCGATGGCTTTTCGTCCGATAACTTGAATAATAGTCGTTTATTATTATTTAGATTAGAGAGATTATTGATGAGTATTGTGAAAATAAATGGAGATTTAAGCGGACGGCCGGTGGTTTTCGGCGGAGTTAGAATAACTCAAATCGAAATCGACAATAAATTCATAAATACAATCCCTCATCCGATGCCAACTAAAGATTTTTGCAGCGAGGATGATATAGTAAGTATAATTTGCGAGGCTGTTTTGAATAAAAAGCAAAAGCCTGATAGGATAGGGGTTGATTACAGCGAGAAATTCGGTGAGGTGTTAAAATACAGGGAGACATTCATATATCACAACAACGGTGGCGAAATTTTGTTTTCTGTATTTGTTACCGATGGTTCGCTTATCATCGACCACGTTGAATATAACATCGTAAAGACGCTGAAAGGCATTATATGACGTCCGAAAAATTTCAATATTCAAGCAAAATGCACGAAAAGACTAATCTAGAAATAGAGGATGGTGTTAATTTCGCTGGTAAGAGTGCAATATTTTCGTTAGATTTGGTGGATAGTCAAAAACGTGAATATTGCGACAAAATTCGTGAGCTTTTCATTGCAAGAGACAGAAACGAAGAAGCCTTCGTCAAAGAGTCGAAGGCAATTAATGTTGTGGAGTTGAGAGCGGCCGTGAGATTTAGAACGGAAAGACTTACTCTAGAGAGATTAATTGAGTTATACTTCAACGCGCTTAACAAAAAGGGCGTCATTGAAGCAGCGAGAAAAGCGTTGATAGCTGAGATTATTAAACACCCAGGACTGGCCAAAATAAAAATGAACGAACAGACAAGAGGACATTTACTTGCTGGTGGTTCGGAATTGCTGCATTTCGACTTTTTGGTAGGTTTGATGGAAAAGCTTGGTATTGACCATAATTCGTTGGCTATAGACTCTAGATGAAACGGAGCAGATTTTTAAAAATATACAAAGAATGAAAATAAATGAGTAATTATGAACGCAAAAAACAATCAGTAGAAGACGCATTTCGCGAACTAGAGCGAAACGTAGAGCTCGGTCTAGATTTTAGTGGGCGAGGTTCTGTAGACTCGCTTGATTTGGTCGATAGTTACAAAAAGAGTCTGTGTTTGAAATTTGCTAAATTCTGTGACAATAATGTAATAAATGAAGAATCTGCTGTAGAAAAATCTGGCAGCATCTCTATTGTAGAAATTAAAGCTATATTTGCGTTTAGAAGCGAGCGGCTGACCATCGAGAGATTAGCGGAGTTGTACGGGTGTTTAATTGGCGATAATAATCTTGTAATCAAAATGAAGCAAAAGCTATTAAGCGACATATCAGGAAATGAGGATTTAAAATTAGTAAGGCTGAATGACTCCATCAAAGGTTTAATCGCTTCCCGCGACGTTATGTTGTTAAATTTGGATTTTTTAGTTTCTTTAGTGGAGAAACTGGATTTAGTGCAATCTTTGACGAACAGAAAGATTAAGCGTTATAATGAAGAATAAGGGACAAATAACACAAGAGGCTATTAAAGAGGTCGTCGAGTCATTGGCGTCCGGACAGAACTTTAGTAGCAAGGCGCCCATTCGCTCACTCGATTTGGTTGACAGTCAAAAGAAAGAATATTGCGAAAAAATTGGGACATTGTTAGACGCGAACGGTGGTGATGAAGAAGCTTTAAAGATAGCGACAAAGGCATTAAATTTAATAGAACTAAGAGCGGCGATTCACCACAGGACGGAGAGATTGGCGCTGGAGAGGTTGATTGAGCTTTATTCGAATGCCGCTGAAAAAAGAGATGTTATGGAAGTGGCTAGGAAAGCACTTATTATAAAAATCACCTCGAACCCTAACTTCCGGAACCTTAAATTGAATGAACAAACTAAGCGACTTTTGATGTCCGGGTCGTCCGATTTACTGCATTTCGACTTTTTGGTAGGTTTGATGGAAAAGCTTGGTATTGACCATAATTCTTTGGCTATAGGTGTTTAAAAAGACGAGAAGTCCAATGCCGACCGCCGCGTTTTCTGTCTCGTTTTGCTAATTTATCAAAATAAAACAGCGCCTCAAAGTATTGGAATTATTCGATTATAATCGCTCGAAGCAAATTTCACTAAAGTTTTTTCAAAAATGTGCCGAATAGTGTATGTAAGTAATGTTTGCGATGAAATAACCGGGCGGAGGAAATAAAATGAAATTAAAAACGCACTACTCTAGTAGCACACATAGCGTACTTCTCGTTGAAAACGACTATTGCATAGCCGTCGCCAACGCCTACAAACTTGGCAATAAATGGCATTTCAACACATCCATCAAAGGAGTTATAACAAAGTGCGATACCTTTGAAGAAGCGAAAGCGGCCGTCTTAAGATACAAGGAACTTCTTGGTAATTGAGGGTAATTTAAAATGAGTAAATCAACGAAATACAGCACAGAAACTCTAAAGAACAAGAAAATGAGCGACGAGGTTTACAAACTGCGCCGTCGCGTAATGACGTTGATTTACGAAATTAAAGAATTCGCAGATATTCCCAGGATAGATATTCGCATCACCGATGATGATGCTGAATTTCTTGGAGTGGCGCGTTTACAAAATAACATAATTTGGATAACCGAAAGAGCAATTACATCTGACGAATACGACCTACGGACGATTGTCTATCACGAAGTTTTACATGCAGTTTACGGCATAGGCCACGATGATGAGTGTCCATTAATGAGAACGACACATATGCCCCTAGAAGCGTCCGAAGCAAAGAAGCATTTCCTCAAATATATCAATAGGTGACGCGAGGTTTCGATTTAAGTGTCCGATATAATTAGCAAACATATCGAATTTGATAAAAATTAATTATTTTCTGATAAAATGCCGATAATGGTTAGTAGAACCATCAGAGGTTACTATGAACGAATCAAGCAAAAAATACCACCTATATCCAGCCGCAGTCGAACGGCTGAACTTCAAAGTCCATTATTCAAATCCTGGGCCGGAGCTTTTATGGTGTGGGGGTGACGTCGAGGAGTTGCTTGTAGAGGTGTGCGACAAAGCGCTTGAGGACGTATTTTTACACAATTTATTAGCTAGCTGGTTTCACAAAAATGCACACACGATAGATGTTGAAAAAGTGTTATACTACGCCACGAACTACAAATCAAAGACCGGCAGGGGATTATTCTGGCTATGCGTTATGAGTTATTTTGCAGCTGATAATGGATTGAGTGACTGGAATGTATTGGCTAGATTCCTTAAAAAGGACGCCAAAAAAGAGCAATCAAACTTACTTAAGCAATTCGCTAAAGTCGCTGGTAACTATACATGGTTAAAGGGTACTGGTTTATATGTGGCGGAGCGAAGTTTACGAGTCCGACATTCCGACGTCTAAGTTGATTTCGTAAATAAGCTGATTTAGCAATAGAGATAATTTTCATTGAAAATTTGTAATCTTCCCTGTTTCTGCGTTCCATTCTGATGAAGTGTTTTACGCACTTATCAAACATCTCTTCGGAAACGTTGAGGCTTCTAATGTCCTCTAAGTCCTGGTGCGCCCCTCTTCTGTCTACCAGGGCGCAAATTTTCGATAGTAATAGATTCTCTATCGACGGCTGATAGATTGTGAGATATCGACCAGAGAATATAACAGAAACCGAGTCGACAGCCCATCCGTCCATTAAATAGTCGTAGATAGCCATGCCAGCTCTATCGTTAATCCAACGTTCGTCAATCGACTCTATTATAGCAAATTCCTTAATTAGACTCTTTGCTTCTTCCTCTATTCTGGAAATAGAATCGATGTCGGCAGTATTACCGTCCCGTTTTCCGGTTAGTTTAAATACCGCCCCTCCGACTATCAAAAGACTGATTTTGAAGTCTCTCTCGGCTAAGAATTTGTCGAATCGTTCCAGTAATTCTACCGTTATTACAGTACTCATTAGTATTTATACTCCGACGCCTTCTCTATCAACTGGTCTAACGTAGCTAGAATAATACCATTTTTCGACGCGAAATGAATAGCTGGTCCGGTGAATCCTGTAGTCGTTACCAGCATAGGCCTAGACCCGTTAAACTGCGAGCTTTTAGAAACGGCGAATATGTCTCTCACTTCCTTCTCTCCAACCTTACCAGCGTATCTTTTGCAAGAAACGACCGTTCTAGAACCGGCCGCGTCTATGATAGTTACGTCGATGCCGCCATCGCCCGGCCCCGTCCTTCCGTCCGCCCTGTCTCCTTGGGTTCCATGTACCTGCGCCGCGAATCCCATTTCGCTTAAAGCCAATGCGACGGTCCTCTCGAACTCATGGTCGAGCGACCTTACTTGCTTAGACGACAGCTTAGTAGTATCGACCCATCTCGTGTTTTTATAAGCGTTTCGTAATGTATCGGAAGCATTAATCTTTTTCCAACTAAAACCCGACCAACGACCAACAGCCGCGTTACTAACCGTTCTTTCGCCTGTTATAATACCTTTAACCGTCCTGTAGGCTACATACGAGGCTAGTATTGTTGGACCAACACTAAATGATAGACCCGCTATCGCCGGTGACGCTGAAGCTGCTATTGCTGATGAAGATACGGCAGCAGCTACGGTGGATGCTACCCCAACGAACGGCACGGCCCTGCCATCAAATAATGGCTGTAGACCGTAACGAATCGTATTAAACATTTGACCGAAACCTCTCATTACCGATTTTGCGCCAGCTAAAGGTATCTTCGATTTTAGACCAAAAGCAAGGCCGGTCTTAAGAATAACGAATGGTAAAGAGAACGCTGCTATAGATAAACGGCCGGTTGTGGTAGCTATGTCCCAAGAACTTGATACTAATTCCATGCCGCCTACAGCTACTCTTTTAACCGCACCAAAAGTTCCTTGTGCCGTCTTTGATACAACATTTAAAGCAGCTTCGCCCGCGCCTAAAGCTACGGCCGATGGTGGTACGGCTTGCGCGGCGAGTCTAGAGACCGATTCTTTAGTTTTGTTTACCGACTCTTTTCTTTCGATTTCTTTAACTGACTTGACGGCATCTTGTTGATGCTCGGAGATTTTCTTCGGTCTGCCTCTTGGTCTACCCGTTGGCTGTTTTTGTTTAGGTTCTTTTGGTTTTAAAACTTCCTCTGAGTCTTCTTGTGCTCGTTCTTCGCTAGCTACTAATACAGCTTGAGGTTCTTCGTTATCGATTTCATCTGAATAATGGTCGTAATCATCATCGTCAACCGGGAGATTTTTAACCATTTCGGCTATTTTATCTTGGTCTAGCGCTATATTCTTTGGTGGTTGATAAGATTCGTCTTTGTAGGGTATAGCGGAGGTTTTATCTAGTTCCTCTATGTTTACACCTTTGAATTCTTCGGTTTGTTTCTCTTCGTCGAAATTGTCGTACTCGTCTTGATTAAACTCGACTTCTTTTTCCAACGAATTATCGAGAGAGAATTCTAACGAGATTGCTTTGTGTGCTTTTAAAGAACCAACACCAGCGGCCCTGCAATAAGAACAAACGTCGTGAGTCTCTGTAGCCAAAATTCTAGTAGGCCTTCTTGATACGTCTGGGTTGACGCAAGAATCCTTATTTATACAAAGTTTAATTCCGTTTGACATGGTTTGAACGCCTAAATTAGTTTCTGAGAAAAGATATCGGTTTCGGCGTATATTTAGAAAAAGTCAATGAAAACGGTATGTTCTAAGCGACGTTAGAAAAAACTAGATTATGATTATTGAGTACGCACTCGGTCAGCGCTCTACTCCAATTATCTGGGCTTGAATCGGATTCGAGGTCGTAAACGCGAATCGATAAAACTTTATCATGACCGCCGTTCTTTTTTATAATTAATTTGAAAACCTGACCATCTTCGTGCGAGAACGAACCTAAGAAGTGACCTTTGTAACTCTTGAAGATTGACGATAGAAGATTTACGGCGCACGATTTGATATCGTTGCCGACGCCTGTTCCTATCCAGTCGCTTTCTAAATCTCTCGCTATCCACTTGAAACTCATAGAAAAAGCATTGCCTCCATGTTTCTGTTTTTTCTTACCATTAAGGTATCGGTCGGATTTCATTTTGTGCGCCTTTTATTTTGCGAGATTAAAAAAACTAGAAAAAACGGGTTGTTACTTATTTTTTAAGGTCAAAATCTAAACTGTTCCAATCAACGTGACCCTTGCTGTAACTTGTTGGTTTTAAAGCGAAAAAATCCGTATGCTCATTGCCGGCGAGCATAGGGTCTAACCATTTAGTTACCCGACCAACTGATTCCATATCTAGGTTTTTCCAGTTTCTTTTGAGTCCTAAGTCATTTAATTTCGTATCAGCTCTATAGCGGATGTAGTTTTTTAGGTCTATGGCGGTTAAGCCTTCCATATCGCCTTTTTCGAAAATCTTGTCGATGGTAGCGTCTTCTAGTTCCACCGTATCTCTGGCTGCTTGATATACATGTTTTTTGAAGTCATCCGTCCAAATATCCTGATTCTCTTGGATAAATTCCCTAAACAGCCAGCAACCCGCCTCGCTATGTAGGGATTCGTCTCGAACCGACCAAGCGATGATATTTGCAACGCCTTTAAGTTTATTGAATCGGCTGAAATTGATAAGAATCGCAAACGAGCTATATAAAGAAACTCCTTCGGTAAAAGCGGAGAAGATAGCTAGCGAGAGTGCTTTGCCTTTTTTCGTTTTGGTTTTTTTAAGAGCTTTTGCTAACCTTTTCTTTTTAGCTACGATGTCTTTTTCTTTAAGAAAAGCTGTATATTCCGATTCCGGTAGTCCGAGGCTTTGATTAAGATAATCGTATGCGGAGATATGGATAGCTTCGAAGGCGCCATTCGTAGCTGCCATTTGCTGAATCTCGGGATGAGGAAACCACTTTGCTACGTTCATCGCCCAATAATCTTCGGCATTAAGCTCTATTTGCGTAAAGCTTCGAAGTAGAGTGATTACAGCGTGGCGTTCTGACTCGGTTAAATTCTCCCTAAAGTCAGCGACGTCTGCTGCCATATTAACTTCCGTCCATAGCCAATGCGCCTGTTGTTGACGGAGGAAGAAATCGTAAGCCTGAGGGTATTTAAACGGTCTATAAGCAGCCCTTCCGGTTAACAAGTTAGTTTCTTGTTTTTTAGGTTTTGTGGTGTGTTCTTTCTTGTCCGTATCATCTTTAACTAGATGAAGGTCGGATGAAACTCTAGAGTCTACGATATTAGAATCTCCAGTTTCGTTTCTTTGAAGCTCGACTTTAAATTGTGCGTCGTTGTCGGTAGACATCGAATCCTCCGAAGTATATGTATTATTATCGGTTTTGTTTATTTAACAATTATTTAGGACCTTAGTTAGCGATTTGCCAGGGGAATTTCATCGAGAGAATCTTCGGATTTCGAGTATAGCCTAAGTCCAAAATAATATTGAGGATATTCGGTCAAATCGATTTCTAATATGTCTTTTTTTAATTCTTTCGAGACCTTATCTTCGTCTACGACGGCTTCTAAATCGTCCAATAATTCGTTGCCTGACGAGAAATGATAAAAGGATAGTACATGACCTTTTTTGATTAAATTTTTATTGTAATCGAGATATGCAGAAGTACTTTCGTCCAAACTTTCTGTTCTAACTTCCACAACTCTCTGTTCTTTTAAGTCGATTACAGCGACTGATGTGATGGTTTCGTTTTTCATCCCGAGATTATTTAACTCAGTTTGAGCTTCGTATAAGTCTAAATCCCAAGAATCGCTCGCTTGACCTAGAGCGTCCTCGATGGCATCTAGCATCGTATAGCCGGAACCAACGACGGATTCGTCAGCGGAACCCGTGCTAAATCCTTGGAAATAATCTGGCATCTCGCAGCCTAAATATACTAATTCGATTTTTTTAGGTTTTTGCATAAATTACTCCTTGGTTTTTAAAGCGGCTTCGAAGCTATCGAAGATTTGTTTTGCTACGGATTCGTTTTTAAAAGAAATAAATCTCATTGCGACGGCTTTAGCACCAACGTGCGATACTTTTACGTACTTACTCCATAAATCTAGTAGTTTGGCATCGGATGCTTTATCGATATCGTCATCGAAATTAGATTCCCAAAATTTTAAGTCATGACGCAAATCCTCCGAAGTATCGCGGCTTCTTCTCAGAACCTTGATTTCGCTGCGGTCCACGGGGGCGACCATCCAAAGATTGCGATAAGCTTCTGTGCAATTAAGTTTAATTGAAGTTTTTACTCGCTGGCTTTTGTTGAAAAGTAGGGCGGTAAGCAGGATGGTATCGTGAGACACCAACTCAACCTCAATCTCAGAAACCTCTGCCGAGCCATCGCTTGCGTCGCGAGCAAGTTTACTTAACAGTCTTGATAAGTCACGTTCTGCTAAAGATTTTAGGTTTTCTAAGTCATTCATAACGTCGTTCCTTTTTGTTATCTCGGTTTGTTTTGAGTGCGAGATTTGTATGAATGAAAGGTATCTACATGATTAAATGTTAGTGATTACGGTATGTTAGGAGTTTTGAGAAAACCGATATCTTATACGGTGGATAAATAAAGGCGTTAAATATGGTGGACTGATAGGTTGTATAATCATGAAGTGTCACGATAACAAAGAGTTGTGTCAAAGCGAGCGTGGATGTTTGCAGTTATTAAAGTTCTGTCAATGCTGTGGTGAGAAATTTGATGTTTTTGGTAAGGTGTGGCGTATGCGTTTTTTAGGCGAGAAAGACAATGTATTTTATTTTAACTGCAAATGCAATTCAACCCTATGTCTAACGGAGACTGATTACCCTTTTCTTACGAAAAAACTGCAATATTTGATTGTATGGCCATTCCCGGCCGTTAAATAATAACGAGAGAGGTTAATTTATGATTAAGGAAGTTTTAATTAGTGTAATGGTAATTTTGTCGTCGAACGGCGCCTTCGGATTGACGTTGGTAGCAAAAAAGGACGCTAAAGCCTATCGTTCCGCCAACAAGAATGGCGAAGTCGTTAGTCAAATTAAAAAAGGTGAAAAGGTTGAGGCTAAAGAGCGCTCTGGTCTGTATTGGTTGTCGGATGATGGTACGTTCTTGAGCGTGCTTGATTTCTCTCCGAGCGGAGGAAGCGAGTCCGTAGCTGGAGCGATAAAATCCGCGATAAAATCCGCGAAACCAGAAGGTCAGGACGTTCAGGAGACTCGTCAGCGGTCTGCGGTGATGGGCGTGAGAGGTTTAAAGGAAGATGATGACGTAGCTAATGCATCGAGCATAAGACCTGACATCAGAGGCGTTTTGGCGATGGAATCGTATAACGAAAAGATTGGTAGTGGCAAGGTGCTCGAGAAAGAGATATTCAAAGAGATTGAGAGAAAAGCGGCGGAGTGAGTGTTTGGTTGTAAAAAAAGAAAACCTCCTAAAAGGAGGTTCGTTTTACAGTTGTGATTAGGCCGGTATTACAGAAGTTTAATTAACTCTTGGATAATTCGTTTGGTATCATTTTTCATAAGGTGACTCGAAACATAATCTTTGATTGCTAATTTTTGTTGAGCTACAACCTTGGTCGGTGTGATTGTTATTTTGTCTCCTTTGACTTGTACCACATTCATGCAATCAACTAAAACGCAGTCGCCTGACACGTCTAGTAATGCGTTGCCTTTGCTGATAAGCGAGCTAACTAATTCGACTCTAGATGATTGAGCTTGGTCTCGTGCGTAAACTTCTCCATCACCATCGATAGTCTCTCCGACTAAGTAGTCTAATTTGTCATTGACTTCTTTTAATTTAATAATCTTTAAACTGCCTTTGAATGCTCTATATCTTGGTTCGTACATAACTCAACCCCTTCTCGCCCAAACGCCAGGGCTTGGCTGACAGATAATTCTGTCGGTTGATTTCAGATAATAAGTTATCGTTTTTTTTTTTTTTTTTTTGTGAAAACAGAGGGTTACATGTGTGAGTGATGTGAGGAAAAAGAAAACCTCCAAGAGAAAACTCGAGGAGGTTTGTTATTAATTATGTCAATGAATTAGTGCGTTGTTGTACAGGCTGCGTCGTCACAAATACCCGTCGTTGTAAAGCCACCAAAGCCGCCTGGGAGAGTTGTTTCAGGCGTTGTTGGTTTAATTACTTCAAGCGTTATATTATACCCTGTGCCGTTCCATCCACTTGATGTGTCTGGTGCATACAAGCGCGCAGCCGCATCGTAAGAACTGCTATCGTTAACTCTTGTAGTCAATGCTTCATCCGAAAAAACCCATGCACCGCTACTCCCATACCTCAAACCAGTCGTTCCGCTATAAGTCATCCCGCCATTTACAGCGGCGTTATAAGTACTACTAAAACTGATTTGCGAATATAAAAGAGTCGTAGGGCACGAAACCACCGCTCCCGTCAAGTCCGCTCCCGTCAAATCAACGTTTCTTAAGTCCGTTCCCGAAAAATTAAGTCCAGCGAGTTTTGCGCCAGCTAGATACGGCTTTCCATCTACGGTTTTCAGAAGACTAAGATTGGCGGAAGTTA
>JACCDO011653808.1_pt1 | contig 11099 bp, 6 predicted proteins | sample 7446101 | NCBI WGS metagenome assembly JACCDO01 (sample SAMN15323440, study PRJNA562643) | freshwater metagenome | isolation source: river surface water | place: USA:Blue River Watershed | collected 2017-08-16
AATAGATGTTGTAAGACGGTGGTACTTTCGACCAACAGGGACTTGGCAAGATGAGGAGGCAATTGTTCGAGAATTAGGGAAGAATGATTCAGCAATTCCCAAAAAAGATGGTAAAAATGGATTTTTACTATCTGAATTGCTAGAAGAGCAATACGTGCCTGCTCACGTAGCACCATTTTTCTTTTTTGATGGCGAAGAGGTAAAAAAGTTAGCCGATCAGTCAAGAATAGAGCAAGTAAAGCAGGGTCTTGAAGGATTATTAGGCGTTGTTGTTTTGCGTAACTTGGTGGAGCGACTAAAGGCGTTTGAGCAAAATAAAAGTTCATCACTTACTACAGTAAATGTCGAAAACATAGAAAAGTTAGAGGCATCTGTAGCTGCAGACTCCGAAAGACTAAACAGTCTAGTTTTAACCCAGACAGAAAATCAAGAAAAGGCAGCTGCACTTAAAGCCGAGAGGCAATCCTTGCTGGATAGAGTGGTTGCTGCTGGCGGTGGCGGGGGGGATGTAGCAACAGTAAAGGACTTGGTTGAAGAGCGTGAGCAACTAAGAATGGAACAGAGAAACATTCAAGGACAGTTATCAAAAATATTAGTTGATAAGCTACCGTTTTATCTAATGCCAAGTCGATTGCTGACAGACTTCAAGACGCAATTAAGAAGTGAGCTAACCCTTGCACAGTGGCAGGCTGAATGTCAAAGTCTGCAACCAAAAAGAGAAAAATTTTTATTTGAATTGGTTGATAAAGAAGAGCCAAAGTTTTTACCGAGCTTAACAAAAGAGCAGGAGGGTGTCCTCAAGTTAAGGATTGAGGCAGCGTGGGAATCATTATTTTTACCACCACCACCTGATAGTGCGGAAGAAGTAAAGCATGATTACCTTCATGACGAATTAAAGAAAAAAGCATTAAATTTTTTGAATTCATTGAGTGTTGGTCAAAAAGAAATTCACAACTTAATAAACTCAAAAAATGAATTAGAAGGTAGGGTCGAGGAAATTAGTCGAAGAATATCTAGAGTGGATGGAATTGATAGAGATGGAACTCTGGCTGAGCTAAAAAATAATCTAAACAGATTGATTGCGGATATTGATCAATTAGAGGCATTACAGGGGAACTCTCAAAGAGAGATAGCCTCACTTGAAGCAGTTATTCATCAATCAAGGGCTAAACTAGAAAATGAGAGGCAGCGCCAGGATGCATCGAGCCCCGTTAGATCAATTATTGAAAAATCTGAGAGAACGCGGGGAGCAATTGAAGAGCTTATTCCAAGCTTGTTCCCATTGAAGGTCAAGCAATTATCAGCTTCAATGACAAAAGTCTATAAAGAGTTGGCCCATAAAAGCCAGGTTTCAAGGATACTTATTGATAACGATGGAACAACTAAGATTTTAAGCGAGAATGGTAAAGAGCTAACATTTGACAGATCCGCAGGAGAAAACCAAATTTTTGCTACTGCCTTGATTGCGGGACTAGCAGAGGTATCACGCATTAAAGCCCCATTAGTTGTTGATACCCCACTTGGGAGATTGGATAGCAAGCACAGAAAAAATATATTTGATTTTTGGACTGGGGATGGTAGCCGACAAGTAATTTTACTATCACAAGATGAAGAGATTAGTTCGGCACATATTCAAACCATAAAAAGTAATGTATGCAAAACTTATCTTCTTGAACATGTTGATGTTGGAGATGGTATTGGTCGTACAACTGCTGTAGAAGACAAATATTTTGGAGCAAGCTAAATGGGAGCTATCGATATTCAAGTTTTGCTTAGTAATAGATTCAGAACAAGTGCAGAGGCAGACAAGGTAACTGGTCAGCTTTGGCCTGCTCTGGGTTTGGAAACTAAAGCTCAATTTGCTCGCCTGGCAATTGGTAGGTCTTTGGCTATGGGCAAATTCATTGATGAGCAGAATGATGCAAAAGGAATTGAAGTTCCTGCTCAAGCCCTTTTTACCATTGAAAATATTGGCGCATGGGTTGGCTTGATAGTTTCTCACTCCTCAAATTATGGCGAAACAATATCAACACCAGACGCATTTCGAAATGCAGTAAGAAATCATTGGCACAGGGGTGCGTTGGATTTATGGAAAGATTGGGTGGATTCTGGCGAGAGTTATGACAAATTCGTTGAGTCATTAATTTCAAGAAGAACTGAAATGCCAGAAGAATCAACCTCATCTTCCGTTGATGAAGTTGATAATGGTAAGATTAATACTGCACCTTTGGCCCCTGTTGATCAAAAAGATTTGCTTCGAAAAGCTTTGGATGAGCTTGGTATCTCTGTGCAAGTAAATAATGTTATTCATGGACCTAGAATGACTAGGTATAAGGTTTTGCTATTAAATCTTGCAGATTCAAGTAGGTTAAGTAGAAATATTGGGCAGCTAGCATTAGCAATGAATCTTGGGGATAAATTGCCAGCTATTTCAAATGGAGATGTTGCAAAAACGGTGTTTATTGATGTTCCAAGACCTAGAAGTAGTTGGCAATCTGTCTCTATTGATAAGTTAATTCGTTGGGCTTCACTATCTCAGAAAGATCAAGATAAGTTAAACGTTTACATTGGTATTGATGTCGTCGGAGAAGATGTCTCTTTTAATCTTGCTACGGCGCCCCATTTATTGGTCGGTGGTACAACTGGCGCAGGTAAGAGCGTTTGCTTGCACTCATTAATTCTTTCCTTATTGCTGCAGAATGATAAGAAAAATCTCAAATTAGCGTTAATTGATCCTAAGCGAGTAGAGTTTTCTAATTACGGTAAGTTATCAAATCTTTACAAGGGTTCAATTGCAACTGAAATTTCAGAAGCAAAAGAATTCCTTAAAGATTTAGTAGATGAAATGGAAATGCGCTATGCGGATTTTGAGAAATTAAATGTTGCAAATATTTACGAGGCTAGAAAAAAAGGAAGCAATATTCCTTTTATAGTTTTGTTTATTGAGGAAATGGCTGATCTAATTCTTCAAGATAAGGGTATTGAACCTTTAATTGTAAGATTAGTTGCAAAAGCTAGAGCTGCTGGTATTCATTTGGTGGTAGCGACTCAAAGGCCTGATTCTGAAACATTCTCAGGTTTGCTGAGAAGTAATGTTCCCACAAGAATTGCTTTAACAGTTCAAAAAGGCTCCGAGTCAAAGATTATCTTAGATGATCAAGGTGCTGAAAATTTATTGGGATCTGGTGATATGTTGTTAAAAATCCCTGGCGATCAACTTAAAAGGGCTCATGGAGTTTTTGTAAGACAGGAAGATATTTCTACAGTTCTCTCAAGGCTATAGATTTATTTCTATGGAATAAAGATAAGAATTTTTTGGGATATGATTTAAACGTTCCTTAAAACTTAATCTGAAGTAAGGCTTGAGGTGATGCTTAGGTAGGTTACTTATGCACACACAAAGTTTCCTTTTGCATACTGCAAATGGCTATTAGAATATCTAATTATTCCTGATGTCGCTGTTAGGTTATTCAAAAGGCGCAATAGCCATTGATGGCAATGTGTATTTAATTAGCTAGTTAATGCATCCATTTGATGTATGAAGTGATATTGTGGCCGATGTCACCACAAGAGTAATATGCAAAAATGTTTAAGCAAAAAATTCAGAGAGACTGTAAAAGTAGAGAGGTCAGACCGAAGTTCAGGAAAGGCTAAAGATTATTTATAAGTTAATCTAATTTTTATGGGTTAGGTAAAACTAATCAGAAATTAATTAATGGAATTCTTCAACTTTAGAGCTCTAGCTGTATGATAAAAATTAGAAAGCGGTTCTTTCTGAGTTGAAATAAATTTTTCTGGTGAAATGTTATTGGTGGAATAGTGGAAACTTAAATCTTGGTGTATTGTTATAAAAAGATCCGCTGTTACTAAAGCATCAGCTAGGGCTCTGTGGCTTCTGCCGCGGTGTTGAATATCGTGGTAATTAGCAAGAGTTCCCAGCTTTAAATTCTCTAGAAACGGATAAAGTCGTCTGGAGAGTAGTAGTGTGCAAATAAAATCATGATTTGTCTTTAAGCCTACCTTTGCTACCTCAGAGTTAAAAAACTTTTTATCAAAACTTGCATTGTGAGCAACTAGATTCGAGCCTTTAATAAACTTATAAAGCTCATTAACTACTGTGGATGGTGGAGGTGCACTTGAAATCATATGGTCTGTAATTCCAGTCAGTCTTTGTATGTGAAATGGAATAGATAGCCCAGCATTCACGAGGCTTTGATATTGGTCAACAACCCTATTTGATTCAATAATTACAACTGCAACTTCCGTTATACGATCGCCATAATCTGGTGACAATCCAGTTGTTTCAAAGTCAATTACAGCAAATCTATTTTTCATGATGATAATTTAGTTGATGACTTGGCTGATGAGCAAAGCATACAGTAATCACAATTAGAGCAAGATTTCTCACTAGGTTTAGCTGGTAAATCGTTTTCTCGCAAACCTCTGGCTGCATTTCTAATGTCGTTTTTTACTTCGTGTATAAAGTTTTCGTCTACCGATCTCTTCTTTTTCTTTTGCTGATCTAGTTCGTATATTTCAACAAAGTCAGCATCTCTACCAGTTAATTCTTTGTAGCCAAGGGCATAAATGTGTAATTGTTTTTCTGTGACCGATTCCGCTTGTGCTCTATCAGTTGATTTCAAATCAACTATTGTGACTTCGCCAGTATCAACTTTTCTAACCAAATCAATTCTTCCCGCTACAGAAATGCCATCACCAAGTGAAATTTCAATAGCTTTTTCGGTGAATTCAATATTCTTAAAATCCCCTATATTTTTTTGAATATAGCCTTCAATTACTTGTTTAGCAGATTTTTCTAAATTTTCCCTTAGTGCTGGATTAGCATATGGAGTTCTTAGGTGTCTTTGAACAAGACCCTCTGATTCAGAGATGTCAATATGCTCACCATTTAGTACTCTAGAGTGAATTTCAGCAAGCGCATCGTGTAGTGACTTTCCGTAACCCAATGCTTGGTCTAATGGGGAATTAAATCCATATAGGACCCTTAGTTTAAAGTGATATGGACATTCAAAAAAGTATTTAACATCAGAAAATGAGAGTGTGACATTTGCTAAATTTGCCTTAGGGCTAGGCTTAATTCTTTTTCTATCTTTAAAGTCTTGCAAATAGCGTTTAACAAATTTAGATTCAATAAATTTATGATAAAAATCAGATGGCGATTGTGCATTTCTATTTCCAGGAGTGGGTGAGCCAGAAATATGTAAGAATTTTTGGGAGCGAGTCATTGCAACATAAAACAAGCGTTGCTCATCTTCGAATCCACCTTTATATCTAATAGCATTATTAAATGCATCTGCTGGAATTAGATGCCAAGCAGTTCTTCCACCGCCTCCTTTTGCTGGAAATCGATTTCTAACAACTTGTGGAATGAAAACGGCTGGCCATTGAAGTCCTTTTGATTGATGTATTGTCATGATTCTTACTGCATCAGGACTTATAAAAGAGTTATCTTGCCATCCTTCTGGATAGACTTTGTCGGCATGAAATTTTAAGAATGAAGCAAATTCTTTGTATTTATCTGGTAATCTGATGTGGAAGTTGATTGACTCAAAGTCTGTGATCACCTGACTAAATTTACCTAAGTTGTAGAAAAAAACCTCACCTAAGTTGTCTGGAACTTTTTCTTCTCTAATTCTTACTAATTCTAAAAACTTTAAAAATTGGACTTGAAGATTGTGAATGTCGTCTTTGAAAGTGTTTGTTCCATAGTGGATGTTTTCTTGGGTATGTTGAGCATGTATTAATGCTTCATGTAGATTGTCAGGAGTTATACCAAAGTTAGCATTTTCCCAAGCTGCTTTTAGCTCATTAATTGTTATCTCATTAGCATAGAAGTAAAAGAGATGTCTTGCAGCCTCAGTCTCAGATTTTTCAAATAAATTATCCATTCCAGTTATAACGCAAGGTATGCCAGCCTTGGTTAATGCATTTAGAATTGGCTCTCCATCGCGCCTAACAGATCTGAGAAGGATCGCCATATCTGACCATGATATGCCTCGTTCATTGTTCCCATCTTTAACAGGTAAGCCTCTCAATGCTTTACATGAATTAGCAATATGATCTGCTTCTTCCTCAGGAGATTCAAACCATAATGCAGTCAAGTCTCCCTCCTCATATGGCTGTGCATTTGTATCTTGCATTTCTTTAGGAAGTCTATTAAAAATGGAGCGTACAAAGTCTCTTGAAGTGGTAACAACTCCCTTGCTTGACCTAAAGTTTTCCTCAAGTTTTACTTGGGTGACATTTTGGTAGCGTTTATCAAAAGATAAAATATTTCTAACATCACTGCCTCGCCATTGATAAATTGTCTGATCATCATCCCCAACAACGCATATATCACCACCAAGCTCATGGAGAGTGGAGACAACTTTTTCTTGTATTGGGTTTAAATCTTGATATTCATCAACGATTACATGTTTGATTCTGGAGCCTAATCTTTTTCTCAGAGCAATATTTTTATTGAGTTCCTCAACTGCCTCTTTCAGTAATGCAGAATAATCTAAGTAACCTTTTTGGTGAATTAGATCCTCATATTTAGGTAAATTCTCCACAATTGAGTTATACGTAAGTAACGCCTCATCGATAGCATCATCTTCTCTGATGATGCTGAGGGCGCTAATGTAATTTTTTGTATCTATAAAACGTTTGAGTTGAACACCTTCAAGAGTTGAAGATTCAGTTAACCCAGTTTTTTTTGAATAACGATCTATCAATAGGGCCTGCTGTACTTCGTTAAGAACTTCATACTTCATGTACTTCGGGACTTCATCTTTAAGTAGCTGAAGGCAAAAGCCGTGAATTGTTCCAACATACATATTGGCTAATCCATCTATTGAGCCTAGCTTTTCCGAACATCTTGTATGAATTCTCTCTTTGAGTTCTGCAGCTGCTTTATCAGTAAAAGTAAAGGCGATAATGTTTTCTGGTATGGACCCTGCGCCACCATTCTTTCTTGGCTTTAACAAGCTAACCACTCTTTGTGCCACAACCTCTGTTTTTCCAGATCCAGCACATGCAATTAGCTGAAGATTTCCAGATATATGCTCTATCGCATCTAGTTGAGACCTTGTGTAACCAGCTTTTCCCATTTAGCACCTTTATTAGTAAATTTATACTATTTTCTATAATGGTAACTCACGAACTAAAAGCGTCCAGATAAGCTCACAATTAGTTAAATTAGGATAAATTACTATCTATGGCTCGATTATTCCCAGAAGACTTTCAAGTTGCTGATACGGAGTACAGATTTGGAGGCGAGTTTGCAACTTTATTGCGCTTGCAAGATGAACTTTCCGATCAGTATTGCATTTTTCATGGTGTTCACTGGACTAAAGTGGAGGATGATTCAACAGTTTATGGAGAAATTGATTTTTTAATTGTTAACCCATATGGAAAAGTATTAGCAATTGAACAAAAAGAAACTGATATTGAAATGAATAGTCAGGGAGATCTGATTGCTATTTACAAGGGATCTAATGGCTATAGAAAAGAAAAAAATATACGCAGTCAAGTAACTCGAAATATTCAATCTCTTCGAAGCGAATTTTCAAAAAGATATGTAAATCAGTCTTTACATATCGAGCATCTTTTGTATTTACCAAAGGCCAATCTCTTTGGAGAGGTTCCAGCTAGTATTGCATTAGGCAGGGTGGTTGATTCAACAGAATCAAAATATCTGACAGATATTGTTAGAAAAATTTTAGAGGAAAATCCTATTCCATCTGGTGTCAATTATGCTGATGCTTTTCTAGTTCAAGAATTCTTATCTGATAAAGCTTTAGTAGTTCCACAGCCAGGGCTATTGGGGGATTCTCTTAAAAAGATGACTACGAGATTATCAAGTGGTCTCTCAGAGTGGTGTGAGCGTTTAGATTTTTCGCCATTTAGGTTATGGGTCCAAGGGACTGCAGGGTCTGGCAAAACCCAGCTTGCATTAAGAGAATTAAGGTCGGCAAATAAAAATAATAAAACTTCAATGTATATCTGCTTTAATCGCGCTCTCGTTGACTCAATTAAGCTCGTGGCTCCAGAGCCTGAAAATTGTATGACATTTCATGAGTTGGCTGAGATGTTAGCAATAAATAATTCTGTTGAAATTGATTTTGAACAACAGAATGTTTTTTTTGATTTAGCTAACTACCTTGTCGATAACATTCATAGCTTAAAGGGTCAGTTAGATGTTTTAGTAATTGATGAAGGACAAGATTTTGAAAAATCATGGGGTGAAGCGCTAGTAACAATGGTCAAGGAAACTGGAAGGATAATTTGGTTGGAAGATCCATCTCAAGATTTATATGAAAGATGGAGTACTGATTGGCAGGGATGGGTGAAAGTTACATCACCAACGAACTATAGATCGCCACAAAGAATAGTAAATTTGATTAATGCTCTGGAATTGACTGATCATCAATTAGAAGTTGGGAATGGTTACGCTGGAATGATCCCAAATCTAGATCCTTATCAACCTGGTATGGAGATTGAAGCTACAGAAAGTGCTATTAGTGATCTCTTGGAGCAAGGGTATGCTCCAGAGTCAATTGCCGTCTTAAGTTTTAGAGGGTTATCAAGTAGCAAGATTCTTTCGAATGAGGTCAGAGAGTTGGCAGGGCTAAGAATTAGAAGATTTACAGGATATGATCCTGGCGGTAAGGCTTCTTGGTCAGATGGAGAATTATTTGTGGATACCTTATTTCGCTTTAAAGGGCAGTGCGCTGATGCAATAATCCTTACTGAGGTAGATTTTGATCAATGGGATTCAAATGTAAAGAAAAAGTTATTTGTTGGATTATCAAGGGCAAGATTGATGGCTACATTAGTACTTTCTGAAAGGGCATCAAAATTAATAGATGAAAAAATTGGTTTTTAGCGAAATTTTTAGGTCGTAAAAATTTTTTCCCAAAGTTAAAATAAGCAACTTAGCTAGCTATAAGGATTAAATGTCAAAGAGTAATACAGGTAAGAAAATTCGCTTTATTGATCTTTTTTCAGGCATTGGAGGCTTCCACCTAGCATTTCATCGGCAGGGAGCCGAGTGTGTTTATGCTTCAGAAAAAGATCCTTTTGCCAGGTCAACCTACTTTGAAAATTTTAAGAAAATATCACCTCAACTGTTTGAGCGTGACTTACTTGGCAGCCCTGCTTTTAACGATGACATAACATCAATTAAAGATATCGCAAAAGAGATTCATGATCATGAAATATTATGCGCAGGTTTCCCATGCCAACCTTTTTCACAGGCTGGTCATAAGCGAGGCTTTAACGAGGAGCATGAGGATCGTGGGAATATGTTCTTCTGGATTAGAGATATCCTTTCGGTCAAAAGACCCAGGGCCTTTTTTTTAGAAAATGTCCGACATCTTCTAAATCATGACAGTGGTAGAACATTTGATACGATAAAACAAATATTAACCAAAGAGTTGGATTACACAATTTATTGGAAAATAGTTAAGGCTTCAGATTGTGGTCTACCTCAACACCGCCCAAGGATATTTATCATTGGGTTTGATAATAAGTTTGAGTATCCGCGACCATTCGAATTCCCAGAAAAGAAAAAGCTTAAATTCAATATGTCTGATGTTTGGAAGGGTGAATGCTCCAGAGAGATTGGATTCACACTCAGGGTTGGCGGAAAGGGTTCTGGTATTGATGATCGAAGAAATTGGGACGCCTATCTAGTTAATGGTGAGGTTCGCAGGTTGGGTGTTGAAGAAGGAAAAAAGATGATGGGTTTTCCGGGGAGCTTTAAGTTTCCAGTGACAAAGGGACAGGCAATGAAGCAGCTAGGAAACAGTGTGGCTGTTGATGCTATTGAAGCCGTCGCTGAAAAAATTGTGTCATACCTTGCAACTGGCAAAAAGAAAAAAGTTATCTGAGTCGTATATGAAGTGAGCCTCTTTCTTTTCCTTGAAAATCCTCAGTCCATAGCTTTGTAGATACTTTTTTGGCAGTGTCTCTCATAGAGTCAGTGCCATTTTTAGGCATATTTTTACTTCTCATAGAAAATCTTAAATTATTCCAAACGCTATTTAAGTATTGGTTGAATTGGTTTCTATAAATGATGGTCCATGTTTTTGTATCAAAGGGATTTACATATTCAATTAACGCGCTGGCTGGATGTTTAGATTCTCCTCTGCCTGACCCATCAAAGTAAAAAAATTCAAGGTAGGGTTCAAAAATGCTTTGGTGTAAACGAAAGGGTGAAAGTGGGTCACTATTTTTAATGTCTTCTTGAATTATTTGCAATACTTTTCGTTTATTCCAATAATCATCAATTATTGGATCGATTAAGCTTATCTGCTGTGAAATAATATTTGCAATGTTTTCCCACCCAACTCTAGTTGTATGGTTTACAACTGCAGGGTCTGAACCAGGACCAATATATTTAGTTGAAAATCCTAGACCATTAATGTAGACATCTGCCTTATTTGAGCTTGATGATTTTTTAATATGGTTTGTAGTGCAGAAGGAGGTTAATTGTTCTTTTGTATAGCCACTAAGTTCTTGAGTAGTTAGTGGGTTTGTGTATTGAGGTAAATGAATTCTGTTCCCATTTGTTCCTGGTAGTGCAATATCTCTAATCATTAAATTCTGGTTGAACTTTCCCGAGAGGGTAACGTTATTGTTTCGAAGGGTGCCTAGCGCAGCAATAAGTTTTAGTTCTGAGTCTTCACCTTGATTCATGGGGTTACCTCGTTTTTTCCAAAACTAACATAATCGCTAAGTTTATTAATAAGCGCAATAGTTGAGGTATCAATTTGTCAGGTTTTCAAACAAGTTAAAATGTTAAGGCTCACCTGCTGAGCCACTACCCCTTGATAATTTGAGTACACAATATCTTGGAGGTCGTATGCGTAACTACACTTACATTGATGGCACCCGTTTTTCAGTCGTTAATCTGTTCCGTAGCTTGAGATTTGATATCGATCGATTAGATATGAGCTGGGTGGGGGATCAAAAGCCGATTTTTTCAAGGGGCTTTAGGATCGTTGATAACGATGAGGTCAACACGGTGACTCTGGATGGTGAGGACGCCGACAATCTCATCTATAGCCTGACCTATATTTTCTCAAATGAAGAGA
>JACCDO010266036.1_pt1 | contig 11098 bp, 7 predicted proteins | sample 7446101 | NCBI WGS metagenome assembly JACCDO01 (sample SAMN15323440, study PRJNA562643) | freshwater metagenome | isolation source: river surface water | place: USA:Blue River Watershed | collected 2017-08-16
TTGGAAAATTAATATTAAATTCTTCAATTGCACGTTTACCAAAAGTTGTAATTGGATTTTTTAATATTAAAATAGAATGATTTACATCATTTTCATCCATAAAATCTAAATACGATTTTATTTGTTTCACTCCTATCTTTTCTACATCAGACCAAAATATTGCAATTCGTTGGACTTCATTTTGTTCTTCTTTTTCAGCTACAAATTGTAAAATACTAATATCTGGATCGTTTTCATCTTCAAATAAAGATTTAAATGATGATAAATCTTTTTTATCTTCGATATCTTGTTGATCAATACTATATTTTCTTGCTTCTAACATTTCAATTAAATGTATGTATACACGATGTAAAATTTCTATTTGTGATGTTTCAGAATAGGAAAGAAAGTTTGCATTTGGACAGTCTGACATTTTATTATTAATATACTAAATACTATTAATAATACTGATATACTTTAAATTAAAATATCAATTTTACTCTTTTTTACCTTTTTAACCTTTTTTACACTTTTCACTTTTTACACTTTTTAAGTAGATTTAATTTCAGTAGCAAAATCTAATGTTTTCTTAGCTTCATCGCAGTATTTAATTTCTTGACGGAGCATACATAACATAACAAATTTAGATTTTGTATTTTCACCTCCTAACGTAGATAATTTATTTAATACTGGAATTAATTTAACATTTGACTCAGATATAGATTGATTTGCTTCTTTATTTGGTTCTGTAAATATATAATCATCTTTATAGTCATCATAATTTTTACCCATTATCTTTTTATTTTTATAGTTTAAATCTTTACCAGCTTTGTTATTAAAAAACCAAATTAAATGATTAATAGATTCATTCACATACATACCTTCTTTTAATGTATCTAATGCAATTGTTTTAAAGTCAACATTTGTATTATCTGTTGGACTTATTTTTGAACTAGCTGGTTTATAAGTATTTACATATTGTTTTGTTACAGTATCTGTTAATGTTTTATCCAAACTTTTAGCACTTGTTGCACTTAATGCTATACTTAAACCACCTTTATTTTTAGAAATAGATTGATCAAAAAGTTGTGAAAATAAACTAAATGGACTTTCTCTTCCTGCTGTATCTATAAATGTACAATATCCACTTACTCCATTTGTAAATGTTACTTTAAATACTAAAAATAAATGGGAACGACTACTTACTGGATTATTTGGAGTTGGTTTAATACGTTTTACTTCTTTTCTTTTTATTTCTAAATCCATTAATATAGCTTTTAAGTCTGAACTATTTTTTATTACTTTATCTTTAATCACACTATCTTTTTCTATACTTGAATTATAATGATTATATATTTCTGCTTCAATTGGATCACTTATTTTATTTAATTTTATTGTTGGTACTTTATTGGAATATAATTCAAATGCATATACCATTTCTACTTGTTTTATACCATTATTTGTATCGAATAATACATAATCAATTAACCCTTTATTTGAACCTTCACCTAAAAGTGTAAATGTTTTACCTGATCCTGATAAACCATAACCAAATATTACAATCGAATAACCACTTTTCATTTGATCAAAAAGTGACTTTGTTTCTTCATATAAACCTTGATTTGTTACATCTGGTTTAAATATATTTGTAAAATCTGAATATCTTTTTAATTCACTTGATTTTGGTGTACAATGTATATCTTTTGTTGCATCACAATCAACTGTAATATAATTATTTGCTAATCCTGATTCTATTGCACATACAGATCTACTTATACTGTCAGGATTTATATCTGTTAACCATTTTCCTTCTTTATTTTGAAATGGTTTTACTTTTATATATACTCTAACTTGTCCTTTATAATCTTCTAAGAAATTAGCACTAATTAAATCATAATTTTTATAAATTGGATTACTATTTAATGTTTGTAATGCATTATTAATTGTTTTACAATCTAAACTATTAATATTACCTAACTGTAATACAGATGTAAATAATTGTATTAAATTATTATATACTACTTTTTCTGCAGGAAGTGTTATTTTATCTATTGGAATAGTACCTAAATTTTGTAATTTTTCAGTTGCTTTAGTTTGTAAACGTAATAAAGTTTGTTTCTCATCTTCACATTCTTCAATTATTTGTATATTACTTTTACCTTGTGTTGGACTTAAACGAAGTTTTAATTTTATATCACATATTTTACCTAATATGGTTTTCATTAGATTATCTGAAATAATATTATTTAACTCTTTATACTTTCCACGAATGGTTTCTAAATTTTGTGTGTTACACATTTGAGTCAAATTATCTTTAAATTCTTCTTCTTCAAACTCATCATATAATATTGTATAACCTTGAATTAATGATTCCTTTTGTTTTTGAAGAGTTTCAACATTTGCTTTTATTTGTTCATTTATATCTACCACATTATTATATTTCTTACGTATATCTTCTAATTCTACTACCTTATCTCTTGTTTTACATAAACTATCCACATATTTTACAATTCCTTGTATATTACTTCTATTTACTATTTTATAAACAGATTCTATTCTTTCTTCTTTACCTTTTGTATCCAATGTACATATTTCATTTAATGATGTAATATTTTCTGGTTCATATAAACTAAATAATTGATATAAACTATTATATTGTTGTTGTAATTTATTAATACTTAATGCATGTTCATCTTTTATTTTATCCATTTCTTCTTTATTTTTATCTACCAAATTTTTTACTACTTCATTTTTAGATTCTTTTGATTCTTTTTCAATTTCTTTTATTCTTGCATTTAATAATTCTGACTCTTTTACACTTTTATTGTACTTATTTTCAATACTATCTTTTATTGTTTTTAATGATTTATATTTTTGTGTTAACTTGCACACATTTAATGCTATATTTTTAACAGTTGGCTCTTTAATTTGTGAAATATAGTTTTCATTACAAATATCTACTGGATCAACATATCTAAAATATTCAACTTCTGGTTTACTTAATGTAGTTTCTAATAAATTATAATATAAGTTTAATTGTGTCGATGTTTCATTTAATTTTTCATCTAATAATTTCGAAACTTCTGACTGTTTTTTCAACTTTGTTTCATATTGATTAATTGTATTTGTATTTGTATTTTTTAACACTTCTATTTCATTTTGATACTTTTTAATTCTTTCACAAACTCCTACAAATTCATTTGAAACAGTTTTTTCATTACAAACAATAAGGATATCACGTTCCAATGTTTTTAATATTTTATTATACTTTTCTAACGTAGTATTATATTTTTCTTCCAACTCTTTCATTTGATTCATTACTATTTCTTTACTCTTTTCTATTCCATTTATATTTGCTTGCAAATTATCTATTATATTATTTAATTCACCTATACTTTTCTTACTTATTTCATTTATACTTGTAAAATCTTTTTGTAATGTTGTTAACTCTTCTTCTACTTCTTTTTTACTTTTAAGTAAATCTGTATTCATATTATCCAACATTTTTATCTTTACTTCTAAATCCAAAATTTCTTGCTCTTTTTCATCATTCAATTTATTTAATTTTTCTACATTTTTATTATGCTCTTCAATTGTTTCATTTAATTTTTTAGTTATTCCTTCTATGGTTTTATTTAATTTTTCAATGTTCAAATTATATTCCTTATTTCTATCTGTATCTGAACTATTTAATTCATTTATTTTACTTTGGAGTAATTGGATTTCATTTTTATTTCTTTCTATTTCTTCTTCATACTCTTTTCTTTTCTTTTCAAAACTATCCTTTTCTATAGTGTATTTTTTATTTGATTGAGCTAATTCTTTTTCTGTAGTATTTAATGTAGTTTGTATCCCTTTATATTCATTAGTTAAATTAGTATATTCATTTTTTATACCTTCTTTTTCTTTTTCAAATTTAACTCTTAATTCATTTATATTTTCTTTTTGTGGATTTAATGCCATTAATTCATCAACTTCTTTTTTAATAGTATTAAAATTAGTTAACAATGTATCATATTTTGTTTGTAAATTAGTATTTTTAGTATTTAATGTTTCTATTTCTTTTTCATATTTACTAATTGTATTTGTTAATTCTGTATTTTTGTTGGTAATAGAAGTATATTTACGATTCAAATCTTCATATTGTTTATTTAATTCAGAAAGTGTAGTATTTGATTTATTTAATTTACTTTGTATATCATCTATTTCTACTTTTAATTGTTGTTTTTCTTTTGAAATATTTGATAAATTAATTTGATATTCCCCGTTTATAGTTGACATTTCTTCCGTTAATTTTACCACTTCATTATTTTTTGTATTTAAATTAATTTGCAATGCATCATATTTATCTTGTAAAGTAGATAATTCTTTTTCTTTTTGTTTTATTTGTTTATTTAATGTTTGTACTATTGAAGAAGTTTCTACATTGGTAGAAGTTAATATTTCTTTTTCACTCTTTAATTGATTATATTCTTGTAATATCTGATTATATTTTTCTGTAATTGCATTTAATTCATTTTTTAAATTTTCTATCATAACTGAACTAGATTTCTGTTCATCTTGTAAAGAAAGTAATTGGTTTTTTATTGCAGAATATCTACTATTGGATATAGTATTTAATTCTTGTATTTCTTTTATTTGTTTTTCTAATACTTGTTTTTCTTTTAATTCATCCTGATATTTTTTATTTAACTCTTGAACATTTAATTCTATTACATTTTTTGTTTTTTCTAATTCTTTATAAGTTTGTTCTAAATTTGTAATTCTATTATTATATTCTGTAATTAATTTTGCATTCTTTTCAAACTCTAATTCACAATCACTTACTTTTGTTAATGCTTTATTATATTCTTTTTGTAATTCTACTACATCTTCATCTTTTGGATTTAATTTTTTTAATCTATCTAGCAATGATTGATTACTTTGTAATTCTGTTTTATATTCTTGTATTGATTGATCTAAACTCTTCTTTTTATTTTCAAAATCTATTTTAATTTTTCCTAATTCAATTGTAATATTTTTATACTTTGTTTCCGTTTCTTCTAATTTTGTTGTTAATTTTTTATTTGCTTCTACAAGTTTATTATATTCTTGTATTTTATTTTCTAATTGTATACTTAAATTATCTCTTTCTATACTTAAATTATTATAATTTTGTTTTAATGTATTATGCTTAGATTCTAATCGATTATATTTTTCAGTTAATTTACAAATATTAGTAGCTATAGATCTTACTGGTTCATTTAATCTTTGTATATATATTGGATCACATATATTTTCTACAATTTCTCGATATCTAAAATATTCAACATCTGGTTTATTTAAAGTTTCAAGTAAAAGCTGTTGATATTTTTGTAATGCATCTTTTTCTTCTTTCTTTTCTTTTTCAACTATTAAACGTTGTTCTGTATTTACTTTTATACTATTTTGAAACGTATTTAATTGTGTTTGTAATTCATTAATTTGTTGTTCATATTTAATCTTTTCTTTTTTATAGTTTTCTTCTATACTATTAATTTGCTTTTTAAAATTACTAATAATACTATTCTTTGTATTTTTACTTATCTCTTCTGATTTTTTAAGTTTTTCTACCAAATTTTTACTATTTGATAAAACTGTTTCATAATTTTTTAACAATGTTTCATACTCTGCTTTACTTGAATTTACAGTATTTTCTAACACTACTTTTTCATTTTTTAAATTTTCAATTTCTTTTTCTAACTCTGGTACTCTTAACGATCTAGGATTTAATATATTCACTTCATCTTGAAGTTTATTTATTCTTTCATTCAAAACGTTTATGTCTTCATCTGTTTTTATTTTTAATGCAGAGTATTCATTTTCTTTATTTTTTAATTCTTCTTTTATATTATTTACCGCTAATTCAGACTCTTTTTTCAATTCTTCTTTCATTTTTTCCAATTCTGTCTCTTTTTCAGCTATAATGTCTTGGATTTTTTTAGCTGATTGTTCTTCACTAGTTAAAACATTTAACTTTAATTTACACAAACTTTGAATACTATTTACTATTTCTTTTTTACTATTTGTATTCAAATTAAATATTTCATCTAATATTATATTATGTTCTTTTAATACAGTTTCTGGCTCTTCTGTATTACATAAATTATCAACTATATTAACTAAATTAAATGTTGCATTTCCTTCATTTGAAATTGTAAATAAATATTGTATTAACTTATTATATTCATTTATTAATTGTAATTTATCATTTTGATTTTCTAAAAATGACTTATTCTTTTCCGAATGTAATAATGTTTGTATTTTTTTATTACACTCTTCTATTTGTTGTAATAAATTTTTTTTATTACGTTTATTACTCTTATTTATTAATATACTTACTAATAAACATATTAAACATAATAAACCAACTAGTACTATATATTGAAACTTGTTTTTATTAGTAACAATACTACTAAGACTTTTTTTAACACTCATCTTATTTATTAATATTACTATTTATTTTAATAGTATATTACTATTTTATATTTATTTTAAAAATTTATTTTTACTTTCATTTTTACTTTTTTTACATTTTTTACTTTTGTAAAAAAACTAGTACAAAAATAAATACAAAAATAAATTGTATTCGTTTTTTTTAAATTTTTTAAATTTTTACTTTTTATTTAATAAACAGTAAATAATAAACATGCCTGGTATGACAAAAGAATATTGTAAATCAACTCCTATTAAAAAAATGGGATTTTCACAACGTAGCAGTTGTAAAGCTTTAGGAATAATTCCAAGAACATCAAAAGCAAATTTTGGAAAAAAAATAATTAGTAGTAAATACAGAAGTAGAAGTAGAAGTAGAAGTAGAAGTAGAAGTAGAAGTAGAAAAATACAAAAAATAAGTAGAAAATGATATTTTAATTATAAATATAATGTATTTAAAATTATACTAATAATTTAATTTACTTTTATTTTTTGTAAAAAATGAATAAAAATAGTAAACCTCAATATACAGATATATCTAAATTATCATTATTAGATGACAATGTATCTAACTTAAAAACTATGAATTGGAGTATTCCAATTAACTATAATAAAAAAGTAGAAGAAAAAACATTAGAACCTACTGAATGTAAACGTAGACAAACCATTATTGAAGCCTTTTTAGCCGATAGTACAAATGGTTGTAATGATGACACCAAAGTACTAGCTGATATCATATTTATTCAACAGAAAAATCTTTTTTTAACTGGCGTGGGTGGTACCGGTAAAAGTTATCAAATGAAACTTTTACATAAATTAGCAAAAAAAATATATACAAAACATCATTCTGTTATTATTTGTAGTACAACTGGAAGCAGCGCTTTAAATTTAGGTATTCCTGATGCATCCACTATTAATAGTTGGTCTGGAATTTTAATTGAAAATAGAAATTATAGAAAAATTGAAAATGGTGAATATGTTTGGTGTGAAGAAGAAGGTAAAAATTATTTAAAAAATATAGGATTCAAAGTCATCCACACAGAAATTTTATTTCTAGATGAATGCAGTATGCTTGGAGGATTTATGTTAAAAACTTTAGATGCTGTTTGTAAACAAATTAAAAAATCTGATTTACCATTTGGAGGAATTCAATTATTCTTTTCAGGGGATATGTTACAACTTCCTCCTGTTGGTGATGTTTTTCCTTTTTTATATAAAGTATGGGACCATCTAAACTTTATTTATTATCGTTTAGAAAAATGTTATAGACAAGCAGATCAAGATTGGGCTGATTTATTATGTAAAATTAGAGTTGCACATGTCTTTAAAAAAGTTGAAAAAACATACTCCACTTTAGACGAAAAAAGTATAAAGACATTAAAAACTAGAAGTAGTGTATTAAAAGAAAATGTTCCTTCTTATTGCCTTTGGTTATACTGTAAAAATTCAGATGCAAATCAACATAATACAAACTGTTTAAATGCTTTAACAGAAGAAGAACTCCATAAAAATATCAGTGTAGATTCTATCATTGTTGAAACTAAAAATGAAAGAATTTTAACTGATTCTGTAATCAATAATATTATTCAAGTTAATAAAGATATCAACTGGAGTCCAGTTGATGACTATTCTTCCTTTAATCCAAAACTTAGAAAACAATTTGCCAAAGATGTTGGATCCATTTTAAAAGAAGTTGACAGTGAATTCAAATTTAAAATAGGCTCTCGTGTCATGTGTAAAAAAAATATTCATAAACTTAGCGGTTTAGTAAACGGTGCAAGAGGTATCATTAAAAATGTTGAATACAAAGATAAAGAACGAATGATAGAAGGTGAAATTGTTACTTCTAAAGTATGTAACAGAATTTTAGTTCAATTTTCCTATGGGGAAAATAACATGCAAAATGGTTGTACTGAAGTCGACTTTACTAATTACTTAAACAGTGGTAGTACAAAAACTTTAACCGATGATTCACCTTATATTGGTAACCAATGGTTTACTGCAATCAGCTCTAATGAAGCTTGGTTTGAACTATATGATTTTCAAAATATTGAATATATTTCACCTACTTTAAGAATTATTCGATCTAGAAAACAATTTCCTTTCGTACTTAGCTGGGCAATAACCTGTCATAAAAGTCAAGGACTAACCTTAACTGATGTTGCAATTGATATGAAAAACTGCTTTGCTGCAGGTCAGTCATATGTGAGCTTATCAAGATGTAAAAGCTTAGAAAATGTGCACATTTTCAATTTTGATCCTAAATATTTATATTCTGATGTAAAAGCAATTAAATTTGATAAACTTGTAGATGAAAAAAAACTTAATAAATAAAAATATATATATATATTATTTTGATATTGGTTTTGATACTATTTTTTTAACTTTATGTAAAGTTAAAAAAATCTATTATTTTATTTTACTTTTTATAAAATAATAGATATAACGATGTATTATAAACAAATAAATATTGTTTTAATTTTTATTATCATTATCGGTATTGTAATCTTTTTTTCTTTATCTGAAAAATTTAGATACGAAATTAATGGCTGCTCATCTGATACTTGTGTTATATGTTTAGATGATTTAACACCTGATACAACTGTTCATCCATGTACACAATCAGAATTACATTGTTTTCATAAAGTATGTATTGATGATTTAGTAAAATCTGGTGGAAAAGATTGTCCTATTTGTCGTTCTCCTTTAAAACCTGAATTTTTACCTATTCCTCAACAACCTACTATTCCTCAACAACGTATACAAAATGTTGAAATCCCATTTGTATTTCAAGGTCAACATTACCCTGTACCGGATATTAACTTTCGTGATAGTATTACAAATGCACAACAAGAAGAAATAATAAGACAAAGAATACAAAATGATCCAAACTTTTTTAATTTAGTTGAAATATTAGAAACTATTGCATCTAGACAATACTTATTAGAAACTTTAAATGAATTAAATCTATTCAACGATTTATCTATAATAATAGGTATACCTAATGTTAGATATATGTTATACGATTCTCAAAATCAAACTATACCAAATTTTTTTCGTCATACTTATAGACCAGGTAGAAGTGTAGTTTATTTTAATCAAGATGACTATGATAGAGTTTTTGGTTTTTAATTTATATAACTCGGCACATTTCTATTTCTTTTTGCTACCGGTTTTATATTATTAATTTGTTCTTTAATTGGTACTACTATTTTAAAATTTATTCCTCTTTTCTTTGATACAATATATTCATTATTTTCATCTTCTTCATTATCTGACGCATTGGATATTGAATAAGATGAATTTGATATTAAATTTCTATTTCTTTTATTATTAATTGGTTGACTCATTTAAAAATAATAAAAATTATACTTTAAAACAATAAATATATTATTTAAATATTATATACAATATTAAAAAAATGAATCAACATCTTACTTCTATTCAAAACTATACTCACTTTATTCCTATTCGTACTAAAGAAAATTTAATCATGTTTGTTAACCCTAATGACCAATATATTAGTCGTAGCTTAATGTATACTGGCCAATGGGAACCTCATATTGTATCCATTTTTAATCAATATATCAAAGATGGTATGGTTGTTATCGATGTTGGTGCAAATATTGGTGCACATACTTTAATTTTATCAAAATTAGTTGGTGAAAGTGGTAAAGTTATTGCTTTTGAACCATGTAAAATAAATCATGATATACTTGTTCAAAACTGTATTGTAAATAAATCTAAAAATACTGATATTTACAAATTAGGATGTGGTGATAAAAAGAAAAGTATGTTTATCGAATCAAGATGGAATACAACTGAAAAAGAAGATAATTATGGTTGTGTTGTTTTACAAACTGATCAAAAAAGTAAAAATGATGAACAAATTCATATTATTCCAATAGATAACTTAAACCTTCAAAAAGTTGATTTTATGAAAATTGATGCTGAAGAAATGGAAGATAAAGTTTTAGATGGTTGTAAAGAAACCATCAAAAGATGTAAACCTATTATTGTTGTTGAAATTCATGAAAGCGATGTAAAAAAAGTTGTACCTATGTTAAATGAATTCGGTTATACAGTTAGACAAATTGGAGGTATTGATTTCTTAGCTATACCAACTGTACCTAAATAAGTTAAAATTGAAATTTTTTAATTAATCAATATTTAATCAATATTTTTAAAATGAATACTAAAATAAAAGAAACGAAAAAAACAGTTAAAATTGATAATAAAATGTTTACATTTAAAAAACAAAAAAGTAATCATACAGAAGAAGAGGACGAAAAACTATTACATGATATCCTTCAAAAAATTGAAGATGAAGGTGGAGACTTTTATGTTTCAGGATCTGACTTTGGTTTTCCTGATGTAATGGTAAAAACAAGTATTGATTATGTAGAAGAAGGATTTGATCTTTTAAAAGAAATGAATAAAAGTGAAATATTTACTATGTTAACTAGTATTCATAAAGCTTATAAAAATAAATCAAGTGACGAACTTTATAAATGTAATCATAAATGGGAAAATTTTTGCTCTGATATTGTCTTATTTTATTGTTGTAGATATATGGTTGATAAAGACTTTAAAATTCCAGCTATTCGTCATACAAAAGAATTAGATAAAAAACTAAATGAATCGCTTGAAAGATTTTAATAACAAA
>JACCDO012373818.1_pt1 | contig 11095 bp, 11 predicted proteins | sample 7446101 | NCBI WGS metagenome assembly JACCDO01 (sample SAMN15323440, study PRJNA562643) | freshwater metagenome | isolation source: river surface water | place: USA:Blue River Watershed | collected 2017-08-16
CAGCTGAGCTACGGAGACATTAAAAAAAGAAACATTCCTTCCACGCTCACCGTGGGTTTAGATTTTACCGATGGTTTGTTCCCCATCACCTGTTATGTGTGCACCATAGAGCAGGGTCCGTTACAGAGTCTACTGAGCCGTGTCGTACCTTCCGATTGTGGTTGCGACCCACTTGGAAGTCAGTAGTCCTTTCAGTGAAGCATTATCACCTTCTGTAAGGAAGTTTCTTTTGTACCGAGGATGGGAGTCGAACCCACACGGGACTTTCGTCCCAACAGATTTTAAGTCTGTCATGTCTACCATTCCATCACCTCGGCAACTACTTAAACCAATATGTCAAAGAACACTTCAAATATAAAAACAAAAAACTCTAAAAACAAAAAACCCGAACTTTTTTATTTAAGTTCGGGTCATCTATAGTAGGTTATCTTATCCTTATAATTTGACTAACTCCGAACTTGGGTCACATAAATATATACCTCTCCCATTACCACTAAGTGGATTGTTCAACGGTTGTTGTATGTATACCAAGTTCATCATTTCTTAAATAACTATCACAAAGATACGAAAAGTTTTTTTATTTACAAATAATTTTAAATTTTTTTTTTAAAATAAATCATCACACCATATTGGAGTCTTCTCACCAACATATGAACCTGAGACGTTGAAATCAAAGTATTCAACCGCTTCTGTCATATCCATTCCTTGTTCCATTAGGATGTTTATACACTTCTCAACGGAATAAATTAATCTCATTGTGGATTCATCAATACCTATAACCGCATTATCAAATCCATCGGCAATTAAGATTTCCTCACTCTCATATTGTTCTAAAATTTTCTCTAACATATTGGTTTTTTTTGTTTGGTAGCCCCTACGGGAATCGAACCCGTCTCTGGTCCGTGAAAGGGACCTGTCCTAACCGATAGACGAAAGGGCCATAATTTGCGGAGAGTGAGGGATTCGAACCCCCGTTACCTTTCAGTAAAACGGTTTTCAAGACCGCCGCGTTCAACCAGCTCTGCCAACTCTCCAATTTCCTTATCTGAGATTACAATAAGTAGATTTTAACGGGTTTCTCTCACTGTTTCGAGAACCATATCCCCCAACGCTCTCTGAACATATTGCTTAAAAGCGTCCTCCTTCATTGGGTCTTTTTCATTAGTGTCTTACCACATAAAAACCTGTCAACTCTATACGTCGGCGGTGCAGAGTCTTGCTACCGTTTTATCCGAATCGATACCTCATTAAGGTCGAGGATTTTTTTACCACCACTACTTTTTTACAGAATGTAGCCAATCTTCCTGAGTATCTCTTACTCATTGCGGTCCCACGGGGAATCGAACCCCGAACTCAGCCGTGACAGGGCTGCATTATAGCCGTTTAACTATGAGACCAATTTCGGTTTTATCCACATTACCCTAACACATAGTGGACATATGTTAGGTTTTGCTCAGGTGGGTTTTGACACCCTTTACACCGAAAACCCTGCAGAGCCTCCTGTCGGATTCGAACCAACGACATCCTCATTACAAGTGAGGCGCTCTGGCCAACTGAGCTAAGGAGGCAATAGTGGGTTGGAGTAGTCACGGCCAGCTCTGGTCCTTCCAACCCTTGACATAACCGTGGCAAAATCTGGCTCGACCCTAGTTATATCCATATTTTTATTTCAAAGAACAAACGAACAATTAAAATATAAACATGAAATTCCATATTTCAAAATGTTCAATGAAAAAGTTGCGGGGGTGGGAATCGAACCCACGTCATTCAGCTTATGAGACTGAGCTGGAACCTCTCCAGTCCACCCCGCAATGTTTGGTTGGAATAATAGGAATCGAACCTATAACCTTTCGCGTATCAGACGAATGCTCTAACCAATTGAGCTATATTCCAATGTTTGGGTAAATAATCGGATTCGAACCGACGACCTTCTGAACCACAATCAGACGTTCTAACCAACTGAACTATATCTACCATATTATAAGGTCCACACCTAATAATCCCCCACTATTAGGTTCAGACCTTATATTGAGGTCAATGTTGGAATCGAACCAACTCCGTTAGTTTTGCAGACTAACCGGCCTCCATGACCAAACTGACCCTATTGTACTCTCGGAGAGACTCGAACTCCCAACCCTTTCATCCGTAGTGAAATGTTCTAATCCATTGAACTACGAGAGCATCATTTATTTAATTCTTTCATCCCATTCTTCTTGTGTTCCTAATCTAATTGGGACAAACAATGCGAATCCATCATCATCTTCAAAATGGTTACAATCATCTTTCGCCCAACCAAACTTATATCTCATGTGGTCGAATTTGTTTGTTTCCTGATTCCATCTTGCTATGGTTGTATTTCTATGTTCACCGATATAAATCTGACCATGGATTAAATCTTTTTTAGGGATTGCACCAGCATCAATCAATCTTGGTACATAGTATTCTTTCCATTCTTTTTCATCCACCCTTGGAAGTGTTGGTACGTCTTCAGGATTATTTAATTTGGGTATACCGTTTTCCCAAAACTCTTTAATCCTTCGTTCCCTTTCTTCTTTTAGTTTCATTTTCTCAGCCTCAAATTTTATTTTTGCGGCATCGATTCCTATTTGATTGTTCATTGTTTTTATTTTTAAAGTTTGCACGGGTGGAGAGATTCGAACTCCCAACAACGGTTTTGGAGACCGGTATGATACCCTTTCACCACACCCGTGTTTATTAAACTTGTTTTTGCCACGATAAACTAACCTTGTTTATTGATGCAATTTTTAGTTTATTGTAGTCCCTGTCGGATTCGAACCAACGACCCTCTGCATGTAAGGCAGATGCTCTAACCAACTGAGCTAAGGAACTAAGTCAAGGAAAGGAGAAGATGGTTCAGTGGACATCTCCTTTTACGATTGGCATTACTACGGTGAATACCTCCAAACTCCGATTATGTCAGTCAGTATCCACTCTCGAACTATAGACATAATCATTCCCCAATCAACCTTTGTGTCCCCGACGCGACTCGAACGCGTGACTCCCTCATTAAAAGTGAGGTGCTCTAACCAACTGAGCTACGAAGACATTACCCCTTCGTTGGTACTCGCTGTTTCTGCAGTCAACACTTTCCCCGTGTATGTTTTATTTAAGTGTACTTCCCTAATGGGACTTGAAGCCAACACTATGTGGTACCGACTGGATTTGAACCAGTGACAACCCAGATTTTCAGTCTGGTGCTCTACCAACTGAGCTACGGTACCAAATTAAACCAATATGTCAAAGAACATCTTTGTGGACACTGTGGGAATCGAACCCAATCGTTCTGATTGCAAATCAGACGGTCTGCCGTTGACATCAGGCCCATAAAACAAAAAAACCTCGAGATTTCTCCCGAGGTTCCTTTTATCGTTTTTAAAATTAAACAACTTAGAAGACACCTCGGGACATGCAAATATCAGCTACCTCCGCCCATTTTGAACAGATTGTAAACGACATTGTATGTGTTGAACGTATCATCGAAATTTATTTAATTTTTGAAATCTTTTACAAAGATACTAATAAGTATTCGAAAAAACAAGAAAAGTTAAAATTTTTTTTAAAATAATATATATGACAATCTCGATTGCCGAGGTATTTATAGTAAACCAAATAATAAAACTAAACTAAATTACAACTATGAACTTTAAAAAATGGATTATTGACCTATTCAAAGATGAAAGAGGGTCAACTTCAATCAAACCGGTAATCGCACTATTAGGTGCACTTTTCCTTTGCGGAACCATGATGGCAAACTCTTTTACACATGGTGACATTAAACCATCAGAAGAATTGGTAAATGCGGTAATGGTAATTACTGCCATTGGAATGGGTGCAGATACTTTAGACAAGTTCTCACATAAGAAAAAATCAGACGATTCAGTATCTGAGTAATTAATACGGGGCTCAGTGCCCCGTTTTTTTCTTTTTTGTGATGACAAGACTGCCAATCATATTACTATTTTTTTTAATATCATTTGGGTTTTCCAATCTGAACGCACAAACTATTGTTGTTGACACAGTAATCAACAACATTAAGATTGGTCCGTTTACCGAAAATAAAAATTTGGCTTTTGGTGTAAAAAATATAATAGAAGAAATCATAAACGAACAGGACAGTTTAATTCTGATTACAGATAAAAATAAGGCGGACTATAAAATTAAAGTCGAGCTCATATTTTTTGATATTGTAACCACTAACTCGGGGGTTAGTATTTTTCACGAAGACAAGACAACTACCGTTATAAGAATGAAAGGTGTCCTATATAAAGGTGATAAAAAAATTAAACAGGAATTCTCAGAGGGTAAATCCACTGAAATTTCAACCTCAACTATTATGATTGATGAGGGTGGTAAATTCAATCAACAATCTGCTAGTTCGGCATTAAAGAAAACAACTCAAACCTTAATTAACAAATTAATACTATGAAAAAAATAATTTTATCCCTAATTACTTTATTTGTCACGACAATGGCGTTTTCACAAACACCTGAAATAGGTAACCCCGTTGCGTATAAAACTATCAAAAGAGGTGATACTTTAGATGTTGTGTTTAAATACACACCAGCATCCGCGGTTGATGTGAGAACATTCCAAGTTGATTTCCAATATAGGAAACAACTTTTTACTCACGTATCAACTACTGTTGACCCAACTGTGAGTACCATGACTCCAGCACTTTCGATAAAATTCTTTAACAATTACAAATATTCAAGTTACAGTTCAGGTACAGGTTTGTATTCATACACAAGTGATACCAACTATACTGTGGCAAGAAATTTCTTGGTACTTTCAAGTGGTTCTCAAATAACACAAGACACATTTTTAATACATAACAAATTTATTATTAATGACGTAGAATCAAACTTTGATGCTGACAGTGTTGAAATTAACTGGGCAAGAATGTTTAAGTATGACGGTTCTACAATTGGTGATAACATCGCAATCTTAAATGTACAAGATATGCACCTTGAACTTTTGGGTAACTTGGTGATTAGTGGTGTTGTTGAATTACCTCCAACAATGAAATTGGCCGGTAGAAGACCAACAGTAATATGTACAAAGTATAATACAGGCACATTTGTTTCATCTTCTTTATGTGACACCGCTGGTAACTACTCATTAAACAATGTAGATAAAAATACCAAATATAAATTATTGGTTAGATTTCCAGCAGATAGTATGGAAGTCTTCAGAGATTACGCGGTTACAATATCAGACGCTGTAAAGACATATGATGAATACACAATTACAGACGTTAACCAAGGATTTGGACAACAATACTTAAAAAATGGTTTGGCATACCTTATTGGTGATATGAACCAAAACGGAAAATTAGATGGTGGTGACCCATATCTAATTTACGCGAACGTAAGTGGTATGAAAAAGATAGATACCACAACAATGATTAGAACTTTCCACGCGAGTGTTTATGATTCTTTAGTTTTAGGTTCAACTCAATGGAATGATTGGCCAAACCATTTAACCGCAACCAATTTTATCACGGATAGTGTTGGTTTAGTTAATAAAACAGTAAACATTAAGTACTTTATTCAAGGTGACGTAGACAGAACGTATTCATCAAGAGTATGGAACTCATCGGGGGTATTAGTTGCTAAGGCGGTGTTTAAAGGTAAATTAGATGTTGAAATACCTAATACTTCAGCATCAGGAAGTCAACCATTATATGTACCATTCAATGTTAACACAAATGGTGATAACAATTATGGTTTACAGTTTGAAATGAAATACGATAAAACTAAAGTTAAGTTTGAGGAGATTATATCAAATTTTAATGGTGGTCCATGGTTACAATATGTTACTCACGATGCTTCTAATGGTACAATTAGATTCGGTGGGATGAACAATCAGATGAAAGATGGTTTAATAGGTCAATCAACACCATTTAAACTTAAATTCTCACCAATTGGTGGTAATGATATTGTAAGTAACATTTATGTGAGACAATTAATGGATGCATCAGATGAGAAGGGTGACCATTTAAATATTGATTTGGTTAGTAGTGTTGCGGTTATCATGTATAAAATGGCACCACCTACAGACCAATCAATTGATGAGATTACAGCATCAATAAGACCAAACCCAACAAGTGGATGGTTTGAAATTGAAATTAGATTCCCAAATCCAAACATGGAAATGAACGGTTCAATTTATGATGTAAGAGGTCAATTGGTGAAAAACATCGGTTCTGTTACAACCAATTCATCAGAGAAAATTGCATATAAACAAATCGATATGACATCATCCGCAGCCGGTAATTATTACTTGGTTTTGCATAATTATAATAAACAATTAACTAAACAATTTGTAAAAGTTTAAAACAATGAGCGAAGAAACAAACGTACCAGAATCTGACGGAACATGGTCAGGACTTAAGAAAACAATTATTGGGGTTATTACCACTGCGGTTATGGCGGGTGGAACTTACTTTACCACCACCTTATTTGGTGGGGGTGATGACAAAGAAAAGGAACCAACTCAAACACAGCAAGCAGCACCTGTAATTAATTTGAATGTTGACAATTCTTCTAAGAATACGTCATCAAGTGGTGGTGGTAACACAACTATAATAAAAGAAAGAGTGGTTGAAAAACCGGTTAAGTCAGAACCCGCAAAACCTAAAAAAGAGGGTGATGAATTTAAAGAAAAGGAGCCACAATGGTAAACAATCAACCAACCGGATTTAGAGACCTTCTTAACGCAATGATGAGAAGAAGGTGGTTTATTACCGCTATCGTCTTGGGTGGTTTTATGTTTATTATGGCCGGTATTTTCGCCGCGATTATAGGTAAAAATGAAATCGGTGGTGAATGGAAAGAACTACTACTTCTTTTATTAGGTGCTTTCATTGGTTCTTATGGTAAAATCATTGATTATTGGTTCAGTGATACCGATAAGGATAAAATGTTAGTCCAAAAAATGGATGAGGAAGATGGTGTTTCTTTTTCAAACACTGCTGACATGAAATCGTCAAGCAATGAAACTAAAAATGAAGTAATTACAGAATCATCGTCAAAGGTCGGTGTTGAAATCGATGAAGATGGTGATGGTGTTATGGATGGTTTAGATTATGATAATGACGGTATAATTGATGAATATTTTGAACATAGACAATGTGAACATGTTTGGGGCGACCAAGACAATGACGGTGAGTTGGAATGTTTAAAATGTGGTAAAATACAAGACCCCGAGTAAAATGAAAAAATTTGTCATAGAAAAACTATTATCACCAGTAATTCTGATAATACTATGGTTTGTATTGATGTTTGTTTTTGCTAATACTGTAAGTGCACAGGTTGTTGGTAAAACTCAAACAGAACAATATAAAGCATCATTTGAGACTAATGTTAGTATCGATTCTTTAATGGATTACGATGGCCCCCAAATACCAATACAAATTTTAAAAATTGGTATCAGTGATGAGGTATACGAACAATATCCTGAATTAAAAGAAAAGAAGGTGGGTTTAGGTGTGGCAAATATAACATTAGAATATTTGGAGAATTTAAATAGATTCACATTTACTGAGGACAAAACCGAAATCAAAAATAGAATGGTGAAACAATACCAAGCCTCTCAAGCGGGTATTAGTTATGACACATTAGATGGTAGAGGAAAAATACGTTTAGCACACTATTTTGTTACAATTGAAGTTTATGAATTTTCAGTGAGTGAGGATGAGACGGTTAATCTTAGTAATGGTGTTAAAAACACTGTTGTTACAAGATTAGGGTTACAAGTTAGATTTACCGATGCGGAAACGGGTCAAATAATTGCTGCTAGTGGATTGGGTGAAGCGGTTACCGTTAGAGAATTAAGTTTACTAAATGACGATAATTTAAGTGAAGTTAAATTTAATCAATCGACAATAGGGATTAGCACCAAAAAAGCATTAGATATTGCGTGTTCTAGAATTCTATTAAGAATGATAAAAAAGGGTGTATTCCCTAAATAATTAATAATGTTTGATAATACTAATAAAAAGGGGGTAAAACCCCTTTTTTAATATACACCATGAACATTAAGACATTAATATTAACATTTTTTCTTACTTTCGTATATAATGTATCGAAAGCACAAGTATCAACATATACTTTTATAGACCCTTGTACAAAAGAAGTCACAATATTTAGTGTACCAATACAGGGGGGTAAAACGATGATTATTTTTTTAAATAATGTTGGTAGTTTTGACGCGAACGATTTATCCAATGGAACATTTTCCAATTGGGTAAATCAGGTTTATACCACATACAGACAAACAAACCCATGTTCACAACAACAGGGTCAAGTAACTCAAAACCAAATAACCGCACAAATTATTGGTAGTACGGTTCAATCAGTTGTGAGTTCGATATTGTCAAGTAGTCAAGCACAATCATCTAGTTTAGAAACTGGTTCTTCGGGTAGTAGTGATGCTGGTGGTAAGGATAATAAAAATTCTGATAAGAAGAAAAACAATAATAATCAAGGAAATGGAAGTAATTCATCTCAATCAAATACTACGAATAATAGTACAACTCAAAATGGAGGACAATCCCAATCGAATTCAGGAACTAATTCAACAAATGGAGGAAGTAACTCGACTCAAGGAAGTGGAAATTCAACAAATGGAGGAACGTCATCAAGTACAGGTAACTCAACTCAGGGGGGAAATTCAACGACTCAACCATCTGTAGGTTCGGGTAACTCTAATGGGTCAACCCCATCAAACAATTCTGGTTCGAACAACGGTGGTTCAGGGTCAACAGGTAGTTCTAATAACGGAAATGGGTCTCCATCAAATAACGGGGGTTCAAATGGTTCGAGCACAACAGGTGGTTCGGGAACAACCAACGGAACAAACACAGGAAATAATGGTTCGGGAAGTTCGGGAACTTCAGGTAATAACGGGGGTTCTGGAGGTTCTACTACCACAGGAAATAGCGGAGGTTCAGGAAACTCAAATAGTGGTGGAACGGGTACCTCTAATGGAAATAATAATCAAAACAACACCCAACAACAAGGTGAAGAAGTTGGTGCAACAACACAAATGAACAACGATGCTCACAATGATAATAATGCCGGTGGTTCTGGTGGTTCAAACAGTGGTGGAAAAGGTAAATCAGGTGGTGGGGGTAGTGCGAGGTCTAACCCTATCATTGTTTCTTCTGATGTTACCTCCGCTCAAAATTTGAATAGAACTTTCACCCCAATAGTAAACATTGGAACAAGTAAATCGTCAATGACAGGTTTATCAAGTTATGGTGTAACTGGTATGGTTTGGTTAAATTTCAAACAGTTTGCTGTGTCAACAAAATATACTAAAATACATTACAATAAAACAAAAAAGTTGAAGTTCATTCATAACATAAACCTGACAGGAGTTTACACTTATGGTAATTATTTAGGGTTTATTGGTTATAGTGGTATTTTAAATGGTGGGAAATATGGTATTACGGGTTTTAACGTAAGTGCAGCAGCAACGATTATATCGGAAGAAAAGAATGGTTATTATTCACCATCTATCACTGCTTTTTACACAAGACCATTTAAAGTCGGTAAAAAATTAATTGTGTCACCCGAATTGTATGTTATTTCAACACCTTTAGTTTATTCATCCAAAGACAACGTATCAATAACTGATAGATATGTGAGTGGTTTTATTGGTAGTGGTTTTGACTATCAAATCTCAAAGCGTTTTAAGTTAAATGTTAACTATAAAGCGAACATGAGTACAAACCCTGAATTTCCAATTCTATCATTTTTCTTAGTTGGTAGTAAGATAAATTTATGAGAAATTTAATTTTTATATTACTTTTAATTTTACCGATTCTCGGTTACTCACAAGCAACATCAGTTTCTTTAGGTACATCGAGTACGGGTACACTTTCCGCAAGTTTTAATACTTGGACAAAGGTTGACCCGAATCTTACTTTGACTGCGAATGGTACGATTAATGGGTTTAGAGTTCAAATATCTCAAAGTTACATAAGTGGCGTAAGTGGTGACCAATTAAGGTCAACAGCAACTTTACCGTCTGGTATTACTGTTTCCGCATTCAATACAACCACAGGGGTGTTAGTTTTTAATGGAACAACAACAGCTTCAAATTGGGAAACGGTTTTAAGAGGAGTTGAATTTAGGTCAACAACCTCTACCTGTTATGCACTACAAAGAAGAGTAACATTTGTTGCGGGAATTGTATTTTACAACCCATTAACTGAACATTTTTATGAATATGTTTCTGGTTCAACAACATGGACAAATTCAAAAACATCCGCAGAAAATCGTTCATATTTTGGTAGAGCGGGTTATTTGGCAACAATGTCATCTGAGGCGGAAAATAATTTTATTTGGAAATTAATGTCATCAGATGGTTGGTTTGGTGCTTCAGATGAAATGGGTGTGGTCAATACCGCTAAAGGTACCACTGCGTTCGCATCACAAGCAGCCGTTGAACAAAAGTGGCATTGGGTTACAGGACCTGAGAAGGGAACTCAATTTTCCAATGGTAGTACTGCTGTTACAGGTCAATATGCAAAATGGGCGGGTGGGGAACCTAATAATGCTGGTGGAGAACATTACGGTCAATTTTATTCAGGTAATTTAGGTCAATGGAATGATTTACCAAACACATCTCTACCCGGATATATTTGTGAATATGGTGACATGCCAGGTGACATCACCACAAGTACAACCATATTAACAAGAAACGTAGAAATTAGTGGGGCATCAAGTGGGTATATTAGTGGTGGTGATATTAATGTTTGTTCAGGTAGTAATAGTACAACACTAACACTTAATGGATATACAGGTAGTATTGTGAGATGGGAATCTTCATTTGATAACTTTTTTACCGCTGGTACAACAATATCAAGCACATCATCAACTATTACCTTAACTAATCTAACTAAAACAACATACTATAGAGCAATTGTAAATTCAACCAGTCCAACAACTTGCTCAAGTTTACCAACATCAAGTGTGTTCTTGTCAGTTAAACCAACAAAATCGGGTACAATATTTGCAGTTAATAATTCAATATGTGCCGGTGGTCAAGTAGAACTAACATTATC
>JACCDO011057790.1_pt1 | contig 11094 bp, 9 predicted proteins | sample 7446101 | NCBI WGS metagenome assembly JACCDO01 (sample SAMN15323440, study PRJNA562643) | freshwater metagenome | isolation source: river surface water | place: USA:Blue River Watershed | collected 2017-08-16
GAAAATCAAAAGCAACATATGCTATGTTGCTATTATAATACAAATACAGAGAGTTATGTAATTAATTATACGCCGTCTGCAACAATTAGTGGATATTGGTTTGAGACAGCGCAAGCAGATGCTACATTAGCAGACCTAATTCAGCAATTATTAAATCAGGATTGTGATATTGTTGTCCAACAACACCCAGATACAACTAAACAACTCCCATTGCTATTTGCACGTCATCTATTAACTGTATCTGAAATTAAATTAGATATGAACTTTGTAATATATATCGTCAACAAACAAATTCTTGAATTTGTTTGTTAGCCGTTAGTGCTAACTACTATTTAGTAGTTAGCTGTATTAATTATCTCTAATTGCAGATATCCAATAAAAATATATTGTTTTATTATATTTTTGTATTTTGTTTTTTATTTTATAAATAGCATAGTAGTTTATGCACGACCATAGATGTGAGCGCGCTCAGCCTCCTCACACTTGCGACGTGCATTGTACTCAATACGACCATGGACATATGCATCCCATCCAGACTTGGCGATGCTCTCAATGATGCGCATACAGATGCCATAGCTGCTGCCGCTATGCTGGTCCATGAGCGTCATCTTGCCCTGTACCTGGGATAGCCAGGGAGAGCGAGAGAACATGAAGGACTGCTCGGAGAAGTTGCGCATGTTCTCCCACATGTTTAGCTCGGATACTGCATCATAGATATCCTTGAGCATCTTTGCCTCCCAAGAGTCCATCTCGGGAATTGCTGCAAAATCACCAGGGGCTGGAATGGAAGACATTTTGTTGATTCAATACGTGTGCACGACGTTTCGTGCAGGGCTTGAAAGTGTGAGTAGTTGGGGCGTAGGCTTATAGTAATATACAAGGCTGCGCACAAACTCTACTCCAAACTATGTGTTTCAATTTTTTCAGGTATTTATATGTGCTTGTTTTGTGTTAATTAATACTTTAATGAGGCCTACGCGATACATATATTCATTCATTTGTTCTTCTAATACTGCTATAGCCATATCATCTTGTATTGTTTTAAGGAGTGCATGCATATCCAATATACGTTCTAATAGGTCTGATTTAAGGTCTATTAATTCTTGTAGTGAGAGTTTACTTAATTCAAAAACATTAACGGAATTATGTGCCATAGTCTAATTGTCAAATAGGAATTAGATATTAAAATCGGCAAATATTATTTGCATTTAGTGATAATAAGTTGGTCCTCTTCCAAGCCGACCCCCATTTGGATGATTAAAATATACAGGATGATTTGGTGGCGGAGGGATATTTAATATACCAGGTGGCTGTCTGCGTACATCAAAGAGTGGATATCTGCTAATTGGTGGCAGAGCAACAGGCGGAGCAACAACAATTACCTCAGGCTCCGTTTCCACAAATATCTGCTGCTCAGGGAATCTGCTACGTGTCCGAATTAAAAGTACAATTAGGAGAATAATTATAACAACCAATAATACTGCAACAATAAGTGCTGCTTTTTGCATGGTTCTGTTAAATAACTATATTTTCTCAACTCTAAATAAGAGATGATTCAAAATACATTTGTGTCTATATCCGCAATTGCCGCACTACTATTAGGGGTTGCAGCAAATTATCATATATATGGCTGGCTAATTGCCACACTCTATGCTGTTATGCTTCTAACAGCTCTTTATTTCATTATTTACCAAATTCGCTGTGTTGTCCGTGGTTATTGTATAACAACTGCTTGGTGGAATGCCTTACTTGGTATATTTATGTTCAGCTCTATAGGACTTTATTATTATAAAGTTCTAAAGAATGATGTTCAATTAGGGGCTCTTAGTACACAGCCCATCTTTTCTTCCAATCCATTGTACACACAACTCCCAGGGCGTATACAAGAATATATAGGGGCTCATATTTTTTCTTATACAGATAATATATCTCCAAAAATTAAGGAATCAACAAAGGCAGTTATAGGCACACCTGATAATCTTATTTAGATTGTAAACGTTTCAAAATTGCATAATAAAAATAGACACGATTGCCAGATGCATCTTTCCTAAAACTCTTTTTCAAATCAACTACTTTATATTCCCCTAATAGTACAACTTTATTATTTTCTTTATATAAAACTGGGAATGTATTTCCAGTTTTAATACTTGCACGAAACACATCTTGTTGTTGACTATTTTGACTATATATAGGGTGTGCAGGTGTTGGTTTATTCCCTTTTCCAACATAATAGATTGTATTACCATTATGCAGTATTTTATCATATGAATCGGGATGGGCAGTTATTTTTAAACTTGTAATACCTGTTTCTATAGTTCCATGTGTACCTCGTTGATAAGAACCAGGTATTTTTAATTTTTCATGCGCCTCTTTATAAGATGCAAATATCATACTATTAGATTTGGTGGGAAAATTTGATTGCCTCTTTTAGTAGACTTTGTACCACCAAGCCACTATGTCAAGCCGTTGCGCCGTCCATTTTGCATTTGTCCTCTCTGAATTCTGGGGGCGAGATAAGGAATGTTATATCAAACAAATTAAAACGACAATGCCTCGTATTCGTAAACAGGCCTCTTCTCAAGAACCCAGTTCTCCTGACCAGGTAGAGCCTTGGCCAGAGCCGGCTCGCCCTAAAGTAGAGATGCCTGTCTAAAAGCTCTTACTCAATAAAAGACCCTGTAAACTTATTTCCATCATCAAATGATGAATCAGATGGGGCTACATTACTCAATATATCTAATAGCGTTGTGGTGGTTTTTTCTTTGGGGCTCTTACCTGCAGGTGGTCCATGGTCTCCATATAGACTGCTTGTAGGAGAGAGAGCATTTATCCTATGTAGGATTTTACCATTGTATCCAGAAGGATTTTCTAGTTTATGAGGAAGGCCAAAATGAGACCGCTGGTTTTCATATGGATTCCAGAGTTCATTTTGTACTTCTGTTGCTGGGAAGAACTCGTTTTCAGGAGAGGGTGAACTTGCTTCAGAAGGTCGCCTAGTACGACCTACTATAGCAGAGCAATGCTCTGCTTCGGAAATTTCATCAGGATTGATTTCTCTTGCATCGCCACTGCCTCTGCATTCGCCACCCCAACCTTCCACAGGAAGGCGTGGTTGAATGCGTACAATATTACCACTCATATCTACAAAAATCTCTTTGTCATCGTGCCCTTGCGCAGCAATCATGCGTCCAAACTTAAATAGACTCGCTGGCGTAGCAGATACAAGCTCAGCTACCGCCCCATCCACATCTCCTAAATGCTTGAAGAGAATTTGACTCACTTCCGCAGGCGTCCATTTACCTTCTACACCACCACTCTTCAGCGTCTCAATCTGCTCAGCTGTTAGAGCCATATCATAAAAGTGCTCCATATGTCTAGAAAGAACATCAATTGTATGTTTTTTAAATTCCAGAATCATATCAAAACGACCAGGGCGAAGGAGAGCCTCATCTAGTCGCTCAGGGTAATTTGTAGAGAGAATTAGGATGCGACCAGGAGTTTCACGAACGCCGTCAAGGGCATTTAATAGAGTGGCAAGGTCAAGCTCATCATCAATGACCTCCTCATCGCGCCCAAGTCCGCGGAGTACATTTGCACGCTCACGGGCTTTGGCCTTACGACAAGCATCGCGCTCCTGGTCACGGAGATTTGCAGCAGATCGCTTAATTACAACACTGTCCATTGTGTCAATATCCTCAATTACATATAGACGACTCTTAATGGGAATTGTAATAGTTTCTAACCGTTCTCCATTATAGAGATGGATTGTATCATTATAAAAGAGGTCTTTTAGGGCGTCCTTTGTTTTGATTTGTCCAAGGCTGATATTGAAAATATGGCGCTTTGTACAGTTTGCAATTGCCTTAATTGTGGATGTTTTACCACAGCCTGGGTGCCCATGCATGACAATACCGAGTGTATGGGGAACACCTTTTGCATCATACCAGTCACGACGTTTCATGAAGAAATCCACACGACTGTAGAGTTCATCCATTTGGGGGAAATATACATTGTCAAGTGAGCGATTAGAGAGGAACTTACTCTTCTTAAAAGCACAGAAGCCGTTGGGTGTAGGGAGAGCATAGCGACCGTCATTCACATTGGTGATTTGGTCAAAGTAGTAGATTTCAGTACCAAGGCGGTTCTTCTTCTCTAGTTCGTAAATGTCAATTGTGCGTTCAATGAAACGGTGGATATAGGTTATGTCATGTGCGAAGGAGGAAAGACGGTAGGTAAGAGTTTCCTGTTCTTTTCCTTTGGGTTTGATAAGTTCAAACCAAATATCATTGTCAATTTCAATGGCTCCTGTGAAATTAGGGATGAATTCCTGGCCTGTAAAAGAGAGCGATTTGGCGGCGGGTAGGGAGCATACATGGGCGAGAACTGCTTCAATACGAGGGTCGGCTGGTTTTGCGTTGCGATCAAAGCTGTTAGAGGATGTGGTAGGTCGTTCAAATTGAATGAACGCTTGTGCGGGTTGTCCTGTTTCAGGAAGAGCTGGGACTTTTTGGTCATCTGCCTTGATTGCATTCCAAATGGTGGTTGTAAGGGATGGCAGATGCATATGTGCGGCTTCGTATGCAGTTGCTAATAGAAGAATAAAGATAGCCGCACCCGGTGTAGCTTGAGATATAGCGGCAAGAATAATCTGTAGTTTGAGAACATCTGCTACTGCAGATAGTACGGGGTTGGTTTGGTCTGAGGTGGTGGTTGTGGCTGGCATCTTCTGCGTCTGCAAGTTAGTGTTGTGGCAGATTTAGATTGTCGCAGATTATCTGGTGTAATAGTAAATATGGATGCTGAAAAAGGTCAGTATTATAACCCTAAACGACATACTACACAACCATCTGCACGAGCAAAGCACGTTGCTTCACTGAGAAATACACGCAAACGAGGTTTGAATAAACAAAGAGCTGCAGCAGCTGCTTCTGCTGCTGCACCACCAGCCGCTGCACCACCTCCCGCGGCAAAGGGTAATATAGGGGAGGTGAATGAAAATGATAATGGAAATGAACCTAGTAATATTTTAAAAACAACTGCCACAAAATTATTATTAAATCTTACTGGAACTGTTAAAGCTGATATATTTTTTTTTGATAATCCAAAAGCAACTGTTCGTAAACTATTTGAACAATTAGACCCACCTGACCAGTGTAACAATGTAATTGGTAAATATGCTATTTCAAAAAATGGAGGAGTTCAAGCAGCAGAAGGAGTATCTGTTGAAGAAATTAATAATTGTGAGACATTATTAAAAAATGTTATTGCAACATCAATATCTCCTTTTGAAAGATTATTATCTCCTTTACAAAATGCTACTCTTTCTGCCGAACTTACAAAATTTGCTGTATCACAACATTTACAAGAATATTATGAAGAAAATACATGTTGGCTATGTGGTGAATTATTATATGCGCCTCCAGCATATGGTTTATCTCCTGAGTGTGAACACATTTTACCAGTAATTCAAGCTGCGTATTTTTTAGAATTATTTGGTACATATCATGCAAATATAAAAAATACATTAAAAAAGGCACTTACTGTATTAAAAAATGTAAAAAAACTGACACCTGCAAGTATACCAAAAATTTTAGATGCATTAACTAGCTATAATAATCTAATTCCAGAATTTAGAAAATCATTACGTATATTATTAAAAGAATATGCATGGGCTCATGCAGGATGTAATCGCATTAAAAGTAATAAATGTTTTTTATTTACTGATAAATCACGCAATGCTGTTGCAATTGATTATGTACTAATAAAAGCATATTTAAAAGATATATTTATGGATTCAACACATACTGAAATTATTCCTGTTCAAGAAACTTTATTACATGTACCTGAAAAATATGAAAAAACATTAGCTGGTTTTGAAGCATTTTATAATGCACGAATTGGTTTTATTAGTAAAAAATTAGAAGATATTTGTGAAATAATAAATGGATGTAATATAAATATACCTGGATGTAAACCCGATTTTCAAAAAATTTGTGCCGTTGGTGCAATTAATTTATTAAGTGAAAAAACAATTGGAGAAAAATATGCACAACATTTTAAAAAAATAGAAGAACAATTAAAACTAACAAATACTAGTCAAATATATTTAAAATTTAATACAGATGTTATGTCGTATATAAAAGGGTATATATATAATATATTTCCACAAACACATAAAAAAAATCTTCTTGATTTAGAAATAAGTATATTTTTGCAAAATTTATATAATAATTTTGCAATTGCATCATTGTTCACTGATTTTATATTACGTGCATATGTAATTGGAATATTACGTAAACAATATGAATTTGAAACATTTGTAATTGAAATTGCAAAATGTTTATATCATATATTTTTATATGAATTGCATGGCATATTAGGTCGTAGAAATTGTATATTATCTAACAAAGTAAACAAAGCTACGTATACTAGTTATGGAATTTTTCTAGAATTTTTTAAAAATACACAAAACTCATATTCTGTGCGAAAATTAAAAAATTCTATTAAAAATTATATACTTACAAATAAAGACAATGTTAGACAGCCAATACCAGAAGCACCAGTTAGTGCGACTGGACAAATAGTAGCGGTAGAAGATGATGGGGCAGCTGTTACACAATTAGCAGCTACAACTACTACATTAAATGAAATTATAGTTAATGAAAAATCAGAAATTATAGAAGAGCCTTTAACTCTAGAGGAATATGAAGCAATTGCTGCATTATTACAATTACCGCAAATTGCAGAGGCTGAACGTGATGCAATTCTCGGATTATTAAGATTACCATATTTACCAGCAAAAAGTTATACAAGAAATTTATTAGTTGATGCAAATGTTAATATTGTAGCTGCTGAAACTAAATTAAACACTGATAATGTAGTTGGTGCAATAGCTGATTATTGTATTAGCAGTACTTTACTTGATGAAGCTACAGAAAAATCAAATATTAGTATTGAACCAATTAAGTTGGCCGATATTACAGCAAAAAGAGCAGCTGTTACCGCTGCAGCTCCAGATGCACTTATTAATGTTTCTCCATTTATATACAAATTAATGGAAGAACTTCCTGATTATGTTGTTATAGATCCAGTAACAAACACAATTATAGAAGGTGCTCTAATTACAATTAATCAATCTGGTATATTTGAGCCTCCGCTTGGTAAAATTTTAGGTATTAATAATCAAGAACAAATAAATGAAAATATGTTTGACTGTATTGACCCATATGATATATATTCACCAGATATAGTAGGTGCTGCTGAAATTTTAATACGTATGAGAGAAGATTCATTACGCAGATTACAAGAACAAAAAGAACAGCAAAAACAAAGGTTAATACGTCGCGAAGAAGAAAGGAAAGCAAGAGGTAAAAAGAAAAAATATTTAAAAATGACAAGAAAAGAGCCTGGTTCTAGTCTTACTGCAATAGATCTTGCAAATAAAATTTATCAATTATTAAATCCAGGAGATGGCGGAAAAGTTACTTTAGAAACCCATGCATTAAAATATTTAAAAAGTTTTAGTGCAGAAGCTATTAGAAGAATTAAGGAGGAATTATCTGTATATGAAATATATGCATTAGATGCACATCGTAATCGTAGAATTATTGGTGGAAATCGCTATTCTAAGAAACGGCCAATTAAATGCCGTCTTAAGCACCATATAAAAACTCGCAAACATAGGAAGATAAGGAAATGAATCTCCAACAACTGAAACGCCCTGAGTTGCTCCAACTCTGCAAGAGCCGTGGTTTACATAATTACTCCCATTTAACAAAAAAAAATCTCATCCATCTTTTATCTCCTCCTAATCCACGCATTCCATCATTTGCATCTGCTATCCTTCGCCACTATTACATGTTTCCTATTCTAACAACCACCCTCTTCACTGTAGCAAAGAAGTAGTGTATCTTCATTTAGCTCATCTAGGACTACAATAGGGCAGCGTAGTGGCAACACAGCTAAATCCTTGACCTCATCGCTCGGACTTGGCTTCCTGTTAAAGAGGATATCCTCCAATGTCTCAGGAAGGTTTCTTGTGTAAATTGTAGAGAAGATGCAATTAGACTTGGAGAACTCGTATTTCACATCATACATAATTGCTAACATATCAGCAAATGTTAGCACATATGTTGTATAGCCGGCTGATGTCATTGTGTAGCGTGGCTTGTATCGCTCTTGTAATATACGAAGCACATACTGATGCCAACGAGCATCATGAATCCCTAGCAATTCTTCCAGCATCTCTCTAATTGCTGTATGATAGGCAGAGCCATCTCCATCCTCCTTTTTCCCACCAATTCCTGTAATACCACCTCTGCGTGGTTGGTATCCTGCAAGGAAATGTGTGGGATTAGGATACTTGTTTACAAAGAGAATGCCTGCGGCGCTTGCAACATTGTCTGCTGTGTTCATCTTCTTCTACTTGAATGGGCTTGGAAAAATTGAAAGTAGCAGGCACTTAAAGAAAGTTGCACACCCGCATTTACAAGCCACCCACATTTCAAATTTTCACCCACCATGCCTACCAAGAAAGCCACCATTGCTTCAGCCGAGCCTGCACCTGTTGCTACACCAACTAGGACTCGTGTACGCTCTATCCTCAGCCACCTTAGTACAACTCAAACAGCCGCCCTCAAGAAACTCCTTCCTAAGGGCACCATCACTGATAAATCAATCAAGGAGCTCGGAAATGCCAAATATCCATCCGCCCTCCTTAATACACTTCCTAAGGACAACGCATATCCTCTTATGGGACATATTGCAGAATCAATGCTTCACAGGCATAGCGACGAGATTACAGAAGACTCTCTAATTGAGACAGCCAAGGAGTTTTATCCAGAATTCTCTAGCACAGCCGAAGCTAAAGTTCGGAAATCAAAGACAACCGCCCCATTTATTGAGGCTCTGCAAGCGACTCGTGAGCAGTTAGATGAGTTGTTTGAAGGGGAGCCAGAGTTTGAGCCAACTGCTGCGACCTCCAAGGCTCCGCATATTGAAGGACATCCTGATATGGTGAGTGGAGGGCAAATTTTTGAGATTAAACTTGCAGGACAGCCGAAGAAGGATTGGACGCAGTTCCTTCTACAACTCTTTGCATATGCTGCTATTCTGCGCTCTGCTACCAACGTCCATCTCGTCCTTCCTCTGCATCAGCATATTTGGTCATTTGACCTTGCAGATTGGTCCTCTGCCAATCGCAAGGCGTATCTGCAGTTCCTAGAAGATTCTGCAGTCGCCCAGCAGACAACCGGTGCAGATAATAGTAAGAAAGCAGCAGACCTCTTTGATACCTATAATATTGGTCTGCATATTGAAAAAAAGGGGTCTGTAGCTAACTCTCTAATTGAACGCAGTCCAGAGAAGCCTTGGCAGATTTTCATCTCCTCTAATCGCAGTACCAAGGTCAGTGTGAAAGCCGCAGATATTGAGGCTACCGCAGAGTTTATTGCAGAGTCTGGTCATCGTGTTTTCGTACATGCTCCTTATCTAATTAATCTAGCAGTAGACCCAGAGGCAGATGAGTATAATGTAGCCTGCCTAACTGATACACTGGAAGCAGCAGCAGCCATGGGGCTTAAAGGCGTAGTGGTGCATGTAGGGAAATATACTACGCAAGACCCAGAGGTAGCCCTTGATAATATGGAAGCAAATCTGCGGTCTGCGTTGGAATCTGCTACCAAGGAATGCCCTATTATCCTGGAAACTCCTGCGGGACAGGGCACGGAGCTCCTCTGCAATCACAAGGAGTTCATGGAGTTCATTGAGCGATTTGATGATGACCCCAGGCTGCGCGTATGCGTTGATACGTGCCATGTATGGGCTGCTGGTGAAGACCCACTTGTATATATTAAGCAGGTTGTGCTCTTCCATGAAAATATGCTTGCACTCATTCATTTCAATGATAGTGAGGGCGAGCAGAGTTGCTGTAAGGACCGTCATGCTACACCTGGTGGCGGCTGCATTGGATTTGACAAGATGAAAGCTATTGCAGAGTTCGCGAGTGGCGAGGGCATTCCTATGGTGTATGAGTAATAGCCACAGGAAATATAATAAATTAAAAATAATATATTTTTATTTGCCATTTATTACATAAATACAACATCATCATTAATAATCATATATGTATGATTATTGGTGCTAATTGTAGCATTTGTAATCGGTGTTGTATTTTCTGTACAAACACCACAATGGTCTTCATTTGATAAATCAACACGTCTATATGTTTTTATATCACATGATTCACGACTCCATCGTCCTAGAATAGCGGCTTGCTGTGAATAATTAATGCGCTTCTTTAGAAACTGTTGTAGGCTTGTAGTGAAGAGCTTCATTGTATATAAGATACTCTGCATGATGCTTTAGTAGATGCATGTATCAATTTTTGCAAGTAGCCGTAGAATAAATTTATGCAATTCCTAAGAACTCCCTACCGAGCTTTGAACCTACAAACATCATGGAAGCTGCAATAAGCATTAGTATTGAATGTTGCTTCATCGTTTTTAATAGTGCTAAATGTGATACAACAAGTACAATAAAACCGACCCAGAAAAGAATCTTATAGAAGTCCATCTATTATATATGTAATATTAGAATGGAAGCGCATGCATCTGCAAGTACTGGTAATGGCATATCTGCGACCACAACTAGCACATCTGCCTCGGCGAGCTATGACAACTCCCTAACAGCCTCTGTTGGTGTATCTGCGGGTGATGATAATGTAGGGGCTTCGCTTGAAGTGTCTATTAAAACTGGTACAGTAGCAAGCGCATCTGCGGGTCTTGATAGAAATAATGTGTACGCAGATATTTCATACTCCGATACAACCGAAGCCCATCTAACTGTGTCTGGTCAAGCTGGTTGTGAATCAGGTGGCATCTCTGCATCTGCAGATGCGTATGCAAAGACTGGTACAGAAGCAGAAGCACACCTACAAGCTGGTGACCACGGACTCGCAGCAGGAGCATCTGCGTCCATTGGAAATGCAGTGGGAGTAGATGCAGAGGGTACTGTAGCAGTTAGTGGCTTATCTGCAACAGGAGGAGCAGGCGTTTCCATTGGAGAGCATTTAGAAGCTGGTGGGTCTGCAGAGGC
>JACCDO011359376.1_pt1 | contig 11092 bp, 10 predicted proteins | sample 7446101 | NCBI WGS metagenome assembly JACCDO01 (sample SAMN15323440, study PRJNA562643) | freshwater metagenome | isolation source: river surface water | place: USA:Blue River Watershed | collected 2017-08-16
CAAGATATTTTTCAATATCTCGGAAGTATTAAATAGTTTTAATTAGAGGTTCCCGCAATTTGGGAGTGTTGCAAAACATAAAAGTTTCCAAACAAATTTTACATTTATGTTTTACTAGACGATTATATACTATTACTAGGTTGTATTTATACTGTTTTCCTAGCATGGTGATACAACAACCATACTAGCAGTCGCCTATTATGAGCAAGAAATGAACTCATCCCTAGTGAGTTCGATTACCCATTAGATTGTTTCTGATACGTCCTTCTTTACCTTTGAGACGTGAACTAAGTGATTTAATAACAATACCTTTTTGTTCAGTTTGAGGTAATTTAAGTGATTCATTATCATAATATACAGCAACATGATATTGTAGATAAGCTACATGATCAGGAAAGTATTTAATAGTGTTTTCATTCATATTTTCTTTGTGTTTACTAATACGAATATTTGCTTTTAAAATATCGGATAATTTTACAGTTAATTGATCTTCACGAGTGGTGGAAGACATTAAATCTCCACGAACAGAAGGTCTTACTTGAACAGGAGGAATAGGGAAAACAGTATGAATTAAATTTTCTGGTCTGTTTTTCTTAGGATCAATTCCTATAATTAAACAATCTGTATCCGAAATGTTTTTGAGAATTTCATAAACAATATTAGGAGTAAGAATTTCCCTAATTGGTTTTTTATCAGGATTTTCTTCAGAAGGATTAGCTACTGTGTATTCAGCAACAATATTAATTTCTACTGTTGTTTTTTTCTTTTCAGCTTTAATTTTAGGAACAGGTGAACCACAACCGTAATGTTGTTTTTGACAATATGAAACATTTTTAACTATATTTTTGATTTCATTAAGTCTACTTTTACCTGTTTTTGATTTTAACATTTCCATTATTTCATTTTCATTTTTATAAACTAAAAGTTTAGAACATTTAATACAAACACATCTTAAAATTGAGATGACATATTCATAAAAACCCATGTGAAATACAGGTTCTGCTAAATCCATATGTCCGAAATGTCCTACACAATAATTTGTGCTAAGACCACATGTTGCACATTCTAATTCATTTGATGTTACACCCATACGTTGATCAATTAGACCACCCTTTTTAGGTTCAGTATTATCATATAAATCAGGGACAATAAGGCCAGGAGTATCTTTTCCTAGAACAGACATATTTTTAATTTCTTTATTTGAAAGTATAGTAAAATCTATACTTTCTATAGAAGATGTCTTCTCATTATGTCGATGAACGTTTAGCATTATATATATATATTCTTATTACTTTATATTATTTAAAATTAAAATCAATTTTATTTATTCATCCAAAGAATTAGCTTTATATAAAAAAATTTGATAATTAATTTATAATTAATTTTATATAGAAATCAATTAAATAATACTTAATATATATTGTTATAATGACTAGTAATAAAGCTAAGATAATGACTGATGATTCTGAAGAAATCACAGTAGACTCTCATCTCTTAATGAAAGAGAAAAGACAAAATTTACCATGGTCAGAAAAGTATCGTCCTGACAAAATTCAAAATATAATATATCATGAAAAAATAACAAAAGCAATTGTGAGTTATATGGATGAAAATAAGTTACCACATTTATTATTTTACGGACCACCTGGTTCTGGAAAAACATCTTTAATAATAGCAATAGCAAAACATTATTATGGAGATGATTTTGACAATATGATATTAGTTTTAAATGCTTCAGAAGAAAGAGGTATTGAAACTGTTCGAAACAGAATTAAACAATTTGTTATTACAAAAGGAACTCCAACATCAGATAAAATTCCTCCATTTAAATTAATAATATTAGATGAAATTGATGCAATGACAGAAGATGCTCAAGCAATTTTAAGAAAAGTTATCGAAAAATATGTTAGCAATGTAAGATTCTGTTTTATTTGCAATTATCTAAAAAAAATAAATCCAGCAATCCAATCAAGATGTGTAATATTTAGATTTAATCCTATTCCATATGATTATATGTTTGATTTTGTTGTAAAAGTATGTGAAAAAGAGAATATACAAATAACAACAAATGGTATTAAACTAGTTATTAAAAGATCTAATGGTGATATGAGAAAATTATTAAATATAATTCAATCAATATATATGTATTTAAACACTGATTCATTTAAAACTAAATCTAATAAAATAGATGTTGTATTTGATTCTGATAAAGTTGATGATGAATCTACAGTTATAAATGAAGTGAGTGTTTCAAAAATATTATCTTGTCCAACTCACAAACATATCAATAGTATATTAGAATATATTCAACAAAATAATTTTAAAAAATCCTACAAATTTGTTAATAAAGTAATAAATGATCATGGAATATCACTTGTGGAACTAATTAATTATGTTTATGAATATTGTATTGATTATATAACCAATGATAATAATGAAATAATTAAATATCCAAAAGAAAAGGTAGTTGAAATTCTTAAAAATATATGTTTAATTAATGAAAACTTGACATATTGTAATAATGATAATATACAATTAGTGTCATTTTTATCAGTATTTTATTTATAAATTTAAAGTAATAATATTAAGGTAAAAAAAATTGATTAAAGATTAATAAATATATATAAATATTATATAAAATGCCAGAGAAAAAGGTGTATAATAATAAACCAATAAATCGATTTACTTTACTCGATTCTGATGATGATGAACCGAAGGTTCAAAATAATAATGTAGTCATTCAAAACGAAGATGATAATAAAAAACAGACTACTAAAACCATCGACGATGAAGTAATTGAAAATCTCTTTGGTAAGAAAGAAAGTAATAAATCATATAAGAATAAAGTTTCGAATACCCAAGAAAAGGGAGATGGAGGATTTGTTATGGTTACAAATAAAAAGAAAGAAAAATTTGTAGGAGATTGTCAGATTAAGGAAATTGAAGAAGATTTTTTTGATTTGAATATGCCAAACACTATTAGAGTATTAGCTCATCACATTGATGATAAAAATTGGGATTGTTTAAATTATCATAATATTACAACACTTCAAACATGGGGAGATGTTCCAAGATTCTTCAATACACTTAATATTGCGTCAGGAGAATGTAAATTTACAGATTTTGATATTTTCCTGATGAAGAATGAAATTTCTCCAATGTGGGAAGATGCTGAAAATCGTAATGGAAGTATTTTCTCAATTAAAATAGATTCGATTGAACAATCTTATGAAGTATTAAAAATTTTAACTTATCATTTAGTAAATAACACAATATTAAAATTTTCTCCAGAAAGATGGGATGTAATTAACGGATTATCTTATGTAGCAAAAAAGATGGAACATATTGGTCCGAATGTTTATTGGGTAATTATTAAGATTTGGTTTAAAATTAATATTTTAAATCTAGGACATGGACAAGCAGAAAAATTACTTAGCGATGATGTACAAAAACTAATAAGTGGATTTACAGTTAAGATCAAGCCGATTAAACCAGAATATTAAAAAATTGTTTTTTATATTATATAATAAGTATTATTAGTTAATACATTACTTATTATAATGAATAAATTTTTTTCGAAATTAATGTGTTGTTTAGTATCAAATAGTTCAAATGAACTTGATATTGATGAAAAATCAATCGATAATTCATCTGATTGGTCCTTAGATAAAACAAATCATAAAAAATTTAATTTAGATAATCTTAAAGGGAAATATTATGTAAAGTCAGTTTATGACGGAGATACAGTTACAATTTTAATACCAATGTGTATATCTCAATATCAATTTAAACAAGAAGATGTAACTTCAATTGATCAGATTAATATTGATATAAAATCTGATACTAATCCTGAAAAAAAAATTTATTATTGGGAAGTTCGTGTTAGAATATTCGGAATAGATACCCCTGAAATGAAACCAAGTAAAAATCTTCCTAATAGAGAAACACATATTAAAAAAGCACACGAGGCAAAAGATTTTTTATCAAGTATGATATTAAATAAGGTAATTTATTGTGAATTTATGCAAAATGACAAATATGGTAGACCACTTATTAAAATATTTTATAATAACAAAAATATTAGTGAAATTATGATTGAAAAAGGTTATGCTAAATCATATGATGGTGGAACAAAAGACACAAATTTTTAAAATTTATTTATAAAAACTTAAATAAATGTTTCAATAAAAAAATTAATTATATTTAAATTATTTTTCTTTAGAACCTAAAACACTAGCAGCACCACCAATAATTTCAAGTTCATCTTCATCATCAGAATATGAATATGAAATATTCTTAATATTTTCTTCCTTAACAGGTGATAAAGCTATAGTAATTGTTCCTAAAGTAGCAATAGTATAAACAACTGTAAGTGCAAAATCATTTTTCATAAAGATTTCAATATCATTACAAAGATTTGCACATTTAGTAAATAGCACTATATTTTTTAGTTCATAAATACCTTGAACAATATTGTTACTATTCTTTTTACTTTCATTGGAAATATTTAATCCACCTTCTTCAGATTTGTATATTGAACTTCGCTCTGCACAATCACCCTTACATGTAAAAACTATATTTTTACTTGTACATCTAATATCAACATATTCAGCAATGTTATTCATCTCTCTACATAATTTATGAAATTCAGTACTTGGCATTGTAATTTTAATATCAAATTCAATCTTAGCTGTTTTCTTAGGTGGTTGATCTAAATCCATTAGTTTAAGTTTGTAAAATGTTTTGCATTTTTTTTCTTTATTTTCAATTTCAATAATTAAATTTTGTCTATCATTTTCTTCAACATAAAATGACATAATATCATCTTTATCAACAGATTTTAATAACTTATAAAGATTTTGTAAGCTAATACCTAATTCAAGTCTTTCATATTTGCAATAATAAGGATCAAATTCATTGGCATCAAGACGAACTTTAATAAATATCGTTCTAGAAGTATCGGCAGTAGCGATTTCTAGACCAGCAAACTTTTCAGGATCTTTAGGGTCAGGAGGTGTAAATACCCATGTTGTTTCAGTAAGCACATTTGAAAGAACTTCAGTTAGTGTTTTGAAGGGTATAACATATCCAGTTTGCAAATAAAGGATTTTTTTAGAAAATAGAGGATTCATCTTTATTATATAGTAAAATTTAAATTATAAATCAATTTTTTTTTACTAATATATAATATATAAAACATGAGTTATATTTTACTAAATCCTCATCTTCCTGGCAAAGAGTTAACTTCTAATGAAAAGACTCCTGGTAGTGCTGCTGAAAAAATCTGGGGGAAATTATCTGAAAATATTAAAAATTATAGTCCTAATTTTTATTTCAGTATTCAAGATACTAAATCCAATAAATTACACCACTTTAAAGTTAATGAAAAATTAGAAAACGATAGAGTTAAATACACTATCAAGAAATTCAAAAACAAAGTTGATGAAAAAGGTTTATTAGAAGGTGTAAAACAAGCAGGTGGTAGAAGAAAATTTGAAGACGATTCAAGTTCATCTTCATCCTCATCTGATAATGAATATCTATACTTCCCTTCTGGCAAATCAAAATTATCTAATAAAGGATGGACTATTACTTATTATCCTACCATCTATGGTGTTCCCAATGTAATTTTACCAACTTTCTCATCAGTTCTTGCTCCTGCAGGTGTATCTATTCAAGTTCCCAGCTATTATGGAAACTCAGTATTATTTATTTAAATTTTGTAATACCAAAAATCCTTAATTAAAAATATTTTTATATAAAAATATTTTTGCAAAAATTTAATTATAAGTTAATTTATTTTTTCTTACCACCTCCTCTTTCAAATGTTCTCTTGAGTGATATTTGAATTTTAGCATTGGCTACACGTTTTTCATTAATTTTTTCAAAAATCTTTTCAATAACATTAGGATCTTTAACTTTTTCTTCAATAGCTTCTTTGATAATATCTTCTTTCAAACTATCTTTAGATTCATATTGATTAATTCTAAGTTTACCTCCTGTGATATTAATATTAGTTTCACCAAGTCTTTCTAAATGTTTTAATATTTCAAGTTCTGCTGCCTTTTTAATTTGATTCAATTTTCTTAATTCTGTTTGTAATTCTCTTATTCTATCATCATTTTTAACATACATTTTTACTTTTTCAGCTAGTTCATCGGTATATTCATATTCAATATCCTCTTCATCTCCACTTGTTTCAGAACCAGAGTCAGAACTTGCATCAGATTCTGAATCTGATTCTTGTTTCTTATTTGATTTTTTTTTGTTTCCAGTAGAACTTCCTTTAGATGAATCTAAACCATTAGCAAGTTCTTCAATTTCTTCATCAATGTCCTTATTTTTCTTTTGCTTTACCTTAATTTCTTCTTTTTTCATATTACTCTTAGTTGTAATTTTATTAAGCATGTCTCTATGTCTAAGTTTATAAGAGGAAAGATCATCATCAGAATCAGATAAATCTTCAGTATATTTTGAATTAAAGTTTTTTTTTATATTTGATAAATCATCATTACTATTTACAATTCTTGGATTAGAATTTTTAATATCTTCCTGCATTTTTTTAAACATATTTTTTTCACCAGTCATATTTTATTTATATATAAATTAAATTGAATATTTTTTAAATTTTTTTTAAATTTAATAATCTTTTAGACAAAAAATATTCCATTTTTTTTCAAATAAATCTTTATCAAGAATATAGTTTAAACATACAATAATTGAAGGAGATATAATTTTTATTCCAGATATATCAAGACAATAAATTTGTCCTTCCCATATTTCAAAAAGATTAGAAACTTTTTCTTTATCAGTGTTATTAAAATAAAATTTTAATGCTAAATTATTTAAAGATTCCTGATTATCTTTCATTTCTTCATCTTCAATATCTTTGTTTATTTTATCTTTTAATTGATTAAATTCTAAAATCGCTTCAAAAAATAATTCCATTGCACTAGATGTATCTTTTTTAAAATCTTTTATACCTGAAAAAAAATTTTCATGTTTTTCAAATTTATCATTATAATATTTTATAAATACATTCATCAAATTAAAATAAAAACTTGTACTATCATCTAAATTTTCATTTAACTCATCATCTTCATCATCAGATTTTTCTGCTTCTATAAATCTTTGTGTAAAATCTTGAACTGGTTCGTCATCTGTATCATCAACATCAATATTAACATTTTGATTTTCTGAATCTTCATTATTAGAATCTGGTGTTGATATTTTTTCAAATTCATAGATAGTTTCTTTAGAATCAAATGTTATTTTTGGATTTTTATTTGAAATTATTATAGATTCTTTGTTAAAATTATTTTCATAAAAAGACTGATGTAATTCACCTAAAATATCTTCTTGACAATCATCCTCATTTTTTGAATCTACATCATTAATAACTAAATTAGTAGTGTTTTTTATAAATTCATCTGGATCATTGATTAAATCATCTAAATTATCATTAATATATTTACTTATATCCATTTTTATATTAAATTATATGTTTAAAACTATAAATTAATAGTTTTATTCTATAAAAATCAATTTTTATTTAATTATTTGATATAAAAATCTAGTTTTTTCAACATAATATTTAATAGTTGAGCAACTTTCTTCAATTTTATTGGTTAAGTTATTAAATTCTTTTAATAAATTTTTAGATATTTCAAGATTTTGTATTTATGTTTTACAGATAAATATATAATATATCTTAAAAAATTATATTATACTAAAAAAGTTTTTAAAAATATTATACCAATTAGTAAGCTTGAAACTATATTTAGAGACAACCTCTTTGAGTAGCATAGATATCTGGCATGATAGATGAATTGAGGAAAGGTGATACAACAGTCTTGGGACAAGGAGGTTCAGCTCTTAAATCCCAAGTTGAGTTTCTCTTTGAACCTAATACAGATGATACTGGAATACTCTTAAGAACAGGGATTAAATTAGGATTTGATACAGATACTGGGTTTTCTAAGATTTGGAAACCTTTGGTTAATTTGTTATCAAGTAAGTCGTTATTAGGTAAGTATTCATTGGAATTATATAGAGCCATAACTTTTTCTTGTTGAGTTTGTTTTCCTTTAGGAGAGAAATCTTTAAGACCAGCATCTCCATAAGTTTGACCAGCTGAACTATAGCCAGTGAAATTTGTGTTTTGAGTATATTCATTATTTCTGAAAACAAGAGCATCATCATATAAACTGTTAAGTTCTTCTTGACTTTGTTCAGAAGGACTACCATCATTGTCAAAGTCATATCTATATTTAGAATCCTTGTATGAAATCTTTCTGTAAGATCCTTCAGGAGCAGCATCAATACTTCTAGCTTTATCTCTATAAACTTTAGCTTGAGGAGAATCAACCAATAAATCATTGCCAGTATTTACTTCTCTAATTAATTCTTGAAGAGCCGCTTGATCTGAACTCATTGAGTTTCTATCATTGTTTACGTCTTCAATGATAGGATTTGTAAAGCCACTTGCTTGGGAAATCATTTCTTGTGATGCACCTCTAGATGACATATCTTGCATTAATTGATCAATTTTATTTGCTTTATCACCTTTTAAAATTTGATCAACCATTTGAGCAGTAACATCTTTATCTTGTCTTTGCATTCTTCTCATTCTTCTCATTTCAGCAGCATCCTTAGATGACATTGAATTTTTTTGCATAGTTTCTTCTTCCATCATAGCATTATTCATGAGAGCACCTTCATTAGGAATAGCATAACAATTTTGACTTTGTAACCAAACAAGGGCAGCAAGGGCAATAATTAAGAATACTAATAGAAATCTTATCTCTTTAGTCATTATAGATTATATATTCTATATATAAAATATTTATTCTAAAAAAAAATTATATATATACTTATATTATAAATGAATAAGTCAATTTTTTCAAAAAATGAGATTACTCGAAATTCTTTAGGTAAAAACTCAAATGGAATAAACCTTTTATCCGCTACTTCATCAGATTTTATGTCACAAATTAATCCTAGATTTAATATGAAAGGAGGTAGTTGTCCTTGTACTAAATGCCTTGAAGCTTTTGAAGAAGGAAATATTGAATTAGCTTTATATATTTTTAACGAAGGAAATTGCTGTTGTAGATGCAAAGATAACAACGGAAACACTGTTTTACACGACCTTATTTTATGTGCTAATAGCAATGGTATTTCAAGTAAAGATAAAAATAGTTGTAAAAAAGCTATAGCTAAATTGGTTAATTCTGATATCATTTCATCCTGTATTGATATTCAAAATAATGATGGTGTCACTCCTATGTTTTTAGCTGTTATGAAAGGTGATGAAGGAACTGCTGAAATATTAGATAGAGCTGGTGCAAATAAATCTATAAAAGATAAAAATGGTAACTATATTAAAGATGATGATGAAGAAGTAGGAGAAAGCACTTTTGATCCTGAAATTGATAGATTATTAAAAGCTAAAAGACGTTTAGATTCTGATATGTCAACTTTAGATTTAGGAAGTGACATTAGAAGATTCGAATCATCAGATGTTCCTGTTGTTGCTAGAGGAAGAACTTTAATGGAAGATGCTTTAGATGATTATGGTAAAATGTTAATTATTGTTAATGATAAACAACCTTTACCTGATAGAACTGTCGGTAATGGTGATGTAGTTTTTGCTGAATTAAGATCAACACAACCTGGACATGATGAAGAAATTAATTTAGTTGATGCTGATAAAATTAATAATATAATGAACAAATTAATGAATGATATTGAAGAACCTGTTCAAGCACAATCACAAGTTCAAGCACAATCACAAGTTCAAGCACAATCACAAGTTCAAGCACCTCAGGTTAAAAATGTTCAAACAAAAAATTCAGTTGCACCAACTAGAGTTGTTGAAGAAGAAATGATTGATGAATCTAAAATTGCTATTGAATCAGATACTGACCAACTTCTTCAAGAATTAAAAAAAGAATATGAAAAGAAATCTTCCCAAGAACCTGTAAATAATAATGTCTCTAAACAACAAACTACATCTAAAATTATGGGTAAACAAACAAAACCTATGTTAAAAGTTCAACCTGAAACAAAACCTCAAAATGGTGATGCAATTGATTCTAATGTAGACACTGATGCTTTAATGGAAGCTATTACTAGAATTTCTTCTCAAAAGATTAATTCATCAAATGATGCTAAACAAACAGGTGGTTCTAATGATAAAAAAATAGGATACAGAAGATTAATTGAAACCTCTGATGAAAATACAGAAATGTCAATTTCTAATACTTCAAATTCTGAATATTCAGTAGATAGTGACTATGATGAATTATATAATGATGATAACAAAGAAGGAGGTGCTTCCAACGAATTATCAAGAATGATGCAAAGTCAAAAAGATAAATTACATGAACAAGTTCTTGATATGATCATGAGTATGTTAAATAAAGGTGAATTAATCAAAGATTCTGAACCTATTAAAGCTAATGAAAGAAATGCTAAACTTATCAAAGCTTATCTTTATAGACAAGTTTCAGAAAAGAACCCTCAATTAGGTGGTCTTGATAAGATTTTAATGATTAGTAAAATGAGTGATTCACAAATTGCTGACGTTGTTAAAGAAATGCCTGATTTAAATGATCTTGAAAAAACTATTCAAAAACATTTAGAAGAAAAGAAAGCTAATAGACCAGCTAAAAAAGAAAAGAAGTCTAAAAAAGAAGTATCTTCAGAAGAATCTGATACTTTAGCTGATTTAACTATCACCGAAACTGTTGAAAGTACTGATTCTGAAAAACCTAAAAAGAAAGCTACTAAAACAACTAAAGCTAAAAAAACTTCTAAAAAATAAAAAATAGTTAGTAATTAAAATTTTTTTAAATTCACATACTTATGTAAATTTGTATTTGAAATTTATAATATATAAAATGTTTAATTTAAATATTTTTTTTGATTGAAATTATAATATTATGGTAAAAAATAATAACGAAACTGATAAATCAAATAAATCAAATAAATCAAATAAATCAAATAAATCAAATAAATCAAATAAATCAAATAAATCAAATAAATCAAATAAATCAAATAAATCAAATAAATCAAACAAATACAAAAA
>JACCDO010794328.1_pt1 | contig 11090 bp, 8 predicted proteins | sample 7446101 | NCBI WGS metagenome assembly JACCDO01 (sample SAMN15323440, study PRJNA562643) | freshwater metagenome | isolation source: river surface water | place: USA:Blue River Watershed | collected 2017-08-16
AAGCAAGCAAGAGCAGTCATTGATGGACTTGAAGCAGATGTTGTTACATTAGCGCTAAGTTATGACATTGACCAGTTGAGTGAGAAAGGACGTTTAATTCCAGCTGATTGGCAAAAACGCTTAAAAAATAATAGTTCACCTTACACTTCAACCATCGTATTTTTAGTAAGAAAGGGCAATCCTAAAAATATAAAAGACTGGAATGACATCGTTAAACCTGGCGTATCTGTGATTTCACCCAACCCAAAAACATCAGGCGGTGCTCGTTATAATTACTTAGCAGCTTGGGCTTATGCACTTCAGCAAAATAATAATGATGAAGCTAAAGCTAAAGAATTTGTAACCAAGCTATTTAAAAATGTCCCTATCCTTGATTCAGGAGCTCGAGGTTCTACAACAACGTTCTTAGAAAGAGGCATTGGAGATGTATTGCTCACTTGGGAAAACGAAGCATTTTTAGCTAAAAAAGAACTTGGTTCTGATAAAGTTGAAATTATTATTCCTTCATTATCTATTTTAGCTGAGCCACCAGTCACGCTTGTGGATAAGTTTGCGAAAAAACACGGCACTGAAAAAGTAGCGCAGGCTTATCTTGAGTATCTTTATTCAGAAGAGGGTCAAGAAATAGCTGCAAAGAATTATTACCGCCCAACATTAGATTCTGTAGCTAAAAAATATGCTTCTCAATTTCCTAAAGTTAATTTAGTAAAGATTGATGATGTATTCGGAGGATGGCAGAAGGCTCAAAGAAAACATTTCAATGATGGCGGTGTATTCGATGAGATTATTTTAAAAAACTAAACTTAATATCTTTGAGATTAAATCGCCTGGACACCCAGGCGGTTCTCTCATATCTATAAATCGAATAAGCAAATCATTATTTGTTATTTCGTTTTCAGGGTCTTCGTCTCTAAAATCTCGGCCATGAGTCAAATTAAAAAAAATATGATTTTCCCGGGATTTAACTTATCACTTGGCTACACGATTGTGTATTTGTCATTGATTGTGTTAATTCCATTATCTGCTGTGGTGATCAAGTCATTAAGTCTTACGCCTGAGGTATTTTGGCAAACAGTCACTTCACCTCGTGTATTGTCATCCTATCGCTTGAGTTTCGGCACAGCCTTTATCGCAGGCTTAATTAATGCTGTATTTGGGCTTATTCTGGCATGGGTATTAGTGCGTTACCAGTTTTATGGTAAACGTATTGTAGATGCTCTTATTGACCTTCCTTTTGCTCTACCCACTGCAGTGACAGGGATTGCTTTAACTGCACTTTATTCTAAGAATGGATGGGTAGGACAATATTTAGAGCCTTTCGGTATCAAGGTTGCCTTTACTCCTTTAGGTATATTGATAGCACTCATTTTTATTGGGCTACCCTTTGTCGTTCGAACAGTGCAGCCCATTTTAGAAGACGTAGAAACAGAACTTGAAGAAGCAGCTTCAAGTCTTGGTGCTAATCGATTACAGATTTTTACAAAAATTATATTTCCTATTCTATTGCCAGCATTGTTGACAGGATTTGCTTTGGCATTTGCCAGAGCCGTAGGTGAGTATGGGTCAGTGGTATTTATAGCCGGAAATATTCCTATGGTTTCAGAAATTACACCACTCATTATTATTACCAAGTTAGAGCAATATGATTATGCGGGAGCTACTGCAATTGCTTTAACCATGCTCATTATTTCTCTTATTCTTTTATTGGTTATTAATGGCCTCCAAGCATGGACTGCTAAGAAGAGTGGGAGGATTACCTAATGGCTTCAGTAACTCGATTTGAAAGAAGTAATGCTACCAAAGAACCTCGATGGGTGAAATATACTTTAATTTCAACTGCTCTCATATTTTTTGGATTTTTTTTATTACTTCCACTCTTTGCAGTATTTTTTGAAGCATTGCATAAGGGATGGGAAGTTTATTTAAAAGCGATTAGTAATGCAGATGCTTTATCAGCTATTAAATTAACAGTAATTGCAGCTTTAATATCAGTGCCACTTAATTTAGTTTTTGGTATTGCTGCATCTTGGGCAATTACAAAATTTGATTTTAGAGGCAAACAGCTTTTACTTACACTGATAGATTTACCTTTTTCAGTGTCACCTGTAATTGCAGGCATGATATTTGTATTGGTATTTGGTGCACAGGGGTGGTGGGGGGCTTGGTTAATTGAGCACGATTTAAAAATTATTTTTGCAGTACCTGGTATTATTTTAGCAACCTTGTTTGTTAGCTTTCCTTTTGTGGCGCGCGAACTTATTCCACTCATGGAAGCGCAAGGTCGAGAAGAGGAGGAGGCATCAACTGTATTAGGTGCAAGTGGTTGGCAAACTTTCTTTAAAGTAACCTTACCCAACATTAAGTGGGGTCTTTTATATGGCATCGTTTTATGTAATGCAAGATCGATGGGAGAATTTGGAGCAGTATCAGTTGTATCAGGACATATTAGAGGTCAAACCAATACGATTCCATTACATGTTGAGATTTTATATAACGAATATAACATCGCTGCCGCATTTGCTATGGCGTCGATTTTAGCTTTATTAGCATTACTCACTTTAGTTATAAAAACTTATGTGGAATGGCGATTGAAGGACGAGACAAATTTAGAACCGATATATGAGGGACAACTATGAGCATTGAAGTTAAAAATATACATAAAGAATTTGGTGAATTTAAAGCCCTAGATAATGTATCGCTTAAATTTCCTTCAGGCGAGCTTGTAGCCTTATTAGGGCCTTCAGGTTGTGGCAAAACTACTTTGCTTAGAATTATCGCAGGCCTTGAAACAGCCGATCAAGGCACAGTGCTTTTAGATAATGAAGATGCATCATCTACCCATGTGAGAGAGAGGCAAGTAGGTTTTGTATTTCAGCACTATGCATTATTTAAACATATGACTGTATTCGATAATGTTGCTTTTGGATTTCGTGTAAAACCAAAGAATGAGAGATTAAGTGAAGAAGTGATTGCAAATAAAGTGCATGAATTACTCAATCTCGTTCAGTTAGATTGGTTACATGATCGTTTTCCATCTCAGCTTTCAGGTGGTCAAAGACAACGGATTGCTCTAGCAAGGGCACTTGCAGTTGAGCCTCGTGTTTTGCTTCTCGACGAACCCTTTGGTGCACTCGATGCAAAAGTGAGAAAAGAATTACGCCGATGGCTTAGAAAACTTCATGATGAACTTCATATCACATCCATTTTTGTGACGCATGACCAAGAAGAGGCCTTGGAGGTGGCAGATCGGGTTGTGCTTATGAATAAAGGAAAGGTTGAGCAAATAGGCAGTCCTTCCGAAGTTTATGATCATCCTAAAACACCTTTTGTATATGGATTTTTAGGGCACGTGAATCGATTTAATGGCTATGCAGCAGGTAAGTATCTAGAGGTAGGAAGCTATAAATTAAATATTAAAGGAAGTTATACAAAAGGTTCACCTTTGATAGGTTTCGCAAGACCTTATGAGTTAGATATTAATAAGAATAAATCTGGTATAGCTGCGAGAGTAGATCGCATACTTTCTTTTGGCCTTTATTCTAGAATCGAGCTTTCTATTCATAAACATGAAGAAGGGTTGCCGTCGCATCTTGAAGTTGAAATTGAAAGATCTGAGGTTATTAAGAAAAAACTTAAAGAAGGTGAAAATGTATTTGTTACCCCGAAACAACTTAGATTATTTGAAAATAAAGCTCGCGTGAGTATCCAATGAATCTTCAACAATTAAAAATTGTAATTGAAACTGAAAAGCAAAACTTCAATTTAACTGAAGTGGCCAATTCATTATTTACATCACAATCAGGTATCAGTAAGCATATAAAAGATCTTGAAGATGAGTTAGGTGTTGAATTATTTGTTCGAAAAGGAAAAAGATTTTTAGGTTTAACTGATCCTGGAAAAGAACTTATACAAATTGCAAAGAGAATGTTACTTGACGCTAAGAATATAAAAAAATTGGCAGATCAATTTAGCCAAAGTGATCAGGGACAATTAACTATTGCGACAACACATACACAAGCACGATATGCTTTACCTCAGATCATTCGCCAATTTAAAACTGCTTTCCCTAAAGTACACCTTGCTATTCATCAAGGAAGTCCTAATGAGATTGTAGAAATGCTTAAAAAAGGTGAGGCTGATATTGGTATCGCTACAGAATCTATTAGCCTCATTCATGAACTCGTAACTTTCCCTTTTTATTCCTGGCATCACGCAGTAATTGTTCCTAAAGGACATCCCTTGGAAAATAAAAAAGGTGTGACCTTGGAGGAAATTACAGAATATCCATTGGTGACTTATCATGAAGGATTTACCGGAAGAAAAAGTATTGATGAATCATTAAGTAAAAAAGGATTGTCTCCTGACATCGTTATTTCAGCCCTAGATGCAGACGTAATTAAAACTTATGTTGAATTGGATTTAGGTATTGGAATTATTGCATCTATGGCATTTGATAAAGATAGAGATACAAAATTAAGTGTTATTGATAGCGAGAATTTATTTTCAAATAACACAACTTATATAGCAATTCGCCAAGGGCATTATCTCAGAGGTTATGCATACAAATTTTTAGAATTATGCTCTAAAGATTTAAATGAAGAAAAAATAAAATCTGCAATTAATCCAAGTATAGATTCAGATATTTAAATTATTTTTTAAGTCTCAGAATTTTTTATACCTACTATCTAAAACTTAAATATTTTTTAAATAAAATTTAGTGTCTTCAATTTAGACACTATATATTTAAAGATTACTCCCACAATTCACATTCAAAAAGTAATATTTATGATTGGAAATTGCCTCATGATGGTATAGATCTTAATTTAAGTGAAGATCGCATGAATATTCATTACGAGATAGATAATTAGATCAATAAATTTACCCCTAATTATTTTATAATATGAAGATGAATTTACAGTTCTTAGATAGTATAGAAGCCCTAGCTCATCGCTTGGGGACGTCTATGTCTACTCTGTTTAAGATTTTAGCAATTATTGTGATTGCTTTAGTTTTAAGTAATCTTATTCGTCGTGCCATTAATTTATTTGGGCATGAGATAGCAAAAAAGTCTCGAGATCGTGACGCAATTACAAGAGTAAATACCCTAGGCCGAGTTTTTAGATATATCGCATCCGTTACGATTTATTTAATCGCTTTTATGCTCATCCTAAGTGAATTGAAGATTAATATAGCTCCGATTTTAGGCGCTGCAGGCATTGTCGGAATAGCAATTGGATTTGGTGCACAATCCTTAGTTAAGGATTATGTAGGCGGCTTATTTATACTGATCGAAGATCAAATAAGACAAGGTGATACTGTGAAGATCGAAGGATATGAGGGCACAGTGGAGGAGATTACACTTCGTTATGTAAGACTTAGAGATTATGATGGCTTTGTTCATTTTATTCCTAATGGACAAATTCGCATTGTTACTAATATGGGGCGTGATTTTTCTTATGCAACATTTGATATTACTTTAGGTTATGAAATTAATCTTGATAAAGTGATCAAACTCATGCAAGAGGTAAGTCAAAAGCTAAGAAAATCTTCCACTTATAAAACTAAAGTACTATCCGATATTGAGATTTCAGGCATAGACCGCTTGAATGAGTCTAACCTAGTCGTTAAAGCTAGGATTATGACTCAGGTTATGGAACATGCAATTATTAAACGTGAATATTTGCGCTTAATGAAATTGGCATTTCAAAAGGCAAAAATAAAACCACCTTATCCTCAGATTGTTGTTCACCGATCAAAATAGTTAGTATTTTTTAATAAGATTTAAATCATTTAAGATAGCTTTAGCATTTCATATTTCGATGATAGGATATTCTTTATTGTCTAAAAATTTAGACATAAAATGGAAAATTTAGATGAAATTTAATTGTGGCTTGTGCGGTTCAAACAAAAATAAAATTTTTAACCAAAGAGATTCGAAGAGTTTTGAAAATTTAAAAATAGCGATCTGTTTAAATTGCTCTTTAGTTCAGCAAAAAAATCTGCCAAATGATGAAGCATTGAAAATTTATTACTCTCATAACTATCGAGAAGACTATAAAAAAACTTATACCCCAAAATTAAAGCATATTAGAAGAGCTGGATTAGCAGCTAAAAGTCGCATCAGCTTTATAAAAAATAACATTAAAAATATTTCAAATATGAAACTGCTTGATGTGGGTGCGGGGGGCGGAGAGTTTGTATATCTTGCATCTAAAAATGGGTTTGATGCACAAGGAATAGAGCCTAATGTCGGCTATTCAAGCTTCGCAAGAGATGAGTATGGCGTGAATATTAAAACTTTGACGCTTAATGAATTAAAGGCTGACACAGTCAATATAATTACTCTTTTTCACGTTTTTGAGCATATGGCTGATCCCCAAAAAGTGATTGAAAAGCTATCTTGCATTCTTAAGAAAGATGGATATCTATTAATTGAGGTCCCAAATATTTTTCAGCAAGATGCATCGCCGCATAATATTTTTTTTAAAGCCCACCTTTTTTATTACAGTAAGTACACTTTAATTAGTGCAGCAAGTAAATTTTTTGATGTCGTTCAAATTGATGACAAGGGTAATTTGAAAATCTTATTTAAGAAAAAGAATAATCCAACTAGAAGTATTAAGCTGACGAGTAAAATTGCGCTTGATGAAACTTTAAACCGCCTTAATCAAAAGGGTTGGCTAGAATACTTAACTAAAGGCGGTGGGTTATTAAAACCGTTTAAGAAAATAAAACAGAAATATTATGAATCCCTGATTAGAAATCTAACACCAAAACAACTTCTTGATAGCCTCTAATTCTTACTCTTAAATAATTATTTAAGACAAAATTAAGGATCGTTTTTTGCAATGTTAATCATGATATCTATTGGGAGGAAATTAACTACTCAATACTATGAAAAGCATCTTAAACATAAGATGTACTAGTAATCTAAATTACTATATCCCAGTATAGTGCCAGTTGCATATGCAGTATCTACAAATGAGGCTTGATAATCACTGATTGCTCGTACTTCTTTAATTTGCGCTTCACCAAGTCTAGTCAGTGTTTCTAATACTTCCGTCATAGTTCTTAACCCTTCATTAAATTGTTTCAATTCAGCATCGTAGTTAAGACCAGCAATTACAACTTGTTGTCTTGCGGCTAATATGCGCTGCCAGTTATTTTCAACTTGATCCAGTGCATCATAAATTTCTTTTTTTACGGTAAGGGTTTGCAATTGTTTAGTAGCAAGTCTTTTATTTCTTTGTTGAACAGCCTCCTCTAAGCGACCTTTATTGACTTCATTGGTGAATGGCATTTCAAATCTTAATCCTATAGACCAATCACTAAATTGCCCATTTAATGTATTTTGATAAACATTGCCGAAATTATTAGCCGTGGGTGACAAGGCTCCATATTGATAATCCAAACTAAACAAAGGTAGGGTTTGGTTTTCTAAATATTGAATATTGATGGCATCTGCTGCTAATTTAACCTCAAGTTCTAGTAATTCTAATCGTGCATTCAGCGCTTCTTTAAGTAATTTTTCTCTATCAAACTCATATCGAACTAAATTAGGCTCGGTAATGGTATTGATGATATTAGGTTGACGGTCTTCTGTATCCATATCATTCATATAAAAACGCAATTGTCGTTGAGCTAGCTTAAGATTCGTTTCAGCAATGATCAAGGCTTCCATTCTATCTGCCACACCAATCTCAGCACGATTAAGTTCGATCGCAGCGGTTAGGCCCTCATTTACTCTGCGTTTGACCATATTTAGATTTTGAATCGCTAATCGATACTGTTGTCTTCTTACATCTAGTTGCGCCCATGCCTCATATAGACTCCAATAGGACTTATCGGTCATAGCGATAATGCGTATGGCTAGTAGCTTAGTTTTATACTGTATCGCTTGTTGATTAAATTCCGAGACTCTTATACTAGCTTCATTGACATTTTTACCAGCGTTTCTTAGCAATGGCTGACTGATCGAAAAGCGCATTGCACTTCTATATTCCTCAGTGCCAAATATTCCTTTGTCCCTTTTGCTTTCAATAGGTGAGCTTAAGGTAACTGTGCCGCCAGTTCTTAAAGGAATTTTGACACCCGCTGCAATATCCGTAGATCGAATGTTTTGTTCCAATACCGAGAGTTTACCTTCTTTGCTATTAAGATCAGAGTTAGAGGTTATACCAATGTTATCTGATGAAATTTTTGGTGTATCTCTGTTAGATTGTTGTGCATAGGCGAAGATAATATTATCAAACTTAGCTTGTTCTTGCCTAAGGGCTGCACCAGCAATTGCAGGATCTATTTTTGCTACTTCTATGCTCAAATTATTTTTGAGCGCTTTTGCACGAATATCAATAATACTCAGGGAGTTAGCTTGAGTTTTATCAAAAGTTGAATCTACCATCGAGGCTTTATCTGTTTCTTCTATCGCCTGTTTTAAATCAATTCTAATTTTTTTAGTTTGCTTTTCTTTTTTCTCTTGGTAGTCATCTAATGATTTTTTTAAGTCACTCGGCGGACCAGAAGAATAGTCTTCCGGTTTAAAAGACTTACTAGGATCTAGCGAGATATTGCCCTTTGACTTATCTAAGATTTCAGCATATGCAAGTGAAAAAAAAAGTAGTGATACAAGATAGGCTATACCCAGTAAATACTTAGATTGGCTGCTCGCCACTTCTTTTTTAGTGGATCGCTGGATCATTTTTTATTTTGTTTTGTGCTTCTGAACTGTCCTGAGTCAGCAGGAACCCTGGGCGGGAAGCCATTAAATATACGCCATAATTCGTAACCAATAGTGACTTTTTCAAGTAGGATCCAACCTTTAGCACTATTGCCCTGCCTTAAGAAATTAGATTCTGGCCATGGTTGTTCAGATGGATCCGGTATTACCATCACTCTGAACGTGCCAGATCCATTATCAACTGGATCCACAAAGGCCACCTTACCGCCAAAGGTTCCTAAACCAACGTTTGCCCATCCTGGTACCTGAATGGCAGGCCAACCTTCAAATTCTAGCCTTACCTTGCTTCCTTTTTTTATAAGAGGACTGTCGCGACCATCAACCATCAGCTCAACAGCTGGGGCATTGGTGTTAGGTTGAATCACGAGCAGTGCTTCACCTTGAGATACAATTTGTGAGGAAGAATTAAAAGGTAATCTAAATACTACTCCATCGCGTGGCGCTAGTACTTTTTGAGTGTCTTGTCGGGACACAGATATCTCAGAGCTGGTGAGGCTATTTTCAGAATCCATTAACTCGCCATAGATTTTTTTAATGACTGCTGATGTCGATTCTAATTCCGCTTGCGTATCAGATTGGACTTGACGAATTTCGGCTTTAGCCGACTTGGCTTCTGCCAAAGCAGATTGATGCTGTGCCTGAGCACTTCCATAACTTCGTTTTGCAACTTCATAATCCCGCTCAGCAATTTCTTCGTCGCGCTTTGAAACTAGACCATCCTCTAGTAAGCGTTTTAATCGATTGACCTGAAATTCGGCAGCATCAAGCGTTGCTTGAGCAGAAATCATTGATTCAGATGTTGCACGAATTTTCTGTTCAGCAACATCGAGTTTAAATTTAGCGGAAGCAATTTTTGCATCGCGAGCTGTAATCATATTTTTTTGTTGCATCTGATATGAATTTAATTCTTCTTTTTTTGCTTGTAATCTATTTAATAAATTATCTCGCTGAGATTCAATACGCTTTTTGAAGTTTGGATCGATATCCCGCATTTCTAAAAGCAAATCACCAGTCTTTACCAACGATGCTTCTTGCACATGCCATTGAGCGATTAAGCCTTGAATAGGGGCGTCGATGGTTTGAGCACGCTCAAAAGGAGCAAACGCAGTCACCTTCCCCCTGCTGGAAATATTTTGCTGCCAAGGAAGAAATAAGAAAATAATAGGAATAATAAAAAATACCCAAATCAAAATTCTAAAAAAACGATTTACCTCATCTGGAGTATTTCCAAGTTTGAGTGTAGCTTCGAATAAGTATTTTTTATTTTTAAACATTATTGCGGTTCAATTTAATTTAGATTCAGTGTTTTATCAAAATGTTTTGCAATATGCTTGAAACGAGTGCTTACAATCAAGATCCATTCCTCTTTGTGTTGTTTTAATACCTTCATCATGATGTCAAACTCACTCTCGTTGAGGCTATCAAGTAAGTCATCTATTATCATGATTTGAGGACTTGCAATGATAGCTCTTGCAATCATTATGAGTTGTAATTGCTTTCTTGAAAGAGGTGCGCCTGAGTCATTGATTGGAGTATCTAATCCAGCCGGAAAAAATTTTAAACTATCCGCTAAACCAAGTTCAGTAATAAGAGAATTTACTTTTGGTAGCGGAATATCACGGCCTAGGCAGATATTTTCTAGTATTGAGCCAGTGATAATTTCAATATTTTTAGCAAAGCTCATCTTATTTCTAAGGGCGTTATTATCGAGCTGTCTGAGATCTATTTGGTTGATGGTGATCTGACCTGCACTTGGAGCGCGAAATTTGGTGACGAGATTTAATAAGGTAGATTTGCCCGATCCAGAATCACCTAAAACAGCGAGACTTTCTCCCTTTTGTAATTCAAAATTGATATTTTTTAGCGGTTGGATATGGCTATCGAAAACAAAGTCAACAGATTTTAATTTAATTGAGGTAATGTCCTCATCGATAATGTGTGCACCGCTACTTTCTTGTGGCATATCCTCTATGACGCCAATTTTATCTAAAGCAGCCATTAAGTCATAAAAATCATCCAGCATATTGACTAAGCGCACCAAGGCTCCCAGGACACCGAAGATAATGAGTTCAGAGGCAACAAACTGACCTAAGTTGAGTTGCCCTTTAATTACAAGACTACCACCTAGCGCTAAGAGTCCGGTACCAGCAACTGCGTAGATTAATGCAGCACTTATATTTTGCCATATCAGGATATTAAAATGCTTGGTCCGATTTTCAATGAAAAGTTGGACGTATTCATGGGTTTGTTTTACAACTCGCTTTTCACCCTCATAGAACTTAAAGGCAAATATATTTTTTGCAATAGTCTCTAGCCAAGACACAGTATCATACTTGGCCTTTGATTCCTTAAT
>JACCDO010935905.1_pt1 | contig 11090 bp, 4 predicted proteins | sample 7446101 | NCBI WGS metagenome assembly JACCDO01 (sample SAMN15323440, study PRJNA562643) | freshwater metagenome | isolation source: river surface water | place: USA:Blue River Watershed | collected 2017-08-16
ATATGAATGATGGTATGTGGAATTATTTAGAATATATTACTAGCAATTTTAAGACTCCAATTAGTAGAAATGATAAAAAAAGTTGGATTAGTTTTTATGATTTATATCCAATTCATTCTATGTTAATACAACATTGGAGTGTAGGACATGCTCAACATATATGGGACTTAAGACAAAATCCAAAAGTAGTTGATGTCTTTGCCGGAATTTGGAATGTAAATAGAGAAGATTTGTTGGTTAGTTTTGATGCATCAAGTTTTCATTTACCACCTGAGGATACTAATTGTGGCTATTTTAATAATTATTGGTTACATTGCGATCAAAGTTTTATGAGAAATGATTTTGAATGTATTCAAAGTTGGATTACAGGTTATGATGTTAATGAAGATGATGCTACATTAGTAGTTATTGAAAATAGTCATAAATTTCATAAAGATTTCAAAGAACATTTTAATGTAGATAGAAAAGAAGATTGGTTTCAATTAAATGACACACATATCCAATTCTTTTTAGATAAAGGTTGTACGATTAAAAGAATTAGTTGTCCAGCTGGAAGTATGGTTTTATGGGATAGTAGAACTATACATTGTGGATCTGAACCAATTAAAGGTAGAAATCAACCTAACTTTAGAAATGTTAGTTATATTTGTATGATGCCTCGTAGTAAAGCAACAGATGTAAATTTAGATAAGAAACAAAAAGCATTTAAGAATTTAAGAACTACTAGTCATTGGCCGTGTAAAGCAAAATTATTTTCAAAATATCCAAGAACTAATGAGAAAGAAATACCAGATGTTAAAGAAATAGACCCTCCTGTTTTAACTGAATTAGGTATGAAATTAGCGGGGTTTTAATTCATATCAAAATTACAACTTTTTTTATAAAAAGCATTTTTTTGATATTATTTTTTTTATAAAAAATTAAAAAAAGTAAAAAAGTGTTTTACAGCAACATTGTTTTTTCGAATGCCATTAAAAAATATTTCTTCATTAAATCATATTCCCCTTTAATTTTATAATAGATTGCTAATTTAGACATAGATTGTATACTACCTTTTTTAATTGCCATTAAATAATATTTTTTCATTAAATCAACATCTCCTTTATTATCGTAGTATTCTCCTAATCCAGAAATAGCATGAACATTTCCTTTTTTAATAGCCATTAAATAATATTTCATCATTAATTTATAATTTATTTCATTATATTGATAATAGAAACCTAAATTATTCATTGATGGGGTGTGTCCTTTTTCAATTGCCATTAAATAATATTTTTTCATCAATTTAGGGTTTTTGTTTATAAATTGATAATGAAAACCTAAACTAAACATCGAAGACATTTTTCCTTTTTCGACATTTTTTAAATATTCTTTTATTGTAAATTCACTACTCGGTTTTTGGTTTTCATCAGTTTTAGACCATACTTTTTCATAAATAGTGTTTTTATATTCACAACCAATTATTTTTTCGAATGCCATTAAATAATATTTCTTCATTAAATCAGTTTGTCTTGTAAATTTATAATATAAAGCTAAACCAATCATTGATTTGGGGTCACCTTTTTCAATTGCCATTAAATAATATTTTTTTATTAAATCAAAATCTCCTATATTAAAATAGTGCGTACCTAACATATACATAGAATCAGTAAAAGAATTTTCAATAGCCATTAAATAATATTTTTCCATTAATTTATAATTTATTTCTTCATATTGATAATAATAACCTAAATTATGCATCGCCACATATTCACCTTTTTCGATTGCCATTAAATAATATTTTTTCATCAATTTTGGATTTTTTTTATTATATTGATAATAGTAACCTAAACTATACATTGAAGGGACTGATCCTTTTTGTATTGCCATTCGAAAATACTTGACCATTAAATTATATTGTTTATTATCACGAAAAGACAAAGCTAATGAATATAATTTAGATGCTAAATCTTTAGATTTTAAAGTTTTTTTAAGTTCAGACTTATTTTTACTTTTATGGTTTGATTTTACTTGTTTTTTAGTTTGTTTTGTATGTTTTGTATGTTTTTCAAGCATTGTAACTAATTTTTTTATTTTTTTTGATTTTTTTTTATAATAATAAAAGATAAAAATAAATATAAAAATCACAATGTTATATCATTAGTTTAGTACTTTCAATATTTTATAGTTTATAAATTTAAAGTGACTTTTTTTTCTAATCCCATTAAATAATATTTTTTAGCTAAACTATATTCTTCAATAAAGGAATAATAGGAAGATAAACTATTCATACTATTAATATTACCTTCTTCAATTGCCATTAAATAATATTTCATCATTTTGTCATAATTTTTTTTTGTATATCTATAATAATTACCTAAATTATGCATCGCATTAGAGTTACCTTTTTCAATCCCCATTAAATAGTATTTTTTCATTAATTTATAATTTATTTCAACATATTGATAATAAAGACCTAAATTATTCATTGCTGGGGCGTATCCTTTTTTAATTACCATTAAATAATATTTTTTCATCATTTTATAATCTTTTATATTATCGTAATAAAGACCTAACTGGTACATTGATCTACTATCGCCTTTTTCAATCCCCATTAAATAATATTTTTTCATTAATTTATAATTTTTAATATTTCCATAATACTTACCTACTAAATTAGGATATAATGGATCTTCTTCAAATATTTCTGGTTGAATAAGACCATGTGTATTAATTCTTTCTCCAAATTTTACTTTTTGTGTAACAAAAGATTTTGTTTTACGTTTACTTTTACTTTTATGATCAGATTTTACTTGTTTTTTTGTTTGTTTTTTATGTTTTTCAAGCATTGTAACTAATTTTTATTTTTTTTATTTTTTTTTTGATTTTTATTATAATATAGAAAATACTTTATAAAAAATAATATTCCAAAATATAAAAAGAAAATCAAAAATAAGAAAATAAAAAATATGGTTGAGGTACCATCATTCAATAAAAAAATTGATTATTATATTTTTAACAATATTTTAATATAATTTAAAGAATTATAATAGAACAAATACCAATACATTACTATGTCTGAATTAAAACGTCACTATTATCATAACGGTGAGCTAAAATCTGAAGGTCTTATCATCAATGGTAAAAAAGAAGGAGTTTTCAAAGAATATTTTCCTAATGGACAATTGCAAGATATTTATAATTATGTTAATGGAAAAATGGAAGGTGAATATAAACTATATTACGAAAATGGACAATTATTGGAAATTTCGAATTGTATTAAAAATAAAATTAATGGAGAGTTTAAAAAATATCATAAAAATGGTCAATTATGGATTATTGCCAACTATATTAGTGGTAAACGTAATGGTGAATGTAAAACATATGACCAAGATGGAAATCTACTAGAAGATAATAATTATGTTAATGATAAAGCCATTTTGTAATTAATTTTACTAATATACCTGGATACAGTATATACCAAAGATATAGTGTAACCAACAATCAATATTTTTTTTGTTTTGTTAAAAAAAATATAAAAAGTATAAAAAATTATAAAAAATTATAAAAAAGTAAAAAAAGTTTCATCTATACTTTTTAATTAACTGTTAATTAAACAAGACAAACGAAACCTTTTGACGATGATGATATTTTGAGATCTAAAACGCAATGACTCTCAATAAATATTTAAAATATTAAAAAATAATCAATTTTCAAATATATTTTAGTTTAAAAATACTAATTTTTACTTTTTTCACAATTTTTTATATTTTTATATTTTTATTATATAAAAATGATAAAAACATTAAAAAAAAATAAGACTTCTATTAGTCTTCGTCGTAAGACAAATAAATATTCAATTAGAAAAAAAGTATCAAGAAAACACAAACATATTTCTAAAGTACATAGAAATAGAAAGCAACGAGGTGGTAATATGTTTGAATCTCTTTCAGAGCTTGAAACAGTTACTATAAATGATGCTATTTTACAACAAATACCTTATGAGTTATCGGTAAATAACAGTATTCGTGTCATTCCACAAGAACTATTTGATGAGTTAATGACAACAATTCATAATAGTTCTAACTTAAAAACAATTATTGTAGAAACACCGGTAACAACAGAAGAAGCATTTAACAAATTTTGGGAAGGAAATAAGTCAAACGCATTAGAAATGATATCTACATTATTACTCGAAGGGTTATTTAGGTCATTAAAAGGTAACCCTAAAATTTTTAAAAAAATAGAATCTAGAACGCTAGATACAGTTAATTTAAATGTAAAAAGGTTAGCTATTTTCATAGATACATTTAAAACTGATGTATTAATGGAATTTTTTAGAAATAATAGAGATTTTAAGATTAAAAACTTAAACTTAGATGGGTGGTTGTTGAATTCAGCTGGATTATATAATTTATGTGTATTGGAAATATTAGGAAAAATTGGAAATACTAGCTTGCGTAATCGTTATAAATTTAATACTAAATCTAAATATGAAAATATTCAAAATTTTAATGAAATGCGTGATAAATTAAAAAAAGGGATAAGAAAAAAACAGTTAGCAATAGCTGCTTCACTTGGACGTATGCAACAACAAAATTTTGGCGGAATATCTGTGTTCGGAGATTATGGATTACAATTACCTGGAGGATTAGAATTACAAAATGAATCTGCTGTTTCAAATGAAGAGATATTGTCATGTTGTATGGATGGTATAAGACCAAAAGATCAAATTATAATCCGTCTTTTCTTAAAAGATTTTAAAAACGAATTAAATAAAGTTAACTATGAAGAACAAAAAGATGAATTATTTTTTAACATAGAACTTCTTTGTATTTTATTAATGAAAGATATTCCCAATATATTAAAACAACTTAATTCTTTTTTTTATGAAGCGATAATTGAAAAAAGTTATAAGTTTGATGGTCAAATATACCATCCATCTATAACAGATGATAAAAAGGTTTTACTCAGAAGAGTAAGGGATTTTTTATATCTTTTTAATGAAAATTCTAAACATATTTTTTTAGAAAAATGTGAAAAACTAATGAAAACAGATCTAGAATTATTAAAAAAAATATTTCCAAGCCTTACAGATGATATTATTTTAGAATATAATAAGCCTACAGATACTGGTTATATGAATATGAATCCGAATGTGAATGTGAATACTACTTCAACTGTGCCTACGACTACAACTGCTAATGTGACTATGCCCGCAACAGCAACAGCAACAGCAACAGCAACAGCAACAGCAACAGCAACAGCAACTGTGAATGCGAATGTGAATAACGGTTGTGGAGGTAAATTTCCATGTGTTGTATCAGGATAATAAAGTATAAATCAATATATTTCAATAGTTATTGTTTATCAAAGTATTGTTAAGTTTTATAGATTTTCATTAGAGATAAGTAAGAGGGGGTCAGATAAACACCAAAAAGATATTGAATGAGTAACATCATTTCTATCTGATTTTGAGGTTTTGACCATGATTAGATGGAAAATCAAGTTGGCAAAGCCGCCGGCAGGGCACTACGATGTCTAGTTGAGGTCTAGCAAGGATTAGCATACCTAGCCGAAGGCTTAATTTGCTAGATTTTGCTATAATTTTTAAGTTTTTGTTTTTTGACCACACTTTTTTCTAAAAAAGTGTTTTTTGATAAAACTTTTTTTCTAAAAAAGTTTAACTGTGATTCGCCAAATCTTCTAATTGTGTACTTAACCAACCACTAAAAGGTTGATTAAATGCTTTGGCTCCATATAATATGAATTTTTTATTAACATTAACATTTATTTGTATATTCCAATTGAAAATATTTTGATTAAATGATTCCGAATTAAAAAAGATATATGAAATATCAGTTACATTGCTCATATCCCATAACAATATATTTGGATCATTCATAGAAGTTGCACCATAAAACATATATTCTAGGTTAGTTACGGTTGATGGTAAAGATTCTGGAATTGAAACTAAATTAACAGCATCTTTAAAAGCACCAGATAAACTAGTTAAACCTAAAGTACCGAAAGAATCAACACTTACTAGTTTTTCAACATTAGAATAACTATCTAATCCATTACCAAATTGTCCCAATTCACCAAGTATTATAACATTGTAATTACCGGCATTTGTATATTGATGTGTCTTTATTCCAGGTGTCGTATAAGTATCATTTGAATCATCTCCCCAATATACTCTTACATCAACATTACCAAATAAAGGTAATGATATTATATCATTCGCTAATACATTAAATACGGTTCTTAATACTTCAGGTGATTGAGAGACAGATGAATATTTGACAATAAATCCAGTGTAAGTATTGTTTTCTAATTGTTTTGGATATGTTATAGTATCTAAAGTGACAGTTAAAGAAGGTGTATAACCAGTTACATAAATATTATACTGATTATCTACATCAATAAATCTAGGAATCATATTACTTGATTCCACATGATTTTTTGAATAAATGACAACACCAATTGTATTATATTTAGTAATTAAATAACTAACAAGGTTTCCGTCATATAAATTTGATATTATATAAATATTATCTAAATTATCCGAAACAATATTACAATCCAGATCATTATAGATATTATTTTCAATCCATTTAATCCATGATAATGTTCCATTGGTTGTATTAAATTTTATAACAAAATTACCAAATATACCATCATTGGGTTTATTATAATTTGTAACTGTACTTGTACCATCATTAATTGTTAAATAATCTTCGGAATAACCAGATATTATAATATTATCAGAATTATCAATCGTATGTGAATATACTGAAACACCATATTGATAACCTCTAATAAAGACACCCCATATATAAGTTAGATTTGTGGCATCCAATTTAATTAAAAATCCAACCGATAATAGTGATATAGCAAATCCAGTATTATATTGTGTATTACCTATGTAAAAATATTCTGAATATGTATAACCTGAAATATATAAATTGTCTTGTGAGTCTTTTTTAATTTCCATACAATAATCATTATATATTCCTCCAATCCATTGAAATGTATATGTATAATTATTTGGTGAAATCTTTGTAATTTTACAAATAAATATTTTATATCCATCCATTATTCCATTCGGAGCAATTGATGAATTATTATTTATAATTACAGAAGTAGCTGATGTTGAGCCTGTAATATAGAAAGTATTTGAATCAGATAGATGACGTGCTATTTTAAGATATTTAAAATCTAGTAAACCATAAATCCAGAATAAATCTATAACAGAACCATCAGTTCCATTAAAAAATAATAATAATGAAGAATTTAATGGGTTCGAAGAGGTATAGGTAACTGTGTCAATTATTATTTGAGAAGCAATACAGTTTAATGTAACATATACGTTATCACTACTATCTATTTCAAGATTGAGACATGATTCAGAGAAATCTGTAGCTGATAACCATTTAAACCATAAAACTTGACTTTGTGATGGGTTTGTTTTAAAAATATAACCAACTGAACCAAGTGATGTAACTATTCTAGTATATGTATCATTACCAATTGTAATTGAACTTGAATTGGTATAACCACAGACATAAACATTACCTAGATAATCAGTTTTTATTTTATTGGTATAAATATCATTAAGATCAATAATATTTTCAATCCATTTAAAGTTATTATTAAAATATCTAGGTTGGGTTGGTATTATTATATTTTCATTATTAACGGTTTGTATTAACCCGAAATCAATGTAACTATAATTAGCACCTATACCATCTGATAGCCCAACAATATATTTTGAACCAGTCAAAGCACCATAGTCTATTCTAATAGTACCCTTTTTTTCTGGAGAAGCATTATTTAAATATAATACAATTTGTCCAGATGAGGTATAGATATCATTATAAAAAACTAAATCAACAAAACTAATTATTAATTTGTCATAAACTGAAGAATTAGTATCACTATCGAATCCATAATATATACGTCCTCCAGTTGGAGCTACATTTAAATTATAATTTGCATAAAATACAGATATTCTAGGTGATGCAAAATGAGTTTCTAATGTAATATCATTATATGAATCTAAATTTGGTCCTAGTGTTATAAACCCATGTGAACATACACTTAATGTATTATATGATATGCCATAGAATGTAAAGTTTGTATCTAAATTAATACTAAAAACAGAATCAGTTCCGTTATTTAAAATTTCAGTATGATTAAATACTGAAATTGGAGGGGAATTAATCCATGCTGGTACTGGTCCTTGGAAATGTTCTATATTATATTTTGTATTTGAATATGGTACAAATTTCAATATAGTTCCATATAAAGTATTAAGATTATTATAATTATAATAAATATAAACTGGGTTATTTTGTATTGTATCTGGTGTAGTAGGGGTATCAGCAGTGCTACTGATTGATGAATAAGTAACTAAATGGTAATTATCAATTTCTGGATCTAAACCAGCACCATCTGATATCCCGACCAAACCTTTATTACCAAAACAAGCACCATATTTTATCTCAATTAAGCCTTTTTTTTCAGTAACTGCATTTTCCAGATATAATATAACTTGAAAATGAGCCTCACTAAAATTTCCATTTTGGATTTGGTTAGATATAGGTGAATATGTAATTACAAACATATCATTTTCATCTGAATTTACATCTTTAAAATATCCATAATATAAATTTCCACTACTTATATATACTAAAAGAGGAGCAATTCTAGGAAGATTTAAGAAGTCATTTATTGATTGAGAACTAATCGCATCAGATTCATAACCTAATGTAATATGTCCATTTGTACATATGTTTATAACATCATATAAAGTTCCATAAAATTTAAAATTAGTTGTTAAATTTACAGTAATAACAGCATTATTGAAATCCTGTGATATTAAACTTTGATGATTATATGTAGGTAAAGGTGTCATATCAGTCCATAAATTATCAGGAATACGTTTAATAGTATATTTCAAATCTGAATAAGGGATAAATTTTAACATTACAGAATATAATGCAATATCTAAAGTTTCTACTGTATTTAATATAGACAATGGATTATTGTATGTATTTGATGGTTCTAATGGATCAGGTGTTTCTGCGACTTGTGAATATATACATATAAAACCAGCTTTATCTTTTAAACCAGATGGTTTAGGATATTCTTTGGAACCAAATAGGATAGATGATGAAGTAGTACTTCCAATTATATTAATATTGCTATTTAAATCAACGACAATTCCCATAGCATTATCCATATTATTACCGCCTATCCATCTAAATCTATTAAATGTTCCATCGGATAATAACTTTATAAAAAAACCACTTTCTAGATCATTTGATTTTGTATATGTATTAAGATCTAAAGTTATAGATATTGATGTTGATTGACCAACTATATAAACATCTTCATAATAATCAGTTACTAAACTATATCCGGTATCATCAAAATCGCCATCAACCCAAAATATCCATGAAAATGTTCCATCATTAAGATATTTTACTATAAATGAACCCGTATTGGTAGTAGATAATTCTGGTTTTGTATACTCTGTACTATCAATTGTTACCGATGATTGTGATGTACCTAGAATACATATATTGTCTGATGTATCAATTGTAATATCTTTTCCAAAATTATTGGTTGAACTAATTATCCAATTAAACCATTGAACTGTAAAAGAAGCATTAAATTTAATTATAAATGTACTTGCGTTAGTGTTTACAGAGGGTTTGGCATATATGGTTGAATTAACTGTAAAATCATTTGAATTGGAATGACCAATAAGAAATATATCATCTGTATTATCAGAACCATAACTTACAACACCGGTACAATAATCATTTGAAGAACCACCTAACCAGTTTACAGATAATACTGTGTTAATTATTGATAATTTAATTAGAAAACATTTGTGTGTACCTGCACCGAGTCCTAGGGTATTATTGTATGTTGTATTATCAATTATTATAGATGTAGAATTAGTATTGCCTGTAATAAAAAATTCATTATCGATATTATATCCTACTTTATTAGCTAAATTTAAAGTTCGAGGATTATTTATATCTTCAGTAAATCCAATCCATTTTAAAGTAGATAAAATACCATCAGTATCATATACTAATACAAAATAAGATTGAGTGGAGTTGTATTTTGTGTAAGTGACTGAATCAATTATGACTGATTGAGAGTCAGTTTGACCAATAATAATTATTTTATCATTTTTTGTAATATTTATACTATATCCAAAATCATTTTTATTGGTATCTACCCATTTAACCCATACAACTTCTTGCGTAGTTGGATTTATTTTACAGAAGAATAAACCATAATTATATGTTGAACCTTCTGGTTTTGTAAATGTCTGTTCACCAATTTGAATAGTCGATGAAGATGAAAATCCAACATAATATATAAACCCACTTGAATCTATTGCTGTTTGATAAGAGTAGTCATCACCTATACCGTCTAACCATATTAAGTTAATAGGTCTTAATGTTGTAGGAAGAGGAGATGGTGTAGGTGGTATATCTTCGTAATATTTAGAAACAAATGAATTAAATATATAATTTGAAGGGGGTGTAATATTAGGATTTGGATTATTATAAGTAATACTATCAAAAGTTATTGAAGTTGAATTAGAACCACCGTACATAGTTAAATTATTTTTATTATCGATAATTAAATTACCACCAAAATCGCTTTGATCGCCACCTAACCATATAAACCACTCTACTATATTACTTTCTGAATATCTAGCAATGAAAGACATTTCTAATCCGGTTTTATTAATTGGTTTTTGGTATACAGATTGGTTTAATAATATATTATTGCCTGCTATGTTACCGGATACATAAAAATTATTATTTGTATCAAAAATTAAATCTGAAATAATATTATTTCCAGAATTGGAAGGAATCCAATTAAAAAATAAAACAGTTCCATATGGATTAAATTTTATAATAATACAATCATACCCAGTATTAGTAAAAACAGATGGTTTATTATAAGTTGTACCATTTAATGTTAATGAAGAATCAAAATTTCCGGACAGAAAAAAATTATTATTATTATCAATATTCATATTAAAAATAGCTTGAGTTGGAAACCACTGTAACCAT
>JACCDO012062950.1_pt1 | contig 11089 bp, 17 predicted proteins | sample 7446101 | NCBI WGS metagenome assembly JACCDO01 (sample SAMN15323440, study PRJNA562643) | freshwater metagenome | isolation source: river surface water | place: USA:Blue River Watershed | collected 2017-08-16
GAAGTCTTATAAGCCTCTAATATGTTTAACACGCCAACCGCATTTGACTGTGCAGTAAAAATTGGAATGTCGTAACTGATTCTAACATGTGATTGTGCGCCGATATTATAAATTTCGTCAGGTTGAATGTCAGTTAATAATTTGTGTAAAGTTGAGTAGTCGATTAAATCACCGTAATATGTTTTTACTTTATCTTCTAAATGACCAATACGACTTTCTTGGTGTTCAGGTGTTGAATTTCTACGTACAATTCCATGTACCTCATAACCTAATTCTAATAAGTGTTCAGCTAAATAGCTACCATCTTGTCCGGCAATACCGGTAATAAATGCTTTCTTCATTCTACTTTGTATTTTTTAATAATTCAATATCATTTAGTACCATTTTTTTTACTAATTCAGAAAATGGCGTTTTAGGTTCCCAACCTAATTTTTCTCTTGCTTTAGATGAATCACCTTTAAGTACATCCACTTCAGCAGGTCTCATAAATCTTTCATCCACCTTAACATATTTTGACCAATCAGTGATACCAATATTTGAAAAGGCTTCATTTAAAAATTCTTCAATACTTCTTGTTTCACCAGTTGATAATACATAATCATCCGGTTCATCTTGTTGTAACATTAACCACATACCTTCTACATAGTCAGGTGAATATCCCCAATCACGTAATGCTTTTAAGTTACCTAATGAAACACTATCGGCTAAACCTAAATGTATTTTGGCAACAGCATCAGTAATTTTTCGAGTTACAAATTGAATACCTCTTCTTTCACTTTCGTGATTAAATAAAATACCACTACAATTAAACATATTATATGATTCTCTATAGTTTTTGGTAATCCAATGTCCATAGAGTTTTGCCACACCATATGGCGAACGTGGATAAAATGATGTTGTTTCTCTTGCAGGATTCTCAATCATTTTACCAAACATTTCAGATGATGATGCTTGATAAAATCTAACATCTTTATCACCATATTCTCTAATAGCTTCTAACATTCGTAACACACCTAATCCTGTGGTGTTACCCATCGATTCAGGAGTTGTCCAACTATCGGCAACAAATGATTGGGACGCTAAATTGTAAACTTCATGTGGTTGTGATTCTTTAATGCACCTAACCAATGAATTTTGGTCAGTTAAATCACCTTTTAAAAAAGTTATCTTATCAATTAAGTGAGATGTGTTAACTCTATCTTCACTTGATTTTCTTCTCTCCATTCCATACACCTCATATCCTTTCGATAATAGTAAGTCCGCTAAATGTGAACCATCCATTCCGTTGATACCGGTGATAAGTGCTCTTCTTTTCATTAATTAAAAATTTTCATTTCAGTTAGGTCCGGCCAATCTGTTACAACCCATTGTCTTGGTTCAGTTTCAATTGCTTTCGGTAATTTATTTAATCCATTTTCCGCAGTCTCGGGAGTCATATAATAATGATAACCATAAGTTTCAATATTTTGGTCTCTCCAAGGTATATTTGGGAGTCTTCCGTCATATGACATTTTCTTGATTTGGATGGCGGCTTCTTCATTGTCGGTCAATAACATACCACCTCTACCTAACGATAAATGTTTTTGGAATTGGAAACTTAATCCCATAAATGTTCCTGGTATGTAACTGTCCTTTTTCCAAAGAACTGCCGCATCAATTATGTTGTGCGTGATATAATAGTAATCAACCCAATTCTCGTCCTTCCATAATAAATCAAGTCCCATTTTGTTTGCTAAAAATGGAATCGATAGATAGGTACGTTTTGGAACCATGATTTGTTTTTCACCCGTATATCTTAACGCTAATTCAATGCCGTGAGTACAACTATCCACAGCAATAGCAAAAGGAGACCCAAAAAATTTGGCAATCTCCTTTTCAAAGTTTGTTACTGATTCAAAATTCATATGTTATAATATATAAAAAATTTTTGAATTAAACAAGTTTAACACACTCCACATTTAAACTAATTAATGTACCATTCTCTTTATCCATGTGTGGTATATACGCTTGAGAATGATCATCATGAGAACTATGTTCGGTCGTCTTCCAATCATATTTTTTTACATCGATGAATCCTAAAGATTCTAATACATTTTTCAATGAATCAAAATCATAAGTTGTTTTATGATAAATTGTTTGTGCACCCATCGGCATTTTACCGAATATCGGACCTAAAAACGATTCTAATGGATAACCATTATTAAGATATAACATTGTCATCATTCTAAAATCAGGTACCGCCAATCTTAATACTCCATTAGGTTTTAAGACCCTTTTCCACTCATTTAAGACATCAACTACCTCTGCTCTATCAAAGTACTCAAGTACATGAGATGAGTAGATTAAATCAACCGTATTGTCTTCAAAAGGTAATTTAGTAATATCGTGAGAATGTAAGTGGGGGAAATCTCCACCATCAATACTAACCCATACCGGACCGAAGTCTCTTTTTACGCACACTAAATGTAATTTCATTGTTCTATAAAAGTTTTATCCATTGCTTGCCCCTCATAAGGCCCTGTTTTATATTCATAAACGATGGTGTTATCCTCTAAAATTAGGTAATTGTGACCACCTTCTAATGTGTAACTTGAATCACCAGGATATAAAATTGGTTCGGCTATAATTGTATCATCTAAATCATAGAATATACATTTAACACTTCCCTCAATTACCACCCAACTTTCTTGTGCAATCACATTACGAGTCCTCTCTTTCCAAATATGTTTATGTGGTTTAAATGTTTTACCTTTATCCATGTTCAACATAGAACATTGAATAAAATTTTCTTCTGATACAATATCAACACGGCCAGGTTTAATTTCCTCTTTACGGACAATCATGTGTAATAATTTATCAGGTTGTACTTTTGAATATATTTTCTCCATATTAAATTCTTTTCAATACGTAAATTGGTTGGTGTGCACCACCATTACACCCATCTCTATGTGGTTTTTTACCGTTTATTCTTCTTAAATTTTCATCAACATCATAATCACTATCAATTAGACCATAAGTTTCAATGATTTTAAAACCATCGATTAAAAGTGGGAATCTTTCTCTGCCATAAACACGGTGAGCATTCCAAAGAATTTGGTCTTTACCAATTGGTACTGATAAAAATAATAATGCTCCTGGTTTTAATTTACCGTGCAAAAATTTCATTGATTTTAAATCACCATCAGGATCTAATGGGTCACCATAACGACCAAGACCTGAATGTTCAACAGATGAAATTGAAATTGCACCATCATATTGATAATCTTCTTTTTCAAATTCTTCAACTGTCATTGTTGTTAAAAACGGATGACTTGATGTAACTCTTTGATATTCAACCATAGTTACGGTTGCTTTTCGACTGATTGCAATACCTTCATAATATGGTTCTTCGGAACCAATAATAAGATATTGTTTTTGTTCTATGTTATGTTTATCAAGTGCATCATAGAACCATCTGTCAGTTTCAGGATAATGAGACACTTGTCTTCTATTACCCATCTCAACAAACTTATTTACTAACTCTTCAGAATAATGATACAATCTACGGTCAGAACCGCTCATAACGTATTGTTCATGTATTTCTACTTTGCCATTCATAGAATAGCCATCGTACATTTCTTGTGGTACATTAATTTCCATATATTTTAATTTTTGGGGGTTTAATACTTATTTTTCTTATTTGTTCAACTAAAGAATCAACTTCCTTACCGTGTTTTTTCATAAATGAATGAATTTCGATACCGATTTCTTGAACTGGTATCTCATGTATTAATTTCGAGCCTTCAATGATATCAAATTCGGCACCTTCACAATCAATTTTTAGGTATCTAATATTTGATATGTTATTATTTTTTATGATGGTATCTAATGATATTGTAGATACTGTTTCTGTTATCTGTCCTTCGTCATTTTTAAAACAACTAGATGACCCTGTGTTAACAATATCTAAAGTAATGTTTAATGTATCACTATCTTTAGAATAGACCGCTAAATTATGTGGTACTATGTTTTTGACGTCATTTAGTTCGATGTTTTCTAAAAGATTTTTATAAGTGTGTGGGTGAGCTTCGTACGCCAATATCTTTACATTAGGAAATCTTTTCGCTAAATAAATTGATACTATCCCTACGTTTGCACCAATGTCGACGATAACGTCACCATCATTAAGTTCAATATCTTTTATTTTATATTCATCTTGATTACAAATTTCTCTTTGCAGGTGATGTAATGTTTCACTTGATTCTAAATCAACTAGTAGTAAATCAACATTACCGAAACGTATTTTATTTTCTTTATTGTTCATTATATTTTAAATTTAGCTCTTACTTCTTTTAATGGATCTTTCGCGTGTGATATGTAATCCATAATATTAATTGGACACCCAAATGATGCATTTAAACCACTAACCTTCATATCTTTATTGAAATTTTTAAAACACATCTCTAACACCCAGTTGTCAGCCCATTCAGGTTCCTTCTCAAATACTTCACCCGATAGATAATAATTTAAATAAAATTTTGCAAATTCTTTTGTTGTCTCATTTATATTAATGAATTGGAAACCACTTTCAATCCAATCATTGCGTCTTAAAATTGATAACCAATCGTATTTTTTTTGGTATTCATAAAACTCTTCAGGAAACTCTTCGGTGACATATGAATCACAATCCGCCCACACCATGACATCACCAATTTCTAATTTCTCAATTGCTCTTGCAATTGCAACCACTTTTCTAAACCAAAATGGTGAATTAATTAAATAATAGTTACCTGATTTATAACAATCTTTAAATGGAGATTCTTTTAGAAATGATTCCAACCAAGGTGAGTCTTCGAATAAATCGATTAACTCCAAGTTAGTTAAATCTTTCATTTCATCTAAATTAATTGATTCATTATTATTAGATTGGTCAAATGAATTTTCATGATATAAAATACATCTATTATTTGGAAATGATTGTGGTACGTATCTTGTAAATGAATTCTCTCTGTGGTTGTACAATCTTGCGTTGAGAGATGAAACGAAGATAAAATTATCGGGTGCGGTCATATTTAAAATTTATTTGATATTATTTTAGAAATTTCAGCGAATGTGCTCATAGGATGTGCAACTGTAATATTTGTATGTGCTAACAAATAAATGTCTTCCACCGCTTCTTGTGCATGTGCCGTTGTTATCGCAAAACTGTTATGGTCATTCCATGGTAAATTAGAATCATTCTTAATAATGTAATTTTCTTTCTTACGAATTATAATATTATCAGGATATAATTCTATTAAAATGTTTTCAATTTCAGGATCTTCAGTTGATAAGAAGAATTTTTGGTTAGGTGTCTGATTTAATATTCCCTTAACCGCGTTAACATATGCAACAGGACCGATACCAAAGTCTGTTCCTCTTGCATGTATTCCCATTATATTCTTATTTAAACCCAATTCACTAACGTATTGGTCAATCTTATCTTGAATTTTCTTAATTGGCTTTAAGTTATAAAGAAATTCATAGGCATCATTCATTTCAATACCTCTTGAGAAATTATTACTGTAAAAAATAATATTCTCTTGGTTATCATTATAGGTGAATGAATCATAACTACGATATGGATTCTTTTGTGCCAATTTTTTTAATGTTGACCTACCAAATTTAGATTCTTCTCTTTCATAACCGTGACCCGGACCTCCTTCAGTAAGTAATAGACAATCATTTAATTGTTCCATTTCTTCTAATGAAATCAAATCGAGTTCATTTTCGAATAATTCACTCCACGGAGCTAAACAACCATTCGGAGTTATGTTATCCCAATAAGCTTTCAGTTTTCTACCTGAATGTTTTGAGATTGCGTAACAAGAAGATAGAGGTCGTAATCTATTGCCTAATCCACTTGTTGAATAATTTATAATTGTTTTCATTTTAATATTTTGCGTGTCTACCTTGGTCATCGAAATATTCGTTACCTTTATTTTCACCATCCATACTGAATAGATTTGCGAAACCTTTTAATCGTTTCTTTTTAATTCTATCCCCTAATTTCCAAAGACAAAACGGTAAACTGATTTGATCTCTTGAACTGAATCTACATATTTGTTCCCACCACATCAATTGAAATTCTTTAACAATATCTGACGTTTTAACAATGAACGTTGACATTTCAAATAACCCATATTGTTCAGGCATATTAAGTGATTTGTAAAGCCTGAATTGATTTTCCACGTTATTAGGGTAATCTAATTGCCATTGAACAACTGCATTCATTTCTTGATATAAACATTTTCTATCAGGATGTTTAAACAATAGTATATCAACATCCGAACCATATTCTTCAATAATTAAATCGGGGTCCTTTTTTAATTGGTGATTACCATCTTCCCATATGATATATTCATATTGAGGGAACATAATTGCTGACAATATTTTATATGGTTTTGCATTTCTTCTATTATGAAGCGCGTCTATAGTTGAGAATTTTAAAACATCTCTTTGTTCCCATACTTTTACATCGTCTTGTTTTTTATCTACAAATGCAACATAATCACAATTATCGAATACTACTGGTGGGTCAAGTAATTTATCTTTACCACCTGTAATTGCAGTGATAACAAGGTATTTTTTCATATTCATTAATATACACTATTTTTTCCAAAAATCATAGATTCCGTTATCAATTTCATATTTTTCCCACACAAATCTTTCTCGATTGGGCTGACTCTTCACCCATTCCCACATAATTGATAACCCTGTATGTAAATTTGTCTTATCTTCATACCCTAATAAATCAATTGATTTTTGCCAAGTGGGATGTGCGGATTTAACTTCATGTCGTTGTTCAAGATATTTTGTTTGACCACCTCCCATAACATCTTTTAAAATCGTATTAGCCTCATTTATTGTTGTGTATTTTGTACCCCCTAAATTAATAATTTGATTTGAGCACTCCGGATTAATTGCCGCTTTCCACAACGGTTCTAAACAATCGTCAATAAAACTAAATGCTCTTTTTTGTTCCCCATCACCAAAGATTGTTGTTTCTTGTCCGTTTAGATGTTGATACATCCAAATACCTAACACATTACGGTACTTATCCCAAATATTTTGTTTAATACCATATACATTGTGAGGTCTAATGATGCACCAATCTAATCCATGTTGTAATCCCGCAACTTGGATATCCATTTCACATGCGTATTTTGCAATACCATACGGGTCAATTGGTTTTGGTACATAACTTTCATCGAACGGAGGTTTAGCGTCGCCATATACCGCCATAGATGAAGTGAATATCAATCTTTTGACATTATACTTAATACAATTATTCACGATACGTGATGTTGCCACTAAATTATTTTGATAATTGTAACTTCTAATAAAAGGTGATAATCCTTCAGCGGCGTACGCTGCTAAATGGTAAACATAATCGAATTGATGTGTTTCAAAACAATTTTCAATTGGGTGGTCAATTAAATTCATTTGCCAAAATGTAACTTTTGGATTTACATTTTCTTTATACCCACCACTTAAATCGTCAATACCCACCACCTTTATATCAGGATAGTTCTCAATTAAATAATCCGCCAATCTTGACCCAATTAAACCGGCCACACCAGTTATTAATACTTTCATATACTGTTATAAAATTTATTTTGTTTTTCCTGACGTTCAATTGTTTTATGATGTTGTATACAATATACTTCATCGTCAGGTAATGATGCAAACTTACTACCGCCAATAATTCTCTCATGAACTTTACTGTACCATTTCATACCCTTCCTATAAATCCTACCTTGTCTATCAGGGAAATTGATGTAACCTTTTTCGTTTAGATTCCATCTCCACATATTGATATGATTACCGGTTATACCCTCAACAGTATTGATTCTTGGTACAAAAATTAAATCCACATCTGGATTCATTTCTAATATTTGGTGCAGATTATTAATCATATATTCAGAAATCATTTCATCCGCATCAATTTGAAAAATATAATCACCACTACAATACCCATTCAATAAGTTTTTCCAATCGGCAAAATTATCATTCCATTCTAAACTTCTCCATGTTTGGACGTTTGGTTTGATATTATATGGTAATAAGAAATCTAAAATCTCTTTGTTACCATTTTTCTCATCAAATAGAATTACAATTTCGTCTTGTGTCCTCTTGCGTTCCAATAAAAATGGAATCAATCTCTTTATTTCCTCCATTTCGTTGCAAACTGTGATTGCGTAACTTATCTTCATATTTTTGTTTATTTTCTTGTATTGTTAACTCTTCACATCTCCAACACCATTCGGCATCTTTTGTGTCCCAAATATGTTTTTCACATCTCATGCTCTATGTCCTCCTATACCCATATAGTAAGTTAAATAATTTATATTTCTTCGAATTTCAAAATTTTCACCACCATTAATTCTTCTTGATATTCTATTGATTATCTCGTTGTCCACTTCTCTTGATATTTCTTCGGACAATATTCTTGTCAATTCATCTTCTGCATCAACAGCATGGTGAAAATCTCTACCATCATATTCTGGCATCCATACCGCTCGAAGACGTTTCCCCGGCATTCCATGAAAATATTTAAAACTACTAATCATTTCTCCTTTCCCTCGCAAATAATTTAAACACGTTGTTATTGTTATCCGTGAATGTCACATTACTATCGGATTGAGGGCTTAAACGAATACTGCATTCATTATGACCGGTTGCGAATACAACAGGTTCATTTTCGTCAAATTGAAAACAAAATTCAACGTCACCATTAAACATAGTCGGAGACATTAAAAATAAAGTTCGTTCTTCTTTTTGGAAATATTTGAAACCCATTATACCTTTTTTAAAACAACGATTGACCCAATCTGCGCATTATTATTACTATAAGAATAAAATCTATAATCCTCAAACTCCTTTAAGAAATCAAATACCGCTAATTGAATTCCTCTAACCCACCAAAAGTCATCAACCACAATGTACGGTACTTGCATCTGTGCCACAAATTGCATTTCACGTAAAAGGTAATCATATGTGTGTGCACTATCTAACCAAGCCATGTCGACTTTTTTATTTTGTGCAATTAACTCACGTAAAAAGTCCCAACTATGTTGAGCATAAAATTTCACATTTTCCTTTCCATTAGATTGATTAATAAAATCGATACAATTTTTAGAATCCTCAACAATATCACAAGTGTGTAATTCAAATTCATCTAAACTCGAATAACAAACATGACTGAATGATCCGTAGTTTGTACCGGTTTCAATAATAACTTTTGGTTGAACCTCTTTCAAAAATTTTGACATGAATTCAACTCCTTTATTTGAATTAGCAAGATTGATTTCAGACCTGCCATCAATCATCCCGCCATTATAATTCCAAACTTCTTTTTTTTCTAAACTTTCTTTAATTAAAAAATCAAATACCGGTCCACTTAATATATCACTATTCTGCATATTTTAATTTATTTTATTTAATATCGGTAAAACTAATTTAGTTTCTTTAGGGGTTGTTAAATGAGGTTCAATTATCGATTTAAAATTTTCGGTCATCTTACTCAATGAAAATTTATCTTGGTTTTCAATTCTCAATTTTTCAGAGTTTTCTAAAAATTTATCATAGTCACTCTTAACCAAACGAAGTACTTGCACCACTTCATTGTAATTTGCGGTGAACCACTTTGAGTTCTTTAGAATGAAGGTATCAACCGCACTATCATCAACATCGGTTAATGTTCCACCAATCATAACCGCTTTATCCATAGGTAAGAAATCTTTATGTCCCGACCAATTAGATGCTACGATTGGTTTACCGGACATACTAAATTCAAGTAACGGCCTACCAAATCCTTCTCCTTTTGTTATCGAAACCATCGATTTAATTTTTGGATGATTATACAAATCATTCATTTCTTTATTTGTCAATTCACCGAATAAAAGATATATTGATGGTGGATTCGGAATTCCGTTTACCACACCTTCAATCTTCTTTCTCAATGATTCTCTTTCTTTCACTGAAAAAGTTGCGGACGATGTCTTTAAAATCAATGCAGGTTTATCTTCAACTTCTTTAAATGCTTCCACGAAACATCTAATTAACATACCAACATCTTTTCTATCTTGTCCTATCTTACCTTTTAACCAATGACCAACAAAAAGATAAGCAAAATCTTCCTTAATATCTAATTTAAACTCATCATTTTTTAAATTATTATATATGTTAATATCCACACCTTCAAATAAAGTTTCAACAGGTTTTGTGATTCTATGTTGTCTAACTAACTTACCCGTGTTCTTTTCATTCTCATTGTAAACACTTGACAATAAAACATCTTTTGAAAATTTCGATGTGGTTATAATTAAATCCATTCTATTACAACCATCGACCCAATCTTTTGGTGCAATTGTAGTTTCAATACCGGCAGTTATTCCAATACTAAAACGACCTAATTTTTGAAATTCATTAGGAACGGTTACTTGAATGTAAAAGTCTGGTAACCCATTAAACTCGTTTACTATATTAGTTTCAATCCATTTGTGAAATTGATTATCTGATTCTAATGCTGTCATCGGTGTTAATCCCCACGAACAACTATCGATTTTAATATCAAATAAATCCATTTGATATAATGATTCTAATAAATCTCTTGAGTGGGAACCATATCCACTTCTTGTTTTAACCGGTCCTCTAAATAATAATGTTGGTTTACTCATATAATCTTATGTAAATTGTACCTCTCTTTTGGTTTAAAATTATTTATTGCACTTTCAATACCTTCGACCATTTTATCACACATTAATTTAGATGATAAATTTTCAATTGCAAATTCTCTACCTTTAAATCCTCTTCTCTTTCTTTCCTCACGACCCCAATCGTAAACTGTCATTATCGCCTTTGCAACATCGTCATCATTTACCCTATCGTCAAATATATAAGGTGTGGGCACTGACCCATTTAAATTATTCGCAACAGACCATACAGGTACAACCCATTCACCTTCTTGAACTAAATGTTGGGACTTTTTCTTATTATGTAACGAACCAATTGATATGTAATCGTCAGCGGTAAATCAAATCCACATTGGTCTTGCAATCCACCTGTC
>JACCDO012217903.1_pt1 | contig 11089 bp, 2 predicted proteins | sample 7446101 | NCBI WGS metagenome assembly JACCDO01 (sample SAMN15323440, study PRJNA562643) | freshwater metagenome | isolation source: river surface water | place: USA:Blue River Watershed | collected 2017-08-16
AGATGCAGCTGCAACCGTAATTGCAAAGCCTCTTGCAACATAGGCAGGGCTAAACCAGCGCCAGCTGACTGTCGGCAATGCACGCCGTATGCATGGGATGCCTCAACCCACCACGGCAACCCACTTGCGCAATGTTCACGATCAGCTCTTATTCGCCGACTACTCGATTCGTCAGCCGTAGATGGCACCGCACTGACACAGTCATTACCATCTAATACCATTTGCAATCGTTTATATCTTTCTGCAGCTTTGCGAAAGAATACAAGGTTTTTACTATGGGAAATACTTTCCGTAAAATTGTGAAAAGTGTTCGTATCGGACAGATGCTGTAGAAACCAGCGACTGGACGGCAACTGCGTCTCCGCCAGAAGAAGTGGGCGGTTAAGAATAGGCAAACGTTCATTCAGGTAAAACAGGCAGTCTGGAACCTGTGCCAAATATTGTAACAACGTGTCGAATATCAGCACTTGCAATGCAGCGTCGCGGGCTGCTGCTCGCGCTGTGACTCGACAGGGATCGCCGAGTGCGCACAGACCATCATCTGCACCTTCTTCAGCATCTGCACTGGCACAACTGTCTGATACCTTAGAAACTTTGCTAAATTCACATGAATCGAGCTCCCCGGCTTCAGGATATAGTAGTAGTCCAATTGCCTGGACTAGCCAACGGTCTGTGTCCGCAGGAAACCGTAACAACGTATCACCGAAAGGCCGCCCATGTCTCATTTGTTCGGAGCTATCAGCGCCTTGCCAGCAGCCATAGTCTAGTGTGCCTGAATCGACATCTACCACCACGGCGTCGCGCAAGCAGTCCGTGGGGATGTACCGAACCCAGTCGGAGTGAGTCCCGATCAGGAACGGCACAGGCGCTTCACAGATACCAAGCAGTGGAGCTGGTACCACGGGGACATAGATGTGAACCCACTGCAGAGGATATAATAATGTACGTAATGTTTCGCATACTGCTGGCAAGATATGTAAACGTTTCGAATGTATTAAAATCTTGCATTCTGCGAGAGCAGCAGCGATCAGGTCAATGGTATTCCGTGCGCCCAACGTCGCGATTACGGCTGCAACACAATATGTACATCGCGGCATGTCCGACGGTGCTGCACGATTTAGCACTAAAGTTGTCCCGGGGAGTGGTTGGTGCACAGCGGGATCTGCCGGCGGCTCCAGCGGCATGGCAGTGGGGCTGTGGGCTGCGTCCCTACCGCGGGCCAGAGAACGCTCGGCTTTACTGCGCACCACCACCTCCATACTGCTGTCACTAGTACTGCTACTGTCACTATCGCTGTCGCTACTATCACTACCACTGCTACTTTCTGTATTATTATGGACCTTCACTGCAGGCACCTCTGCCTCCTGCTCTACAAGGCGCTCGGCTGGCGGCAGCCACAAAGCCACCGAATACACTCCAGGGATGGGCACGGGGCAGGCTAGCGTTAGAAGTACCAACAGCGCTTCACAGTCTAGTGGAAATGGTTGCATAGTGGAAAAAGACGTATGTACGGTCAAGGGAAGCTTCGAACGCGCGGCGGGGCCAACAGGAGTGATTGGTTGCACGGGCGGCGGTGCACTGAGCAATTCGTGCTGTCGCAAGACACGCAGCAGCTGCGTATGATAATAGTGCAGCAGGAGCTGTTGCAACTGCTGTACGAACGGAAAACGTAGGAGCAGACACAAAGTGAGGCCAATCCACTGCTTCTTAGGCATTGCGCTAGCGTTGTCGCTGGTGGGAGCGATGTCCTCCCACAGTTTCGCCTCTGCAGTAGTGCTAGAATAGCGGTTATCTGGCACAACTGTGGCAGCATCACGCTCTGCAGGCAGCGCACTTAAGGTAAAAAAGGTCAGCGTAACACCGCGCTGCTCTTCCAGTCCCCCCGCCGAGAGCACAAATGAACTGATTTGTGGGAGCGGTCGATGCACTGCTGAAATTCGTAAACATCCCTCTGGACAAGCGAAGTGCCCCAACTGTTCAACTAAAGGCAAGTCGACATGATCAGAGCGCGGAAAGCGATCCCATACCGCAACAGGGCCCCCCATGAGCTGTGCGTTACCAGCACCGAAGGCTTGGTTACTGGCAACGACGGTTGTTGCCCGTTTGCGGTCCCCACTGTGGGTGCTGCTACCGTGGGCGCTGCCGGAAGCTTGCCATGCCCGACTGTCTGTTGTCATACCATCTCCTGTTCCATGTCCAGATCCTCCAGAGATGCTCCCATTCCTGTTCGCAGTATGCCCTGGAGAGGGCTTTTGGCTATCTCGCCGAAAGCGGCTGGCGATGCCGGTACGCACACTGGATAAAATTCCGCCTGCGATAGTAGTCATGGAATGCGGTGTTGACTGAGGAGGTGCTGACGCAACATGAGTACTATTTACAGAAGGCACTAAACTTGAGACAGCAGCCGTCAATGATGGCGATTCCGGGCGTGCGGCGCGCTTGACTTGAGGGGCGGGACCCAGTAAAATGACGTAGTCTACTAAACCGGCGGGCACTTGGTGCTGATCGTCACTCATAACTGCCTCAGTCTGCTTATTTTCTGCTTGCAACTGCTCCTTGGGTGTCAACGATCTGCGTTTGGCAGCAGCAACGACGTCCGGTTGGCGCGGGGATGATTCCCTGCTTTCTTCCTCCTCCTCACTGGAGATATAAACATTTTTATACGATGCGAAATCTGCCATTCCGCGCCCTATGGAACTGTCATGGCTCACAAGTCGCTGACTGCGGTCGCTGTCGGACTCCTCGCTGTTGCTGTCACCTTGGTTGCTGTGTAAGATACGCATCGCCTCGAATCCCATGGCACCATCGAATGTGGTGTCAACGGTATTTGGCAGCTCAGATTTCTCAAACAAATCGTCCACAATGTCCTCATCAGAGTCGCCTGAACGCTGCAGGCTCTTAGCTAAAGCTCGCTCATACTCTAGAATCACGTCATCTGCGTCCTCTGAATCCAGGGCATCACCCTTCTGTGCCAACTGCATTGGATCGCTGTGCGTCCTAGAGCGATCGTGACTGTGATGACGCGAAGGATCTTGTACAGGCGGCAATGATGACTGACGCGGCGCATTTTTCGCGGGCTTTTCTGCTGACACTACCGTTGCTTCAAAGAGAATTTCCAGCTTCACGGAAGTCCTCGCCATGGCAGCCACAGATCCAGTTGTCCATGCAGAGCCTGTTTCACCCTGATAAGATGTAGAGAAAGGCAGCCACTTAGATTCTTTCGAAGGGGCTCGATGCAATTGATACCATTGTACTATACTTCTGCCGCTTTCCAAATTGGAAAGAGGGACAGTGATGTGACCGTACTCATCTCCTTGCGCAGACGAAGGCATGGCTGTATCAAGTTGACGAGAGCCACCTAAATCACTATCTGCTGCATATGCAAGACTAGCCTCTTCTGTTGTACCTGGAGTTAGAACCACAATAACCCTTAACATATTTCCGGAAAGCACATTAGGAAACACTGAGGCCTCGCGTCCTGTCGCTAATACAAGTGAAGAGCAGTTAGAAGCACAAGAGAAAGCTGGAGAGGTTTCAACATTCCCCACAAGAATATCTTCCGGAGTCACAATGCCAAATTTCGCATAGCAGTACAGTTGAGGAGGGCGGCGAAGGCGCCCTAACACGCTTTGTCGCCTATTCGGAGTCAAGTCATTTGGCTCGGAAACCTCAAGAACTTTGACTCGGAGAATTCCTTGTGAGAGAAATAAAGAGCCTTTAACAGATGCCTGTACTCCAGAATTATTTTCTCGTCGTTGTGATGAAACACTTGTGTGCGGACTAGCCATTTGGTTGGTTCGATTCGATTATGAATTCATTACTGTCTCGACTGGCCGAACAGAGGTGAGCCGCGCTCGCACAAGAATTGCGAACATATAATTAAGCTGACTTTCCTTTGATCTCGCAGCTTTGAATTTGTCAGCGACGGCTTGACGCAAGGTCTTCACCTCTGGGCTTCCTCTGGACGGTGAGCGGTAGACGGAAAGAGAGAGTCGGAGAGTTCCTTGAAACAAAAGTTAGAAGTGTTATTCGTAGCGAAAGTTGCACTTTGCGTCTAAAAGGAAGCTTTATATAGTTCAAAAGTTTAGCAGATTTCAATTTCTGAGAACATTTACAAAGTATTAAACCATTAGACTGCTTGAATTTAACAGCAAATAACAAGACCTGTGATGGAGGGACAGCTTCAAGCGCCTGGACTTAAAGCACCTCCGCCAAAGAATTACGTAGTTGCTGAAACTTCGAACCAACCGCAGAACTCACAACAAATGCAGCAACAACCGCAAAAACCAATTATTCAACAGCAAGCACCTGCAGCGTCGGCTGCAGCAGGCGGATCGAGTCTTCAAATGCAACGTCAGCCAGCCCCAGTGCAAGGAAATGCTCAATCACCAAATCCAAATATGTATGCTCAACTCGAGTCTATGATGACAGCCGTACGGGCAGAGGCTAAAGCATTGGAAGCTGTCAAACAGAAGATACGCGAAATGGACGGCCTGAGATCTCAAGTCGGAGATCTCAAAGGAAAATTAGAAGAAGCCGAAACTGCCAACAAAGAATTGGTAAGATCATTGCAGGAGAGCAAAGGTGTAAGCGATCAATTGCGCTTAGATATGCAGCAACTTAACGATTTCTATAGTAAAGAACATGCAGCTTATGCAAACGCACAGCAAATGGTGTTGAAGCTCGAACATGATCTACAAAATGTAGCAAATGAAATGGGATTCTATCAGAAAGAGGCGCAACGCATTCCTGAGCTTCGTAAGAAGAATCAAGCTCTTGTTTCTCAAATCGGCACTCTGCAGAAGCAAGCCGAGGAAGAAAAACAGATTAATGCGCAAACAACTGCGGCTTTAGAAAACAAGTTAGCGCAAGCCGCACTAGATCAAGCTGCACAGACAGAGCAATTTTGGCACCTGGCAGAAGAGATCAAACAACTCAAGCAGATTGTCAAAGACAAAGAAGCTGCGCTTGGAGCTGAAGACTTAAACTATAAGAAGGCAGAAAACGACGCAAAGCTGACAGCGATCAGGGAAGGAATGAGAGCGGAGGATAGTATGAGTTTTCTAGAACGGGAACGGGTAAATACTAACAAACTCACTGCCGAATTGTCTGCAAGCCAAGCCGAGGCCGATTCCTTGCGTGATATTTTGAATCATAAAGAAGATCAGAGTATTGCCTTGAATGCCAAACTTCGCAACATTGAAGAAGCAAGACAGACAGAAAAGAGTGAGGTGAAAGCTAAAATTGCTGCGCTTACAGAAACTATTAGTGTGCTGAAGACCAAGAACCATGAACTCGAGCGAGAAGGCAGCGAAGCGCAGCACCGTCTGGGCTTGATGGGCGGGGACCTCAGCCGATACACCTTAGAGGTAGAGCATTTACAAGCAGAACTATCTCGAGGAGATATCGCTAAGCAGCAACGTGAAGCAGAATTTCAGCGGCAACTGGATGCGCATATCAAAGAACGAGAGGATGCTTTAGAGAAGCTTCAGAAAGCTACACAGAACTTTGAAGCTATGCAACAGCAAGCCCGCGACGGACAGTCGCGATACTGGGAGGAGCTTCAACGCGTGAAAGAGGCCGAAGCACAATTAACAGATGAAGCAGATAAGCTCGCACAAGAGCTTGAAGAAAAAAGTACTAAGCTGATCATGGTAGAAGCAGAGCGTGCAAAGCTGGAGGAGTACATGCGTGGTGAAGTCAGCGGGGCAATGCAAATGACCAATGCACTGCGCTCAGAGCTGGAGAGGCGTCTCGATGAGCTAACTAGTGCTCGGAAAGAACGCGATACAGCTTTGGAAGAGCAACACAAGAATGACGAGAAAGTTGCTGAATTGAAGAAGATGATGGAGCGACAGGAGACTAACTTCAAGAAGGCCTTGGAGACCGACCGGAACAAGATTAGTGGTGAAATTAAAGCGAAAATGCAAAAACTTCGAGGATTAGAGATCGAGAAACAAGAGTTGCTTATGGAAGCATCCAATCTAATGAAACAAGTGGAGTCTACGCAGAAAGATCTCACGCAAGCTCGTACGGAGGCTGAAGAGAGTCGTGCAGCTGTGAAGGAAGCGCAGAAGAACATCGCCGAGCTAAAGGATCAGAACGCTGCCTTGCAGAAGTCCAGCGCAAGTGCGATTCAAACCCAAGAAGAGCTTCGTGAGCATGCAAATAGACTGGAAGTTTCTTTCAAGGAAGACATTGGTCGACTAGACACGCTAGTAAAGGAGAGCAAAAAAGCGGCTGCCCAACAAGTTTTGGAAATATCAGATCGCGTGCGTCAGGCTCAAGAGCAGGCTGAGATCGCGAAAGCCCAAGCTCAATTTGCTGCTGAAAACGAAAAGAAAGCATTAGAACAAGCAGAGACAGTGCGCACGCAGATGGGTATCTCCGCAAAAAGTCACGAGGAGATGCAACAACAAATGGCGCGGGACATGACCGCCATGCGTCGCGAGCTGACGGAATACCGTAATAAACAAAAGATTGGAGCTGAAAGCCGAACAAAAATGGAGATGGAAACGATGAATGCCCGCATGGAGGCCACTAAGGCAGAAAACGAGGTAATTAAAATGACCGAATATGTCAAAGATGTGGAGGGGAAAATGTCGCAAATGCAAATGGAAATGCAACAGGTTAAACAAGATCGCAGCGAACTGAATCGAGAACACAACAAACTAAAGATGCGTGCTGTAGAACTAGAAGAGCAGATTACCAAAAAAACGACCGCAAACGAAATGCTCACAAAAGACATGTCCAAGTTGGAGCGCGAGGGGCTGGTCGAGACTCGCCGTTTGCGTCTGGCACTGCAAGTAGCTGAGCAGGAACTCGGGGAGCTGAAGACCACAGTTCCATTACTACAAAAAGAAATGATGGAAAGTAAGAATGCTTTTGCAAAAATGCAAAGCAGTACCAACGAAACCGTCAACGGCTTGTTGGCTGAACTCAAGAACACGGAGGACGCTTTGTCGAGCGAGCGTCGCCGAACGCAACAAGAAGCTGACAATTACCGCAGGCAAATACATGAAGTGTCTGCAGCCTTAGAAAAAGCTAACGCACACATCCAAGAGAATATGGCCCGCAGCACTGTTGCGAACAGCGACAAAGAGATTCGAGTATTGCAGCTAGAGCAAGAGCTTGAACGGATCAAGCAAGCGGTCATCTTAAAAGAAGCGCGCATGGTAGAACTTGAGAAACAGCATCAGGCAGACCGCACACGTATTCATGAGATCAAAGAGTCTTTGGACAATGCAGAGCGGTCTATTATGGATGGTAAGACAAACTTAGAGTTGGAGCAAGCGCAGCGAAAACGTTTGGAAACGAGGCTGAAGGTGCTGACTGCATCAGAACACGACCGAGAGCGCAGTCTTTCCATGTCACCACGTGCAAGTATGAGTACACCGCGTGTAGATACATCTCAATTGACACCTTCTAGTGTAGAAATGCGTACAAAGATGCTATACGGGGACGTAGAAGACTTAGCAGAGCCGGAGTTTGACGACGTGCGCAGTGCATACCAACTGGATACAGAGTCAGCTCTCACCGCAATTGGTGCCTCTTCCAGCGACATACAAGGAAAATCTAAGTCATCTCCTTTAGCAAAGAAGAAATTGCAAAAGATATTAAGTTCTGGGATAGCTGGAGATGATGAAGACTTCATGGCCGAAGCCGCAAACAATCCTCGCCTGGGCGCGACAAGTAAAAGTTACGACCATTTGGAGGTCTCAAAATCTTATACCGGCAGTGTCAGTGAACCAGTAGCCGGAAACCCGGTCGTTGATCGCGTAAGTCAGGCTCTAGCGGCTCGAGCAGCAGCGGAAAGCAGCAAGGCAGCATTGCGGCAGCAGGCGCAACTGAGGTCGCACGAGCGAACATCACTCAGGGAGACAGACCACGACGGTTCAGATCGACCACCATCTGGCTCGACAGGTAAATCAAAAGTAAGAGAGGTAAGGGATATGGTAACGAGTGCCAGTGCAGGTGCTTTGGAGTTGGATTCCAGTCCAGATAAGTCAAGCACCGACATCGAAGACTCTATTCAACGCACGCAAATGTTTCTCAGACAGAGGCTGGCAGCTCGAGCCAATGGCACCAAAATTGAAACAGAGTCGGCTCGCACTTCCAGTATGCAAGGACTTCCCAGCGACGAAGAGCGGGCACAAATTGCAGCTCGTGAAGCGCAACGAATTGCTGAAATAGCGTACGAGAAACACGGCAGACCCGACTATCATCGGAACACTGAAAATGCGGAGAACCAGAAGGTAGGCAAGAGCGAAGACGATTTGCACTTCAACATCAAGGCGCCGCACTTGTCTCCCGCCAAGCCAATCAATTCAATTAATGGTGGATATGGTGCGAAGAGCATGGCCGGTGCGGCGGCAGCAGCGGGGCGCATCGTGTATGAGGATGACGACGGTCATCTGGAAGAACCAACTCGACTCCCCCATATTTCGAAATCGAAGCGGAAGGGCGGATAGAAAGATCTTTGTAGCTGGCAAGATATCATCCAGAAGTGCTGGAAATGTCAACGGCTTGCTGTTGATTTACGATTGCACCAGCATTCTGTTTAGTTGTTCATAATTTGTGTTATAAATACATGTTATTACTCCGACGAAAGGATCAAACTCTAAAAATTATAGAAAATTACCTTAATATTTAGCGTAGTCATGAATATTTGACCCTAAACGAGGACATAAATTTTGAGTCGACCAACAGCTACCTTTCCTTCCTCCTTTCAAGGTATCCTTAGTTGTGCAAGCGTCTGCAAAGCGCACCCAGCTGTTTTAAACTTAATAATATATATAAACTGGTTTTAGCGTCGCACTCAAATATTGCCATAAGAAGCAATATTGAAGTGGCAACGGACTGCAAATGCACCAGACGCAAATGCTCAGACGTCTAGTGTTTTTAGTGCTGATGGCATTGGTATGGGGGCTTAGCCATGATGCGCAAAGTCCTAAGACGAATCTCAATTCGCTTCAATTCCCAGACGACTCTCTCGTTTCTAACCCTGGCTCTATTTATCCATTGACACCTGGACTAGTACCGTCTCCGCGAGTTAAAGGCACTGTTACTTATGTAGAACCGCTAGTGATAGTGATGGGAGGGTATAATACTGACGGTACATTTATGGACGACATTCACTTTTATGACACGCGCTTGCGGAAATGGTCTGGAGTCATTCTTAAGCGTGGCTGCTGCCACTATGATGGGCCTAGCGGTAAAGTGGTTGAGCGCAGTGGAGCCACAGAGGAGACAGGCCCTGGTGCAAAAGCTGGATTCGAAGGCGATCTTCCTGCCGCACGAGCGGAACACGCAGCTTGTGCTTACAATGGTCTTCTCTATATCTTTGGAGGCGCGACTTCACACTACGGACTCACCAACGATATGTACTCGTATGATCCGGTAGAACTCCAATGGAAGCTTATAAATCGCTACGGTGGGCAAGGGCCCACTCGCAGAGCTGGGCATAACTTCGTCGCCGATGCAGAGAAAGGGCAACTTGCCTTGTTTGGAGGCCGAGCGAGCATCGCGGGCAGGGTGGTGGGTCTGGCGGATGTCTGGATTTTCGACGTGCAAGCGCGCAAGTGGGAGTGGGCGAGTATGACAGCTGGGCTATCCACCGAGCCAAATCCAGCTGGACGCCAACATGCAGCAGCTACTATAGTGCACTCGACGTTATTTGTGGTGGGAGGACAGGATCCCAGTAGCGATCTCCTGTTCAACGACGTGTGGGCCTTCGATTTAGGACAGAAGAAATGGACGCAAATTGCGGCAAACTCTGGGCATACCTCTGGATTCGCTCCTCCCCCGCTACATCATAGCACATTAATCCCTGTCATTGACAGAGCTGGGCCCAATGCAACGAATTTCCAGCATGCTAGTCTGTTACTGTACGGTGGAGTTGGTGGGGGGGGAGCCTGCGGAGGTGCGGCGTGCGGGCTGGCGGAGACATCGCTAGGACAAGTATATCGCCTTCCAATAGCTTTCGATTTATACAATCTCGATAACTCTGGGGGTCCTACATCTCAAGCTCCTCCTCGTCAACCCAACGCCAACAGCGGCCTACAGGGCATGGCCGGCGTGGGCTGGGACGGCGCGTCGTCCGTCATGGACGTCACGACGTGGCGCCTTAGTTTGAGCGATTCGCATTGGAGCTATGCGCGCCTTAGCGACGCTTCAGACGATGCCATGCTGCACGGAAGACCAAATGCTCGAGGCATTCCAGGCGCAGCCGGCCCCGGCGGGGGCGGCGCCCTTGGCCGCGGAAGGCTTCTCAAAAGCTGGGCATTGGAGGCAGCATGCTACGATCCTGTGCGCTCACTGTTCTACGAGCTCGGGGGTATTCAAGTAGTGCCTATTGAGCTGCAGAAAGCCAATCAAAAGGCCGTAGAATTGACTGGCCCGACGTTGCTGGATACCGGTAACACGTACACAGGTCGAGGCGACAGCACCGGGGTGGCAGGACTAAATCCTCCGCATGCAACTGACGCCCCACTCTGGGATCTGGAGACACAAGAGCACTTGCGCACAACTATGCAGCTGCCGGTCAACAGCCCTTGGCAGTTCTCAGACGCTTTCCACTCGAAGCAGCCTCAGAACAACGCCACTTTGAGATTTCTTCACACGTTTCGCACATATCATATTTCGAACTTCGAGAATGTTGTATTGCAGATAACAGACCATCAGGGCACGATTCCATAAAATTAAAGACTTCGAGCAAGCATCCGTGTAATATTTTGTTGGTATGTAGATAATCAAAAGCACTTAATTTGCGCGAACCCAAACCAAATAGTCTGTATATAGTCGACCAGAACACTAATTACTGATAGAGAAGAATTAAAAGGGATAACAACACACCTTTACTGCAATTATAGTTTAATAATCACTTGAACTATACTATTCTTCAAAATCTTTTTTTATTATTGACGTTGGACGATTTCCAAGAACGTATTCGAAACTTCCATTTAAAACGTCGGTCCTTTCTATAATATCATTCCATCTTGCCAATATATATTCCTAGAATGAATCCTATGGATTTATTAGATATTGAGAAGCGAACGGGCATAAAAGATTCGGAAATCGATGAATTTAT
>JACCDO012226936.1_pt1 | contig 11088 bp, 26 predicted proteins | sample 7446101 | NCBI WGS metagenome assembly JACCDO01 (sample SAMN15323440, study PRJNA562643) | freshwater metagenome | isolation source: river surface water | place: USA:Blue River Watershed | collected 2017-08-16
AGTATTGACCCACATCGTATCTAACGTTAAGCCATTGCCAAAACTGGTATCCCGGATTATCTTCTAAAGATCGGGCAGTAATTCTCTCAGAATGTTTGTCAATAGGTACTTTGTACTTGAACCAATGATTGAATACTGTTACTTTCATGCCCACCTCAATGCACACAACAACGCATGTCGTTCTTCTTGAAACCATATGTCACAGACATGTGCTTGACTGTGAATATTCATAGAATACATGTTAGGTTGCCAGTCAACTAAAGCTTCTACCCATTCTCGTATAGTTTGAATTTCTTCAATGGCGAGATCGAGGGCTAATATGTTACGCTGTGTTAAACGAATTTGAACACGATGATTATGATTTTCTGCTATTCGCATGAGTATTTCATTGAAAAAATAGTTGCAAATTTCTCATCACGAAAAGTGAAGCGTGTGTGTTTACGTTCTACACCTTCGTAACTAAATTCATCCCAAGTAGGAGGAACATAAGCAAACTCAAAATCTTCATGCAGAACCAAACCCAGCTTCTTGAGATCGGCCACAATCTCAGTAGCACGAGTAGCAGTTATGTCGTATAGCTTTACATCCATTTTAGTTGAAAGATAGTTGCCTCTTTATCTTCCTTGATATAAACAGTATACATAGGATCTCCCGAGTTGAAGCGATGTGTTATATCAGTTGTAGGACAGTTTGTAGCCATCCACGCTTCGAAATCGCGATCGTTTTCTGGATAGACCCAGCAGTACCACCCCCGTAACGGAATCATTTCACCAAACGGGTTTCCTGGATTAATGGGATCAATGCCGTTTTCAAAACGCCAATGATGTACTACTGTTTTTCTCATGACCAGGTACGATGATCTTCAGCAATATGTTCATTGCCGTCGTATTCTGCAATGTGCCAGGACACATCACCTGGAATTTCGACAATCCTAAGATTGGAATGAGGACCATTAGCACTCATGCCCAACTCTTTTACAACCTGCACTAGATACGAATCGTCACGAGGAATACTGCGGTCATGGCAGTCAACTTCCTTAATGCCTGCTAGTTTGCAGTATTCTTTACGTGCGCGAACACTTAGGCCAAACCCACCGTAACAGGTATTAATCACAACGTACCTAACACCACGCTTAATGTCGTCTAGGAACTTTTGTGCATCTGTCATTTTATTCTTTCTGTTCTGCTTGTTTGATAGCAGCCATTAAGGCTTCTTCTACAAGCTGGTTAAAGGTAATGTCACGCTCGTGTGCCAGTGTCATGTAACGCAACAGTTCTTCATCTGTAAAATTTACAGGAACTTGTACACGAGTATCGTATTCCTGATCGTTGCAGATAGCATAGGCTTTTTCCATAAAGTCTTCTTCAACATCAAGGTCGATGTACTTAACAGGAGAACCATCATCACGTTCCCAAGCCATGTCAAGAAGTTCTCGGTCTTCAACTTCTGCGTCAAATGCAGCCTTAAACTCTGGATTAGTCATACGATAAGCACGTTCGCGATTGTAGTCGTATGCAGTTGCTTCGTAGACTACCTGTGTCTGCGTATCAAATACAATGCTAAGTGTGTGACCATCTTGATCACCGTTCCACGAATCTAAACGATAGGCATTATGACCAAAGCATTGTCACCCGTATTCGCTACCTTCGGTAATACGATAACCGCAGGTTTCCATAAACTGTTTAAGAGTAATCATAGTGTGCTAGCCCTTCCGACCATAGAGATTAGTAAGTACAAACTAAACAGCCCCAAAGAAATACTGAACGCCAAAAACTTACCCGCGGGCTTGTCTTCAATTACGCTAATCCTGTAGGCACTCCAAAACATTCCGCTTTGGAACATCATTACAGAACCTAGAATCCAGTAAATTAACAGCATCACATTTCCTTTAAGGGTTTAACGTCTTTATGTGTAACTATTATAACAGAATGTTGCCGACCTGTCAATGATATAGGAAGGTCCAAATGGACGCTAATCCTCGGACCCTCTATATTTGAAATTAGTGTATCGTTGCCTACTGTGCCAATGAACGGAATTTTATTCCAATGTCCAAAAACACGATCACCTATTTGGTATTTTGGTTTGTAGGCAATTCTTTCAAAGTAATCACTTACGTTGCCCATCGTCTTCTTTCAAAACAGGAGCAACTCGATCTGCTTCCTCCTGTGTCATAAAACGAGGCTGTGTATCATTCATCCACGTAGGATAAAAATGCCAACCCCACGATTTCCAGTATTTGGCAATTAGATTGTTAGCGACAAGAACGCCGCCAAGGATAACTAAAAATCCAATTACTGTTAAAACTGACCCGGCTAAAAATACCGCTGCTTGATCCATGTCCATTATTCTACTTCCTTTCTTGCTTTATCGTAACTAAACCAACTCAAAACTTCTGAGATGTCACGCTTCTGTTCTTTTATTACTTTGTTCATATGCTCGAGCATTAAACGCTTGACATAGGGATATATAGGGCTTTCGCTGACTTTAAAATCCCAAGCACGAGTATTAAACCCGTTGGCATAATAAATGCGTCTATATTCCTGCTCCAATGCTGTTTTCATTTCCGGAGTGGGGTAAATGCCAAAATACTCACAGGCCATATTCATTGCCATAGCGTGTGTCATTGCAATACCATTCCAGTAACAAATGTACTCATCTACGTGTGACAAGTATAATAGCACAGGTTTAGGATCTAGTAAACTCCAACTTTGCTCAGAACGCATTTTCATAGTCTCCGTCTGATTGGAATACCTTTGTTGCTTCTGGATTATTACGAATATCCTCTAACAATCCGTCTACTGGTCGATAACCGTAGGTCCAATATTTTATCAAACGCTTAGACGCATCAGGATGCAAAGGCTTGTTCATACGCAGATTCTTTTCACGAATGTCTTTTGCTGTGTATGGGCCCATAACCCACTCCTGGCCGCCGGTGCCAATTTGGCATACAGTGATATCAAAGTTGTTGATGACTTCTTGAATGTTATTAAAATAACGTCTTTTGATAATCTGCAAGGTCCAGTACTTGGTGCCTTCTTTGTTATGATAGCTTAACGTTGTGGCATTTTCGCTTTCGTGCTTGGTGCTGTAACGTCCATAGCTTTTGATTGTTTCTACAAGTTCTAATGCCTGTTTAGGACTATGACAAAACACGTCAATGTCGTTTTCGCTTACTGGTTGCCCTTGATACCAACGCAAGCAAGCACCACCGGCAATCCACGGGCCACGGTCCAGATCAGGCCAAATGATTGTTACTGGTTCTTGATCGTCATTGTGGCAGCACGGAACACGTATGATCTCAACTTCTTTTTTGTAGTTCGGATGCTTAACGTCTACAATTAAGTCGCTGAATATATCAGTTAAACTCTTCATCTTCGTCTCGCAATTGACTTTGGAAGAACGTTAGTTGATCGATCATTTGCTGACAACCATCGTAATTCATTGTAATTTCGCTGTAGCCCATGTTAAAACTAACACGGTTATTGTCTGTCAGTCCTAGTCTGTAAAACGTTACAGGATCCTTAGCAGGTGCAGGAGGTTTTACTTCTGGCATCTTCGGTGCTGCTTTAGGTTCCGGAAACGGAACAACGTTGCTAGGAGTTTTGTTTTTGTTTTTAAACCAATCAAACATTTCTTTATCCCAAGTTACATCTAAGTTAATTGAACGACCCAATGGCGGAAACCAAAAGGGCATTGACAGGAAAAATATATACAATGGAGGTAACCATGTGGTTGGAGTTCCGTTGTATATGTGTACCATTCCTAGTACAAAGTAGGCAGCACTGATATAAAACAACCAATAGCCGCCTGTGCGTCCAAATAACTTCATTTTTGCTAGTCCTTAAAAAAGAACAGCCACCTTAGTGACTGCTCTTGAATTATTACTTGGACTTAAACTTAGTCATGTTCGCTACAGGAGTAGCAGGGTTAACTTCGTTCCAAGCAGGTTGATAGTTGCCTTCTTTAAGCTCAGTCAAATTACGTGTAATTGCCGTTTGCAGAGCAGCTACGTTAGCTTGACGACTACCAGTAAATGCACGAGTTACAAGAACGTTCGGGATAGCCAAGCTGTTGTTGTTATACACAGCGATATTCTTGTAGTTCAAAGGCTTAACCTTGTAGGGCTCACCAATTGGTGCATTGAACGGAACCAGAGTCAAACCATCTGCTTGTTGCAGTTGTTTAACAGTACCGCTAGGCCATCCGCTGACAGTAAGCACAGCAGCCGCTTGTCCATTCTTGACCATTGCAAAGCCATCAGCATCGGACTTCACATCAATGAACTGCATATTGTAGCCAAGTTGCTTGTCCAGCTTACGACCTAGCAGTTGTGCAGAACCAACCAATGCTACACGCTGTCCACGCAGGTCTGCAAAGCTATTGATCACAACCAACTTCTTGTCGGTTCCAAAGAACTTCTTGGCAACTTCAACGTTAAACCCACTAGCTAGTGTAACAACGTGCAGGTAGTTGTTGTTCATTGGCATGACATATTGTAGAGCGGCAATGTTTTCGTCACCATTCTTCATGTCCATCCAAGTGTCGATCTGAACAAAGCCAACGTCTGCTTCTTTAGTAGATAGAGCGTTAAGGTTGTCAAGACCACCTGCGGTGTTAAGTTCGCAGAGTGCGACCTTACCACCAGTTACTTTTTGGATATCTGCAAACAGAGTAGAGTAACCTTTGCCCTTAGGGCCAGTTGCTACTTTAAGACCTTCACAGTCAGCAGCCGGTGCGTCGGCAGCAGGAGCAGCATAAGCACCGAGAGATGCAATTGCCAGGATAGATGCAATAATAAAACGTTTCATGTGTGTGTCCTTAGAAATTAAATTTGGATTGACCAGCTTGTGGCACAGGTTGTTGAACATCGGTAGCATCATCTTGTGCCAGATAAACACCACCAACAATGATAAGAGCAAATGCAATCATCAGTACGTATTTTAGTTTCTTCCAGAAGTCCATGTCAACCTCTTTATGCAAGTACTTTGTTAGACAAATTGATGCTAGATACATCCAGCACCATTCCCTGATCGAAACTCAGTTGTTTGGCAGCAGTTAGGTGCTGTGCTTCAACTTCCAAGTCCGCGAACACTTTGTTGAAGTTTTCGGTTACAGAACTGAACGCTTCGTCTGCCAACATGGCTTCCATGAGTTCCTTGCCGCTGGTTGCGTTGAGGTTCTGCATAGCCTGCTGACCAGCTTGACTAAATTTCCATTCAAACTCTTTGTCTTGAATTACTTCACGCAGTTGTACTAGTGCATTTTCTGCATTGATGTATTTCTGCTTGAGCGCATCGTAAGCATCTTTCATTGCCGCAATTGACTTTTCTTGAGCACTAGCATCATAGCCCGGACGCTCTTTCTTACGTTGATCTACCATTGATTGCAGATTCTTGATCTGTCCACCAATAGTTGCCACGGCTGCTTTGAAGTCTGCAACCTGTTGCGCTTTCTGACGCATAAAGTTTTGCAGTTGTTCGATTGGATTACCGCGAGCCTCTGCCTTGCGAAGTTTAAGAACAGAGTTCTCAATCTTCTGACCAAAGTAAGGCAACATTTGGATTAGACCAAACCCAACGATACCAATTGCGCCTAGTGCAATAAGTCCAATACCTGCACTAGCGGCCATCCAAATAATTGGAGCAACTAGTGCCATGATACCTACTGTAGCTACTACAGCACCGATACGAAAAACATTCTGATTCATGATCATTTAATCCTGTGTGTGTTAAACATGCAAGTATTATACAAGAAGAAAGGGGCTATGTCAAGCCCCTTTATATTACTTGCCAACGTTTACGTTAGCACCACTGCCAATTACCAAAGTGCCACCTTTGAATTGTGCAACAGCTTCTGCCATCTTAAGAGCTGCATCGGCTTGCTTCATACGAGCCTGTGCGTCCATGTATTGAATAGCGCCAGCGTTCTGTGCCAACGCTTGAATGCGTTGTGCTTCAAGTTGAGCAGTACGAACTTCAGCTTCTTTCTGTTTAGTTTCGTTCTTGGCACGAACCAAAGCATTAGCAGATTCAACAACTGTGTCAGCAGGAACAATACCTCGGATCAACACTTGACTAACAGTAATAGTACCGTCTAGCTTTTCGTCTGCGAGTGTTTTAGTAATAAGGTCCTTGATCTCAACTTCCATTGCGGCACGGTTGTCGCCCATATTCAATGCTTCGTACTTACGTGCTGATTTGTAGACAGCATTGCGAGCAGCGTTATGGATGTAGTTATACATCAGATAAGTGTCGCCGTCGTGTTTAGCATGGAATGACTTGTTCTTGGTGTTGTAGATCTCAGCAATTTGACTTTGATTAATGTTGTAGATAACTGTAAGATCAAAGTCCTTCATAGTGCTGTTATCAGCAGCCTGCGGATTTAGGTCGTCAACTTTAACTGCAACTTCTTTCACAGGGAAAGTCATAACATCGCCGATCAGTGTTTGATTAAATGAACCCGGCAGCAACTCATCGTTCTTGACCTGCTTGTCAAAACCGACTCGCAGACCAACTTCACCAGTTTCAATACGAGTACAGCCAGTTGCGAGAACCGCTGCGGCCAAAATACCAATAGTTACAAAACGCTTCATTTGTGTGTCCTTTAAAAAATTATTACGATTAAACTCATTGCCACTAATGCTAGCAACGAAACAATTATACTGTAAAACGCAGTCTTTGTCAATGACCAACGTTCCTTGCCGCTAAGAGCTCGCCAAGAAACAATCGAAAAATGAATAAGAACTGCAAAGATTAAGAATACTGCCCAAAGTCTAATCATTCTGTTTCTCCAAAGATATAAGCAGCCATTTTCTTTTCTGCGATTGCCTTAGATTCGTCGTCTTTCATGGCACATTCAAAACAGATCTGCTCATCATTGGGTCCATACGGACGACATTCATCAATCTTGCCGCACATTTCACAGACTGTTGCTACTTCATGTGCAATAAATCCACGTCCACTCATTTAATCTCTCCAAACAAATTTGTCCATCAAGAAATAGCACAACAGGGCTGTTCCTTGAAACCAAGTGCGCTGAAATGCTTCAAGCATACTACCTTCACCAATAGTGAATTGATAAACATAATTTGAAACAGCTAACGCTATAAAAACTACTAGAGCTTTCATGATTACCTTTCGTTGAGTTTAGCCCACATCATCCAGGCTTTGAAAGCATTATACACAGTTAATGCCTCTTTGTCATCCTGTTCTACTTTTACGCCACGGACCCAAAAACCATCTTGACTTACTTTAAGCATTTCGGTACTAGGACTACCTGCGTTAAACGTAATAGTGTTACGTGCTCGTTCTGCGGCATCGATATCAATATATCCAACGCTTCCTTGCGGCATTATATCTCTAGGATCAACTACGGCCATTTGATAGTCCCATTAGAATGTATTCTTTTTCTGTACAATGAGCAGTTGGTTTAATCCAACCATTCTGATAACACTCAGCAACAATCTTGGCATACTGGGGCGGACATTGTTGTGTGATTTCGATACTAGCTCGATCAGCAGTAACAAACCCGTTATCAATATAAAACATCTTATCACCAGGCCTAATGGTTTTAATGGTCCTAGTTACAAACGGGTTATCCCAGTTCATGTTCTTTTTCCTTTACTAGCTGGCACATTAATACAAAATGATCAAAGGCTTTGCGAACGCTATCATGTTTCATGAGCTTATCTGCTTCTTCTTGCATTGCTTGAACGCCAGCTTCTGCACATTCGCGTATGCTAGGCCATTCTAGTTGCTTGGCACTATCACCAAACTCTTTTACTAGATTTTCCCAAGCTGCTTTTTGACTAGGAGTCAACGGTTCGCCTTTTTCGTAACGTTGTTGACGACGAATTTCGGTCGCTTGCATTAATCGTTTGCTAATAGCATCTTCAGCAACACGGCCTGCCGCAATCATTGCCGCATAGTTTGGATCAATGTTATAACGGGTACTTTTACCACCAGGATAAATCATCACTAGATGTGTGCCTTTTGCGAAACTATCTAAGAAGTCGTTATCGTACTCACGAACAGGCAAATACCTACGTCCTACTTTTTCGTAAAAAATCTTTTTCATACTTCTACTACTTTCAACGGATCCCAATTAGTTTCTTCGCTCCACCCGGAGTTTTGGTGGTATCCTCGCGGGTTACAAACAACTCGTGTTTCGCCAATAACATAATCAAAGCAATCATGTGTATGGCCGTGTGTCCACAATTTAATATGCGGATAGTCTAACATAATCTGCGACAAGTCGCTATGGTATGCACCATTCATTAGGTAATCGCTTCTGTACTTTTCGTGACAGCTTTGGAAGCTAGGTGTGTGATGACCAACAACAACAATTTTCTTGTCTTTGTTTTCCTGCACAATCTGTACAATGTAGTCACGAGTTCTACGGTGACGATCAACGGTGTCTGCTGGTTTCAATGGAATGTAACCATTGTAGTCGTTCTTGATGGCACGATAATCGTTCATCATGTCGCGAACGGCATGCATCGTAAGCGGATCAAACTTGTTCATGTCGGTCCACAGAGTTCCCCCTACAAACATAACATCATCAATCTGTTTGCAGTCACGTTCCAACAAGTGAATGTTACCATATGGTGCAAGTGCTTCACGCATATCGTCTACACTTTTGAAAAACTTACCGCTGTCGTAGAATTCGTGATTGCCCATAACATAGATAACATTAGGGAATGCATCGCTGACACGCTGAAGAAAGTTACGAAAGCGAACACCGTACTCGCTTTGAGGTTTAAGGACCTTGCTGGCAATTAAAATATCGCCGCCCAAAATCAGTACGTCGGCATTGTTGTTCTGCAACGTAATGTCTGAAAATTCTAAATGTAGGTCTGAAACAATTTGTATACGCATGGTTTGAGTTCTGAGTAAAGTATGTACATTATAGCACCAGTTAATGTCGCTGTCAAGAAGTTAAATACGTACATAACAATAACTATATTGGAGCGAACAATGAATGAAATTTTTAGAGTCATAGGTGATCTAGGATTTCCTATAGCGGTAGCATTTGCTGGCGGATATTTTGTTTACCTAACCATTAAACTACTTCTAGGTGGGGTTTTGGGCAGTATCAAAGGAATGGCAGGTATTATTGTAGCTCTTGACAATAGAGTTAAAACCATGAATCACGACGTTATTCGTATCGATACCGTTGTTTCAAATGCCCTAGGACTTCGTCCAGATGTTGACAGAATTAGTAGAGCGGACGGAAAGAATGATGCCCGTCGTGACTAAACGAAGAAGAGAGTGGAATATGTTGCATTTTGATTACGATTGGGATCTCAGCCCAAGTGGTATTATTTTAGACAGTGAATTAAACACTGACAAACTAGGATGGAAACACGGAGACCATTTTGAGTTCATTAATATTAATGGTAGACAAGTTTTACGTAAGGTAGATCCTATAGTTGCATTTACAAAAGGTTACAAAGTGAACTTTGGAGAGAAGAAAAATGGGTGAAATAGCAGAACTAGTCAATAAGTATGGATTCCCAATTGTTATGGCGGTTGGTATGGGCTATATCATCAAGTATGTATGGGAATGGTCAACTAAAGAAGTTAAGCCGGTTATCAGCGAAGCCAATACTGTTTTAATTGCGCTTATTGATCGTATCCGTATGTTAGACAACGACTTGATTCGTTTAAATCAAAAGGTCAATACAGTACTACACTTACGAGGCAAGATGATTGAATCCGAGCGTGTAATGGAAGGTGTTAAAGTTGAACGCGAAGCCGCTGAGAAATTCCAAGAAGCTATATCGCACGGCAAAAAGGAAAAGTCAGAGGACGATAAAGCTGCTGCCAGCGGAGAAGGTTAAAACTCTAGAGCTAGTTTATCAGCTTCGGGAATACGTGTACGTGTATTCTTAGAATTTAATAGGACGACAATACGGCGTCCTATTTTTGTATCCAGCATCATAACAATACACCCGCCAGACGCACGAATGTATCCTGTCTTGCTTATAATAAAATCTTTGGTAGCAACCAGGGGATTAGTATTGTTGTAAGAAACATAGTGTTTCTTTTTCTTTGCTTGACGAACTAATTTACCGTGTGGTGTATTTGATGCTTTAACGATCACAGGATATTCGCTGGATTTTAAAACAATCTTGATTAGTTCTTCTGCTGTACTGACGTTCATTATATTCAATCCGCTAGGGTCTGCGTAATGTGTGTCACGCAAGCCAATGTTCCATGCTTTAAAATTCATTGCGGTGATACAGGCATTTCTTCCGTTGGGATAATTTTCACACAATGTTTCTGCTGCCTTGTTGTCAGACTTAATCAACATTATCTGCAACAATTCTAATCTTGTAACACCGTTGATCTTTTCGTCTAAGTCTTGGTCAGCATCCAACACAACCATTGCCGTCATTAGTTTAGTAATGCTGGCAATGCTGCGTTGTTGTGTTATGTTCTCACCTTGTATAATTCTGCCATTCTCGTCTGCCACAAGCCAACTTGTGGCTGTAATGGGCATAGATTTGGCATTGGCAGCGGCTGTTGGCCAGCAATAAAATAAGGTAGAAAGTGCCAATAAAGAAATGATTCTATACATGAGTCTATTATACATTCTGCTATATTACTTTTCGTGTGCAACAAATTCACCATTCCAATTCTCCGGTAGATTTTGCTCTTTCATAAATTCACAACGTTCGATCCAAATCTTGTAGTACTTGTCCATTTGGCCTCCGAACAATCCTTTCATCTTTTTACACATAGCCGCAGCTTCGTCAAACTTCTTAGCTTTGTACAAGGCATGCATCTTTTTGTGCTGCTCTTTATCCTTACTCCAGTCTGCTCCGTTAGGACGTAATGCTGTATAGATTAAATCTGCTACAGTTTTGCCCTTAGGTTGTAAGTTATCTAACATTAAGTAGAAGAAATCGTCTTTGGTACGGTTGTATGTTTCTGCACCAATGATACATAACACACCGTAGGCCTTACAACGTGCTTCTAAACGTGCGGCCGTTGAAACCATGTCACCTAAGATGTCGTAACTATGACGATCAGTTGAGCCCATTTCTCCAATAAAGCCGATACCTGAATTTACACCCCAACCCAT
>JACCDO010682883.1_pt1 | contig 11084 bp, 12 predicted proteins | sample 7446101 | NCBI WGS metagenome assembly JACCDO01 (sample SAMN15323440, study PRJNA562643) | freshwater metagenome | isolation source: river surface water | place: USA:Blue River Watershed | collected 2017-08-16
CTATGCGGCGAATGACCGCAAGACTCAATCACAGACCTTTGAATTGGACCCCGCGGATGGATGTCTTCAATCTGGGCCAGCGTGCCGTAAGCGTCTTGCCTGCCTTGCAAGGCCAGCACAGGAGCTTGAATGCTTTGGCATTCGGCCCGAATGTCCAGGTGAGAAAAGGGCTCTGACAGCCACACGTCACACCATTGCCAAAAGGCGGAGTCCACATCGTCGTGAAATCGACTCAACTTTTGGCGCAACTCGCCATGCTCATAAGCTTGCTTGGCCTGCTCAATGGATTCAACGCAAATGGGTTCGACCTTCACATGCGGCGCCATCACCACGCAAGCCGTCACCGCATGCCGTGCGGCGTACAACAAGGCAATCGTTCCACCGTCCGAATGGCCCACCAACACAGGGCGCTCAATGCCCATTTGATGGAGCAAATTGGGCAAGGTTTCCCAAGCGTGGAGGTGCATGTAATCAGGTCCGTGCCGATTGACCCCGCGCACATCGCGAATGGGCGTGGAGCGCCCATAGCCAGTGCGCGAATACACCAGACCGGGCATGGCCAAGCGGTCGCAAAGCATTTGGGTCCACCAAGGCTGGCGTGCATGCCACATGGCTACGCTGCCCAAGCCCTCGTGCAAGAAGACCAGCGTGGGCGTCTTGCGGGGCGCTGTTTGAGCCTCGCACTGAGGCTCGAGTTGCACCACCTCCAAGTCGACATCATGGACTTTGACCCACATCATGGTTTGATCATAGAGGCAAGCCGTAAACTGGGGTGTCGTTTTACCTTGGGTCACCATGTCTGTTTTTCGCTTTCTGATCTCCGTTGCCCTCATAGCCTGTTCTGCTCAGGCTTATGCGTCCAATCCCCTGTTTGTGCTTAATTCGCTGGATGCAGACGTCAGCGTGATCAATCCCACGAACTGGCAAACCATCAAAAAAATCCCCACAGGCAAAGAGCCCCATCACCTCTACCTGACGCCCGACCGCAAATCGGTGATCGTGGCCAATGCCAGCTCCAACACCCTGACTTTTTTGGACCCCGCAACAGCTGAAGTTCAGCGCGTCGTGCGGGGCACCATGGACCCCTATCAATTGCGCTTCTCGCCCGACATGAAATGGTTTGTGACCGTGGCCAACCGCCTCAACCACATCGACATTTACCGTTGGGATGGACAAACGCCCACCTTGGTCAAGCGCATCCCTTCTGGCAAAACGCCCAGCCATTTGTGGATAGACAGCAAGAGCACCACCGTCTGGGCAACCATGCAAGACAGCAACGAGCTGGTGGCCGTTGACCTCGCCACACAAACCCTGAAATGGCGATTGCCCATTGGCAAGATGCCCGCCGATGTGTTTGGCACACCTGACGATCAGTATTTGTTGGTGGCCCTCACTGGTGACAAATACGTCGAGGTCTACGACATCACCCAACACCCCGCCAAGCGGGTGGGGCGCATCGAAACCGCAGAAGGGGCTCACGCCTTTCGCGCATTGGGCGATGGACGCCATGTTTTCCTCAGCAACCGAGTTGCCAACTCCATCAGCCAAATCGACTACACCACGCTCAAGGTGGTGCGCACACTGCCTGGGCCCGGTGGTCCAGATTGCATGGAAGTCTCAGCCGATCAAAAACAGTTGTTCGTGTCTTCGCGCTGGATCGGCCGTGTGAGCGTTGTGGACTTGGCTTCGGGTCAAGTCGTTCGTCAGGTGAAAGTCGGAAAATCACCCCATGGCATCTTCACCCTGGATAGAGCCCGTCCGCAGTGAACCGCAAAACCTGCGAGTCCTTGCCCTGCCTCTGCGAATGGCGGCTGGCATGAGGCGCATGGTCGGTTTTGGGCTGTTGCTTGTGGCCACGCTGGCTTGTGGGGCGACGATTCCTCCTGCCCCCGCGCAATGCACCAAGCGGGTCTACCTCACCTTCGACACCGGTCACATGGGTGTGGCCGACCACATCGCCCAAGTGCTTCAACAAACCGGCGTTCGAGTCACTTTTTTCGCTGCCAACGAGCCCACTCGGATGGGTGACGGTTCTTTGGGAGAACACTGGTCTGCTTGGTGGAAGGCCAGGGCTGCCGAAGGGCATCAAATGGCGTCTCACACCTACGACCATGTGTACTGGCGTGGCGATCTACCCAACGGTGCTTTTCAGGTGAGACCCAGCTCAGGCCCGAAAAAAGATCAGACTTTTGTCCTGTCCGCTGATCAGTACTGCGGCGAAATCTCGCGCTCAGCAAAGCGACTGGAAGACATCACAGGCCAAGCTGCATTGCCTTTGTTTCGCGCGCCCGGCGGCAAAACTTCGGTGGCGCTTGAGTCTGCTGCGCGCGCCTGTGGCTATGCGCACGTGGGTTGGTCGCCAGCTGGTTTTCTTGGCGACGAGTTGTCCAGCGAGCGTTACCCCAATGCCCAGTTGTTGCGCCAAGCCTTGCAGCGGATTCGACCCAATGACATCCTGGTTGCGCACTTGGGCATTTGGTCGCGCAAAGACCCTTGGGCACCGGCGGTTCTCAAGCCCCTCATCGAAGGCTTGCAGGCCAAAGGATTTTGTTTTGACACCATGGACCAGCACCCCGACTTTCGTCAGTGGGTTCGCACCCATACACGCTGAATTCATGCAGAGGTCTCTTCGCGATGGAATGGTTCTCTTTCATTGAAACTTGGCAGGATGAGTGCTTCGACTCGGTGGTGGCGCCTTTGCTCTTTCATTTGGGGCTGGGCAATCGTCTAGAGATGGCCTACGACGCCATGAATTGGTTTGCGGTGGGACTGCTGCAACTCGCAGTCATAGCATTGGTCTTCATGCCCCTGGAGCGGATGCGCCCTGTAGAACCTGCCCGTTGGGATAGAACGGTTTGGGTCGATGTGATCTACACCATCATTCACCGTTTGGGATTCTTCAGTCTGTTCTTCTTTTTCTCATTGCAGCCTTTGATCCAGTCTGGTCTGAATGCATTGCGCATGGCGGGACTGCCCACATTCAGCATCGACCAAATCTGGCCCGGTGTGACCGACGAGGCCTGGGTGAGTTTTCTCATCTATTTGGTCGTTTTGGATGCGGTCAATTACTTCTACCACCGCTTGCAACACCAATGGGAACCCCTTTGGGCTTTGCATGCGCTTCACCACTCGCAGCGTCACCTCAACGCTTGGACCGACAACCGCAATCACTTTCTTGACGACATTCTTCATGCCACTGTCATGAGTGGGGTGGCTTTGTTGATTGGCGTTGAGCCCAGCCAGTTCCTGATCTGGGTGGCGCTCGCTCAGCTGTGCGAGAACCTGCAACATGCGAATGTGCGCCTGGCTTGGTGGCCTTGGCTGGAACGGCTTGTGGTCAGCCCGCGTTTTCATCGCCTTCACCATGCCATTGGCATCGGTCACGAATTCCCTGGCGCGGTCCTGGGTGGGCACAACTTTGGCGTGCTCTTGCCCTGGTGGGACCTGCTTTTCAAAACCGCGCGTTTCGACCCAGAGTTCCACGCAACAGGCATTCGCGACCAGGTTGAATTCGGGCGCGACTATGGCCAAGGTGTTTGGTCTCAACAATGGCTGGGCTTGGTGAGGCTCAGCCAGGCTGTAGGCATTAAACGCGCCAAGTCCTAAGGGACAACCCACCCTTTGATGGCCGGCATAGGCGGTCATAATTATTTGTCTTTTGACGAGTAAAAAAGGATTCGTTGTGGAAGAAGAAAGCCAGGCACCTGATTTGCGTGCCTTGCGCGAGGCTCAGGACCTCGATCTCGCCAGCCTGTCCAGTGCCACTTCACTCTCTGTCGCCCAGTTGCGCGAATTGGAAGAGGGTGGGAGTGGCCATTTCTACTCTGAAGCCATCAAACAACAAGCCTTGAGGCGCGTCTTGCGTCACCTTGGCGCAGAGACACCCAACTCCAATCCGGCTTCAAGCGCAAACGCTTCGTCAAGCCCTTTTTCTGATCAGGCGTCCCCGCCAAAGACACAGGGCGCAGTGATACAAGGGATCATTCGCTTGAGCCAGACTGGAGACCAATACGAGGATCCCAGATTCCCCATCAACCGCTCGATGGCTTTGCCTTCAGGCGTGGTTTGGTTAGCCGCAGTCATTCTCTTGGGCATTGTGCTGATTTGGATGTATCCCTATGAGCGTGTTCAGCCTGCTTTCGCTGAACTCAAGACGTGGCTGACCCCAAGCACGACCGAGACCATTGCGGTTCAACCCACTGTGACCACTGCCTCGGTGCCATCTCAAACTCAAGAAGAGTCAGTCCAGACCATCAAAGATGCCGCTGAGGCATCTGCTGCAAGCGACCCTGCTCGCCAAAACGAATCCCTGTCATCAGCCAAAGATACTCAGCCACCAAGTTCTGTGCCCAACGTTCAAGCACCAGCACCTGCTCCCTTGGCATCCAATGCATCCAACTCAGCAGTCGCCGGTTGCGAATCGTTCAAGGCTGAGCCAGTTTTGGTCAAACCCATTTCCATCGAGAAGCCCGCTCAATTTGTTTATGTGTTGGCCAAAGCACCCACTGTGCTTTGCGCCACCGACGGTCAGGGCAAAACCACCCGACTTGAATTGATGCCTGGCGTGGGTCGAAGCATTTATGGCCCAGCACCGTGGGTTCTGGCCAATGCCAATTGGGGCGACTTGGATTTGTTCTTCCAAGGTGCCAAAGTCTGGATTCCCGCAGGTACATCCTCCCGAGTTCGATTGAACGAGCAACCCGTTAACAAACCTTCTGCCCCCGTACAAACAGCGCCCAAGAATTGAATGACAATGAGGCCTGTGCCCGGGTGGTGAAATTGGTAGACACAGCGGACTTAAAATCCGCCGCTATCCTGAATAAGGGGCGTACCGGTTCGATTCCGGTCCCGGGCACCAGCATCGACCTGATCCTCGTACGCACTTCGACTCCTTAACGCGTGCAGACGACCATTTCGCAAATTGATGAAATTCCAAGTTATATTGGTTGAAACGATTTCAGCCACATTGGAGTTTTCATGAGTGATTCGCCGGTCAAGTTTTACAGAACCAGCTCAGAGCGTGACTACAACCTGATCCTTTGCCTCATCGGTGGTGCCATTTGGTTGGGCTTTGCGTATTTCCTTTTTACGGCAGACTCACAAACTTTGATGGCCCTATTGCCGATGTCTTTTTACGTCATCCTTTTTGTGGTGTTCATGGTGGTTTCAGCTTTGTTGTTCAGGGCTTCAGCCATGGGCAACATGATCCTCATCAGCGCAGAACAATTTCCGCACATTCATGCCATGGTTGAAGAAGGCGCCAAGAAACTGGGCATCAGTACCCCAGAAGCCTTCATCTACAACTCCAACGGCTTATTCAATGCCTTTGCCAGACAAGTCTTCGGTCGCAAATACCTGTTGCTCACATCGGCCATTGTTGACGCCACCACCGACGAACAAATCCGATTCATCATTGGCCACGAACTGGGTCACCACGCTGCAGGACACCTCAACCTGAGCGGTTTTTTACTTCGACTCCCAGCTCGCATCATTCCGTTCCTGCACAAAGCGTATTCACGGCAATGCGAATTCACCTGTGACAAATTGGGCTACTACGTGTCCCAGGACGCAGAGCATTCTTGCAAGGCCATTTCAATGTTGGGTTGTGGCTGTCAAAGGCTCAACGCCGGCTTGAATCTGTTCGCTTTTGAAAAGCAAGAACAGTTGGTTCCCGCCACATCAGGCTTCATCACCGAGATTTTCAGAACCCATCCTCGTTTGACCCGACGCGTCATTGCCATCAAGGGCACTCGTCTCATCGACTGAGTTCATTTTGGGAGTTGGCATGAAACCTATCCTTGCATTTGTATTAATGGTGTGCTCAGCAGTGACGCATGCCAGCGACTCGGATTGCTATTCCATCCAAAACATGGACATGAAAAACCAGTGCCTGGCTTTTGCCAAGCGGCAGGACTCTTACTGCTATTCGGTCCAGGAGTCTGATACCAAAAACCGTTGTCTCGCCTTGGTCAAAAATCAGGACTCCTATTGCTATTCGGTACAAAACTCAGACATGAAAAACCAATGTCTGGCCATGGTCAAGGGGCAGGACTCGCACTGCTATTCCGTGCGTGAGTCCGATGCCAAAAACCTGTGTCTTGCCCAAGTCAAAAACCAAAACAGTTATTGCTACAGCATCCGATCCAACGACATGAAAAATCAATGTCTCGCATCCACGCGCTGAAGCCATATCTGCCCAAGGTTTGAAAACAAGTTTCTAAAAGGCAGAAACAAGGAGATTCCATTGAAGCTGTTCCGTTTCTTTTTAGCGCTTGTGGCGTGCGGCTCTGCATGGGCCCAAATCCCGACTGAGATCACCTACCGCGACGCCTTGACTTCTTCTGAAATCAAGCTTGAGGCATTCGTCTACGAACCCAAGCAACCCAATGGCCAAGTCATTGTGTTCAACCATGGTTCAACCGGCGGCAAGAAGGAGGTGATTGGAGAAAGCCTCAAATTCCTTCGCATTGGCAAACTTGTTTCAGACCACGGATATGTGATGGTCACCTTCATGCGCAAGGGCAGGGGCAAGTCGGGGGGAACTTTTGTTGAAGAGTCGGGCAAATGTGACCGCGCCAGCCTCTCCAAAGAGGTGGGCGATGCAGTGCCACAAATCGAGCAGGTGATTCAGTGGGCCAAGGCCAGATACGGGGTCAACAAAGTCATGCTCATGGGTCATTCACGCGGTGGTTTTTTGTCGAGTTACTACGCCGCCAAATACCCCGATCAAGTCTTGGGGGCGGTGAGCTTGGCTGGTGTCTGGAGCGCATTTTGTGAGAACAAAAATGGTGGCGTTTCGCGCGAGATGTTTCAAGAATCCTCGTCTAAATTCAAAGCACAGTACTGGGCTTATTTTGAAAACGATTCCTACTTCGCCAAAGACCGCTTCAACGATGAAAACTACGTTTGGTTTTCTGAAACCGCTCAGAAAAATGGCGTCACATTCAAAAAATACCCTCAGATGGACCGCAAGGACGGCCATGAAACGGGCACTTGGCGTCCCGATGTCTGGGCCAGCGATGTTTTCTCTTGGATGAGCGCCCTTAAGTGAAATCTGAAGGCATTCAAGCAATCTGAACCGTGGACCAAGTCGACTTCATCAAAGGACGAACGCGCATGTTCGCCATCGTGGGAGATCCCATCGCTCAGGTGCGCTCTCCAGAAATGATCACTTGGGAATTCCATCTCCGTGGTGCTGATGCCCTACTGGTGCCCATGCATGTGCCTGCATCCACTTTTGACGAGGTGATGCCAGCGCTGATGCGTCTGGCCAATTTCGAGGGCTTTATCCTCACCATTCCGTTCAAAACCCGAGGCTTGAAACTCGTAGACAACTTGAGCCTTCAAGCGCAGGTGCTGGGTGGAATCAATCAGATGGTCAGACGTTCCGACGGCGGTTGGAGCGGTGACATCCTCGATGGCATGGGGTGTGTGGCGGCTTTTCACCAACGAGCATTGCCCATCACTGGGCAACGCTTGATGATCTTGGGTCTTGGCGGTGCAGGGGGTGCCATTGCATGTGCAATGGCCGCTGAAAAACCGCATGCCATGCGCATCCATGATTTGGACCCCAAGCGATGCGAACACATCCGTTTGTGCATAGAGCGAATCAGTCCATCGACACAAGTGATCATCGGCCAGCCCACCCTTGAGGACATCGACGTGCTGATCAACGCAACGCCAGTGGGCATGCTTTCGGACCCTCGCTTGCCGCTGGATGTACAAGCCTTGCCCAGTCATTTGGTGGTCTTTGACGCCATCGTCATGCCCGAGCAAACGCCTTTGCTCAAACTCGCGCAGGCGTGTGGTTGCACAGTGGTGCGCGGCCGGGAAATGATGCTGGGGCAAATCCCCAAATTGGTCGACGGCTTTCTTAACCCTGATGCCGTTGGCGCCAACGCATCAATACAGGAAGTATCCAAACTGCCAAAGTGAGGACACCCAGGCTTGCCGCAATCGGGCGCTCAAAAAATCCCATCAATGCCCCATCGGACTTGATCATCGAGGTCACGAAGTTTTCTTCAAGCATGGTGCCAAGCACCACACCCAAAATGGCAGGAGCCACAGGGAAGTCGTTTTCTTCCAGCACATAGGCAATCAAGCCAAAAACCAGCATGATGCCGATGTCAAAGACCGAGTTGTTGATGGCGAATGTGCCCACCAAACAAAACATGAGGATCGCTGGCATCAGCACCTCGCGAGGCACTTTGAGGATTTGTTTGACCACCTTGATGCACAAGAGCCCAAGCGGAATCATGATGATGTTGGCAATGATGAACAACAAGAAGACTGCGTAGATGTTTTCGGGTTGGGTGGTGAACAGGGTTGGGCCAGGGTTCATGTTCTTCATGTAGAGCACGCCGATCACGATGGCGGTGATCGAGTCGCCGGGAATGCCAAACACCAAAGCAGGAATCCAAGCGCCTGCCAACGCGCTGTTGTTGGCAGCCCCCGATTCGACGATGCCTTCAATGTGACCTGTTCCAAATTTTTCAGGCGTCTTTGAAAATTTCTTGCTCATGGCATAGGACATCCAGGCTGCGATGTCGGCGCCTGCACCTGGCAAGGCGCCCACCAAGGTGCCCAGTGCACTGCCCCTCGCGATTTGTTTGGGGTAGGTTTTGGTCAGCTCCCATTGGCCTTTGAGGATAGCCCCCACTTTTTCGACCACCAACTCTGCATCAGGACTGGTGTTGACCAAATAGCGCAACACCTCTGAGATGGCGAACATGCCGATCATCATGGGGATCATCCCTATGCCCCCAGTCATCTCTGTGTTGCCGAACGTGAAGCGCGGAAATCCCGCAGGATTGCCAAGTCCAACGCAAGCGACCAACAAGCCCAGCATCAAGGTCACCACGCCTTTGAGCGGACTGCTTGAGGTGATCACAATCGCGCAAGTCAAACCCAGCAAGACCAACCAGAAATACTCGAATGAGCTAAAGCGCAGTGCAAACTCGGCCAGTGCAGGTGAGGCAAAGATCAACACCACGGTGCCAAACAGCCCGCCGATGGCTGAAAACACCAAGCCTGCTCCCAAGGCCATTTCAGCTTGCCCTTTTTTGGTCAGGGCAAAGGCTTCGTCCGTGTAAGCGGCTGAAGCAGGCGTGCCCGGTATTCGCAGCAAACAGCCTGGGATGTCACCAGAAAAAATGGCCATTGCAGTGGCGGTCACGATGGCCGCAATCGCCGGGATGGGTGGCATGAAAAAAGTCACGGGCACCAGCAGTGCGGTGGCCATGGTGGCGGTGAGGCCTGGAACGGCTCCAACAAACAAGCCGTAGATCGATGCCAGCGTCATCACCAAGATGACGTAGGGATCAAACACCATGCTGGCCGCTTGGGCGAATGAACTCATCATGTCAGTAGCCTTTGCAAAAACTCACCAAGCGATGGGCATGAGCCAACCCCAGGGAAGCGGAACGCGCAAGAGTTTGTAAAACAGCAAATGAATCACCAAGCTGAGGGCCACTGCAAGCAAAAGTGACTTGAGCAAGGGCATGCGCTGATTGACCATCAGTAAACCCAGGGTCATGATCGACAAGGGCAAAAAGCCAATCGCCTCTGAACCCATGATGTAGGCGGTGACTGAGGCCACAAGGATCACCACACTGCGCACATGGCGCGCACTTCGCGTCCAATCGCCAGCTTCTATCCAAGGTGCGCCATTGCGGGTTTTAACCCCTTGAATAACCAGCATGCCACCGCACACGCACAAGACCGTGGCAATCAGGCCGGGGAACAGGTCGGGTCCAAACTTTTGTCCGGGAATGGATGGGTAGCTCTGCACAGTGACGAGCACCCATCCACCAAGAACGAGAAGCAACAGCCCGAAGAGGGCATCATTGATCTTCACGGGTTCACTTCACCAAGCCCACGGCTTTCATGGTGGCACCCAGCTCGGTGTTTGACTTGGCCATGAAGGACGCAAACTCTTGAGGTGGCGCGTAAATCACGCCGAAGCCTCGGCTGCTCATGAACTCGTTGTATTCCTTGCTGTCTGCAATCTTCTTCAAAGCATTGGCAAGTTTTTCCTGGATGGGAGCAGGCAGGCCTTTAGGCGCCACGATGCCGCGCCATGCAGCCATGGTCCAGTCGCTGCCAATGGCCGACTTGAGGGTGGGCACATTGGGGTAGAGCGCGGCGGGCTTGGGGTTCATGATGGCGATGCTGCGCACCTTGCCGGCGTCGATCAAAGAACGGGCTTCTGGCAAAGAAACAGGCGCGACATCCACGCCACCCGCCACCAGGTCTTGCAAGCCAGGTGCTGCGCCGTTGCTGGGCACCCAGGGCAATGCGGCCGGATCAATCTTCTGGTCGCGCAACAAGCCTGCGATGGCCAGGTGCCAAATGCCACCTTGCCCAGTGCCCGAGGCTTTGAGTTTGCCGGGATTGGCCTTGATGGCGTCGAGCAGATCTTTAACCGATTTATAAGAAGAATCTGCGCGGACTTGCACGCCAGCTGGGTCAGCGTTCATCAGCGCAATGGGCGTGTAGGCTTCGTGCGTGAGTTGAGTCAGGCCTTGCCAATGCATCATGCCGATTTCAACGGTGGCCAGGCCCAAGGTGTAGCCGTCAGGTGCTGCTGACGCAATCGCGGCATGACCCACTACGCCGTTGCCGCCAGTGCGGTTGACCACGTTCACTGGTTGCCCCAGTTCCTTTTCGAGCAAGCTGCCCACGATACGAGCCGTGGCATCGGTCCCGCCTCCGGCGCCCCAGGGCACGATGATGGTGATGGGTCGGGTGGGATAGTTTTGCGCTTGTGCAGGGGCAAGTGCGCTCAGTCCTAGGCATGCGCCCAACAAGCTGGCCACCAGGTGACGGCGGGTGAAACGGGACATGGTTTGCTCCTTGAAGTGAAATTTGGTCTGACCAATATAGGGTGATCAAGCTGAAATGGTTCTAGGGTTAACCAACATCGCGTGTCCGGGCAATTCACTCAGGTGACAGCAAAAGCCCTGTGCGAGTCTGGGGCAAATCCAAGGACAATGCCTGGCATGAGCAGCATCCAGCCCGTGCGACCGCCGCGTTCGCGCAAAAACCTCAAAGGCCGTCAGCCCACCGAACAGGCCCGCGCCGAG
>JACCDO011242219.1_pt1 | contig 11082 bp, 8 predicted proteins | sample 7446101 | NCBI WGS metagenome assembly JACCDO01 (sample SAMN15323440, study PRJNA562643) | freshwater metagenome | isolation source: river surface water | place: USA:Blue River Watershed | collected 2017-08-16
AACCCGACTTGTTTGTTCACGACGAGGTGAATTGTGCCGCCGGGGTAGTAGCCACGCGCCTGCGATAGCTGCAGCGTGTCCATGCCAACGCCCTGGCCGCCGAAGGCCGAATCACCGTGGATCAACAACGGGACAACGCTCTCGCCGAGCGCGTCGTTACGGCGCTCCTGACGAGCACGCACGGAACCCTCGACGACCGGGTTCACGACTTCGAGGTGCGACGGGTTGAACGCAAGCCCGACGTGAACGTTGCCACCGGCGGTACGCAGGTCGGCCGAGAAACCCTTGTGATATTTGACGTCGCCCGAGCCTTTGATTTGGCTCAGATCGTATTTGCCCTCGAACTCCGAGAACAAATCTTTGGGCGATTTGCCAAGAACGTTGACGAGTACGTTCAGACGACCACGATGCGCCATGCCGATGACGAACTCTTCGGCACCGAGCGAACCGCCGGTCTGCACGAGATCATCGAGCAAAGGGATGAGGGATTCGCCGCCTTCCAACGAAAAGCGCTTCTGACCGACATACTTGGTGTGCAAGTAGCGCTCGAGGCCCTCGGCCGCGGTGAGTTGCCAAAGAATGTTTCGACGCTCCTCGGCAGAAAACCGCTGGTTGGCGCGTCCAACTTGAAACTCGTCCTGCAACCACAGGCGCTCATCGGTATTCGAGACGTGCGCGAACTCGGCACCGACCGTGCCGCCGTAAACCTGATTCAGCGTCTGCAGAATCTCGCGCAGCGTCGCGCGCTTCGGGATGCCTTCGGTACGACTGCCGGTGTAGAAAACCGACCCAAGATCGGCATCGGAGAGACCAAAGTACGCAAGATCGAGCACCTTCGGGCGCTCACGACGAGTCAGACCGAGCGGATCGAGATTGGCGATCAAGTGCCCGCGGTTAGCGTAGATCTGCACGAGCCGCGCGACCGCGCCCTGCTTGCCACCCTCATCACTGCTGTCGCCACCACTGGTCGCGACGCTGACACCGAACTCGCGGGCGAATTTCGCGCGCTGTGCGATGCCGCTTTGAATCGATCTATGAAAGGCCTCACCCCCGCTCGTTCCGCGCGGCAGCTTCGAGAAGTACTCGCGCCAGCGGGCATCCACGCTGGCCGGGTCCGTCAAATACTGTTCGTAGAGAGCTTCGACATAATCGGCGTTGCCGCCGTGCAAAGGAGAGGATTCGAGCAAATCGCTGCGCGTTGCGCCCATGGAAGAAAAGGCCCCCGAAAAACCATCGAAAAAACGCGCGTAGTTTAACGGATTTGCGGGACTGGCGCCGAAGCGAGGTATGGCGCCCCCGGCCGGAGTTGAACCGACGACCTACCGCTTAGGAGGCGGTCGCTCTATCCACTGAGCTACGGGGGCAGCAACCGCAACTAGATTGAAATGGTGGAGCGGAGGAGGATCGAACTCCCGACCTTCGCATTGCGAACGCGACGCTCTCCCAGCTGAGCTACCGCCCCACACGAGGGCGCGGATTCTAGCACCGACGCCCGCCAATACCGAAACCTTCTGCTCGGGGTTATTAACGACCGCTAGGCGGTCAATATCGCAGGGTCACCACGGACGGTGGCCCGAACCGCGTGACGGTGACGATGTACATCCCGCCGTACTCGTCATCGCCGATCGACACCGATGTCGAGCCGCGCGTCAGTTTATCGATGATGACGGGCACCGTGTTCGAGTGACCTACGACGACCACTCGCCCGCCGACATGACGCTCGCCAATATTGGCGAGCAAACCATCGACGTCCCGACCCTCGCGAACAGTCACGGGAACACCGAGCCGAGCGGCCAACGGCGCTGCGGTCAATTGCGCGCGACGGGTGTCGCTCGCGTAAATCGCGTCGATCTTTTGATCACCCAGCATCGCGGCCAATCGCAATGCTCGTTGCTGCCCCGCCTCGCTCAGCACCGGATCGTCATCCACCGACAGCGCCTTCTCGGCATGGCGCAACACAATCACGCTCGTCGTTTCGCCCAGCACGTTGATACTGAAACGCACCACGAAAAACAGCGCGACGCTCGTGATTGCCACAGCAGCCGCTGCCAACCACAGCGGCGCCAGGAAAACGCGTCGACCGCTCGTCACACTAGGAGACTTCATGCACGCCACTATAGCGGATCGACATCCCCACCGATGCCCGCACGCAGCTCCCTCGGTGAATAACCGAAGCGCTCACGAAATGCTTTCGTGAAATTGGCTGCGGATGAATACCCCAGCATGTCACTGATGACGGTCACCGAGGTGTCGGTATTAACGACGATCGAATACGCACGACGCAGGCGCTCCTCGCGCAGCCATGAAAATACGGGCTGACCGCAAAGCGACTGAAAGGCGTCGTTCAACCGACGGCGATTAGTTCCCATTAGACGTGCTAGCTCGTCGAGCGACGGCGGGTCGGATAGTCGATCGAACAAGATTCTCTGCACACCATTGACCAGCACGACATCCAGCGACGCACTCGGTAGCTCGGCACTTGAAGACTCGTTCTTGACCACGGAATAAGCATCCGATGCGCGCCTCGCCGCGAGCTGCAAGTGCACACCCACACGTGCCAATACTTCTTCGGCTTCGAAGGGTTTCGTGATGTAGTCAACGCCACCGGCGGCAAACCCCTTCAATCGATCGGCCAAGTCCGTCGAGGCCGACAGAAAGATCACCGGAATCGTCGACGTCGTCGGCTGCGCCTTTAAACGTCGACAGACGGTGAAGCCATCCATGTCCGGTAGCTTTACATCGAGCAAGACCAAACTCGGCTCTAATGCGACCGCCTGTTGATATCCGCGCTCGCCATCCAAGGCCACACTGAATCGCAGATCTTTTAGCGGCATCAATTCCATTAAGAACCGCAGGTCTGTTACCGAGTCATCAATCAGTAATACATCCACACGCGGCGATATTGACTTTGGATTTGTCATGCGCTCGAGCGCCCCAAAATCGCCTCGAGCGCTTTGAAATCCAACATGGTGATCGCCCTCTCGACCTCGTCGGCAAACGCGGAGCATTGCGGATAGTCACGTCGCAAATGCGTCGACCATTCACGAATCGCCGTCACCTCACCGAGATCGACCATCCGCGATAACGCCTGCAGTTCCGGCACGGGCGGCCTAGCAGTCGTAGCGCCACCAGATTCGCTTAACGGCTTGTCCCTAATCCACTTTATATCGAGCAACTCACCAATCCGCTGCAACAACAAGTCATGATCAACCGGCTTCAATAGGCTCAAAGAAAAACCCCGGTTGAGCGGCCAACCGTCCGGTGGACTCGGCGGCGCAGCGGATAGCAAAACGGTCGCCGCATTTGCGTGGGTCTCTTCGGCTGTCTCGAGCACATCCCATCCGTCACCATCCGCCATGAACTGGTCGGTGATGATCAAGTCGATCTCGGGAGAACGGCGCATCAACTCGGATGCTTCTCGCCCACTGTCCGCCTCGATCACGCGAAAACCCAGCCGTATCAACAACGCGGCTAATAATCGCCGATTGGCCTGCTCGTCATCGACCAACAGAATGGTTCGCCGCTCACCCGCATAACCCGCAGCCTCAATCGGCTGACGCTCCGACTCAGAAATCGGAATGGTTTCATCGGCAGTACTGATCGGGATATCAATGTTGAAGGTAAAACAGGCGCCTTTTCCGAGTTCGCTGCTGACCGCGATGTCCCCACCCATGAGGTTGACGAGCTGCCGGGCGGTTGGCAAACCCATGCCGACACCCCTACCACTGGTATGGGCATTTCGACCCACGCGCGTGAAAGGCAAAAAGATACGTTCATGATCCTCGGGAGCAATGCCCTCACCCGTATCGCTGACCGAAAAGCTCAGGCGCACACGCATCCCATCGAGATCGACTACGCCATACTCCAGCGTGATGATGCCCTCACGCGTGTGACGCGATGCATTGACCAACAAATTATCGAGCACCTGTCGCACCCGACTGGCGTCCATCAACACAACGAGCTGAGTGACATCCAGGCTGCCAACCCGTCGGCGAAGCACGAAGCGGTTTCGATTGCGAGAACTCAAAACTTGTCCGGTCGAATCGATGGCCCGGAGAAAGTCACCCAGCAACACCGGCTCGGGTCGCAATTCGAGCGCGCCCGAGAGGCCACGCGCGTACCCCAAAATCTCGTCGATCATCCCGAGTAAATGGCGACCGCTTTCGATGATGCTGCTCAAGCCATCGCGGGCAACCGCCTCTGACATCTTGGCGCCACCACGGAGCAGCAGCTGTGCGTTGCCGAGCACGGTATCGAGCGGCGTTCGTAACTCGTGACTCATTTGAGCGAGAAATTGAACCTGGTCTGCACTTCGTGCCTCGGCGCGTGAGAGTTGGGTCTGCAGTTCGCGCGTGCTTTCCGTCAGCGCGAACAGAACCAGCGGTAAGCCCAGAATCAACGTTAGAGGGGCAAGCTCCAACGCGAGCGCTCCGAGCTCATCCAGTGTCTGTGCAAAGAAAACCCGAGCAATACCAAAAAGAAAGACCACGACCAGCAGTCCCAAGAGCCGACGACGCGCGGGGTCAGCATCACGCATCCCGAGCCAACATAACAGCGCGCCACAAAGCTGCGTCGGCACAAACAGGAAGCTCCACCAGAGCAAACCGGTTTGGTAGTCCATGAAAATAGACCAAAGCTGAGCGAAGGTCTGCGCGCCAATCAGCAGACCACAGCCGACGAGCAGTCGATTAAAACGCCGCAGCGACGGCAGAAAGTTGTATAGGAAACTGGTCCAGCCCAACAAAATCAACAGGCCCGCGATCGGCATGATGGTATCGGGAACCGCGTGATTCGCCGGCCAAAATCGATGCTGCAGTACAGCCGTTCGGTGCAGCTCCACCAACATCTCGCCCGACAATGCGATCACGAAGCTCAGATAGACCCACTGGTGCGTTCGCCATAACAGCAGCAATCCGAAGGCCATCGCAACGATCAGACCACCGGCACCCAAAATCACCCAGAGTTCGCGGCGATCGAACTCGAGCACCGCTTTATCCGGATCTAACAAGCTGGTTCTCAAATCGACCCAAGATGTGGTTTGAACGCGAAGCAATACCTCCACGGTTTCTCCCGCCGGCAACGTCACGGGCAGATAGCCGCGCGTCGTCGCCGGGTCGACACTTAACTGCGCTTGGGGAAAAGCAAGACCAGACTCGGCTTTCACCCAACGATTTCCGTCAGGCAAGTAAATCGCCCGCTCGCGAGTTCGCGAATGTCCGATCTTGAGCCAGCGCGACACGGGCGTGCTCGAACTATTGCGAAGTGAGATCCGCATCCAAAAAGCCGAACGCTCCACTCCACCCACGGTGTCCTGCAAGGACATGGGTTGCCATTGACACCCCCCAGCGAGGACCTGATTTGGCGTTGCATCCAGATTCGCCTCGCACCACAGCATCGACTCGTTGATGTTGGTTCGATGCGGCGTATCGACGACATCGACCGCCGACGACATCGGAGCGGCTACTGCACGGCCGCTACATACGATCCCTGCCAACAGCAGCAATAGACACCGGAAACCGTGGTTAAAATTAATCATTCCAGAATGGATGCATTTTGATGTACCAAAGTGCGGCAAAGAATGATTTCTACCTCGCGTGGAATGATCCTCGCAAGCCACCAAGACTAATCTTTGCGGAACTGTTATGCAGGAACGTAGGATGAAAAAGCCGGTCAAGTTGAGCCTCAACGTCGCTGAGTACCCTAGCTCGAGCACAAATGGACGAGAGTCGGCTACCCAGCCCGCCTCAGATCCGGACGTCGAAGAGCATTTAATGACCCTGCACCATGGCGCGCTACGGGTTCGCGGGGTGCTTCACCTGCTGCAAGAGGCGCTGCAAAGTAATGGCGGGCTGGATCGAAAGAACGTCGATGCGATCTGTGCGTTGGTGGCGAGCAGCGAAAAGGACCTGCACGCCATGGATGCAGCCATCTCCGCGCTAGTCGACAAACATCTGGAGAATTTGCGCAGCTGAGTCAAATTCCGCGCGCGTCGATCGGCCACACATCGACGAGCACATCCCCATGTACACAGTGAATCCGATCGTAAAGATTGATCGTCGGATCGCAGTGAGGTAATCGACACTCGACTCGATCGCCGACCGTCAGGTGCGTCTTGCCGTCAGCAAAGAAAATCTTGCCATGCTCGTCGCCATGGAATTTGTATTCTACGGGAACCGGCATCGGCGTCTGCACGATGACGCGACCACCATCGGTCGCAAAACGCTTGCTACCCGCATCGGTCGTCACCACACCGGCATGAGATGCACTGTGCACCGCAGTTTGCACGAACATGGCGGGCTCGAACGGCGGAGTCAGCCCGTCTTTGGTCCAGACGTCTTCGTACTGCACGTCCATGAACATGAACGAACCCGCCTGACTCTCGGTGAACACCGCCGCCATGGCATCGAGATCGAACGGGCCGGTGCCACCGCCCGAGACGATTTCAGGCGCGAGCGCTATCGATCGCAAGCGCTCAACCAATCGCTGCAATCGAGTCGTCACCTGCGTGTTCTTCTCGCGCCGCTCGACGAGATTTTCGATGTGTTGGATGAACCCGGCATAGCATTGCAAGCCCCGATAGCGAAGCCCGGGTGATCCCGCCACCTGCTGTACCAACGCAATAGCCGCCTCGTCGCTTGCGACACCGGTTCGTTTGCTGCCGGGATCGACATCCACCAGGATTCCAACTGTCACTCCCGCAGCCGCCGCCGCTTTGGATAGGGCTGCCACGTTGTCCGAATGATCTACGGCGAGTAACAAATCCGCCTTGGCCGCGAGCCGAATCACTTCCGCTATTTTTTGAGGCGTTGTCATCGGCGTGGCGATCAGCACCCCGGCAATGCCGCCATCGATCATGACGGCCGCCTCCCCGAGGGTAGCGCAACAGACGCCGCTCGCACCCAACTGCATCTGCCAGCGCGCCAATGCCAAGCACTTGTGGGTCTTTACGTTGACACGCAGAGCGAGTCCGCGTGCCCGCAGCGTATCGAGCAGCAAGCGAAAATTTTTCTCTGCCGCATCGAGATCGAGAACGAGTGCCGGAGTGACCAGCTCAGATCGCGACCCTGCGCGTCCCATCAAGCTCGTCGGCCAAAAAAGCGGCTGCATAGATTTATCCGAGCAGATTCAAGAAAGTGGTGATGACGATGGCGTTCGTGAAGTCGATGAAAAACGCGCCCACAATCGGAGCCACCAAGAAGGCGCGCGGAGCGGGCCCGAATTTTTCGACGATCGTGCGCATCACCGCCATGGCATTGGCGGTCGTACCGAGCATGAAGCCAGTGAATCCGCCGCTCATGACCGCGGCGTCGTAATCACGACCCATGGCGCGAAAGACGACCGCCCAACAGAAAAACGCGATCACGATGACCTGCAAGGCGAGATTCACGAGCAAAGGCCAAGCCACGGCAGTCAACTCCCACAACTTGACGTTCATCAATGCGACCGCGAGGAAGAGCGTCAGCGAGACGGTGCCAACTCGATCGGTGATGTCATGTGGAATCCCGATCCACCCCGAGAAGTCATCCAAGTTTCGGATCATGGCTCCGACGATCATCGCGCCGACGTAACCGGGCAAGGTTAAGCCCGCGTCTTTCATCACGCCGCTCAGCCAAGAACCGATACCCATGGCGAGAAAGATGACCGTCAAGGCCTTCAAAGATCGGCGTGCACCACCCTCTTCGTCATCGGATGCAGCGACCGTAGCGGTGGCAGACGAATCGTCACTCGGGGCAGTGACATTGCTGCTGGCGACCGATGATCCCGCGCGCAAGGCGTGCTGCTCGAGCAACCTCGTTGCGATCGGACCGCCGACCAAACCGCCGAGCACGATGCCCGACATCGCAGCAGCAATCGCCACCGTCTCAGCCGACGGGACGCCGGCTGCCGCAAACTGCGGCGAGAAAGCGAGCGCCGTTGCCGGCCCACCCGCTAAAGCGGCCGGCCCGATCAAAACACCGAGCAGCGGTGATTGGTCGAACAAGACCGCAGAAAAGATGCCGATGAGGCTTTGTACGACGGCGAGAAACGCGGCCAACGCGAGGAAAATCAACGCCTGACCGCTGCCTGAGCGCAGCAAACTCAAACTCGCACTGAAACCGATTGCCGTGAAGAAGGCATTCATCAACGGCGTTTGCAGCGTGGTGTCGAAGTTAATGGTGGCAACACTCTGTTGCCGCAACACGAGCACGACGATCGCGAAGATCAATCCGCCCACGACCGGTGCCGGGATGTTGTATCGGCGTAGGAACGGCAGCCGATCGACCAGTTGGAACCCAACAAACAACGCGAGTGCGCCCGCTGCCAGCGTTTGCACCATATCCAAAGTGATCGTCACGCCCCACCCCCGGGTTGTCAGCTACCCCATAGTCTACGGTCTGGGGCGGACAACTGCCCGGCATCGCCACGCACGCCTCCCTCACGGTCGGCTCGCAGCATCAGCGGGCCATCGAGATCGATGAAGTCGGAGGCTGCGGCGACCAACCACGCCGGCGCGATCGCCAGCGAAGTGCAGACCATACAGCCTGTCATCACCACCATATTGTGGCGACGTGCTGCTGCCAACAACTCGACGGCCCCGGTCAAACCGCCCGTCTTGTCGAGCTTGATATTCACCGCTTGATAACGACTGATCAGACGAGGCAAGTCGTCGACCGTGTGGCAGGCCTCATCGGCGCACAGGGGCACCTCGGATCGAAACCCCTCGAGCACATCGTCCTGGCCAACCGGCAAAGGCTGTTCGATGAGAACAGCACCGATTTTTTTGAGGAAGGAATTCAAGTCCTTGAGTATCTCGAGACTCCAGCCTTCATTCGCATCGACAATGAGCTTGGCATTCGGGGCTGCGTCATGAACCGCCTGTAATTGTCGCTCGGGCGCATGACCATCGACTTTCACTTTGATGACCGGCGCACCGCTCATTTGAGCCGCTGCCAAACTCATTTGCTCCGGAGCATCGAGGCCCACCGTCAATGCGGTCGTCAATGTCGGTGGTCTCGCCAGGTTCAACATTTGATCGACGGTATGCCCCGAGGCTCGCGCTTCGAGATCCCAAAGCGCACAGTCGATGGCGTTCAGAGCAGCGCCCGCTGGCATCAAGCTGCGACACTCGAGACGACTTGCGCCTCCTTCGAGCGCAGCCTGTACCTCGCGAACCTGAATCATCACCGAATCGACGCTCTCACCGTATCGCGGGTAAGGAACGCACTCGCCGCGCCCTATTAACCCGCCATCGGTGATCTCGACCAGCACGACATCGGCGGCGGTTTTGACACCGCGCGAAATTCGAAACGGCCGCGCGAGCTGCCACGACTCGGTGCTGACCTTTACTTGCCGACGCATTCCAGCATCCGATCTACGATCTTCGCCGTTCCCATCGTGACGGGATCCTGACACGGCAAACCCAGTTCACGTTCGATCTGACCGCACAGTTCGATACCGGCATCGACTGGCATCAGCGATGTATTCATCGCAATACCGGCGATCGCGACCTTCGAATTGGTCAGCCGAGCAGCCGTGATATTGGCCTCGATACAATCTTTGAGCGCAGGCACGGAGTAATGCGGCAAGCCGCGCATCTGCTGCCGCCCCGCCTCGTGACACATCACGATGACATCCGGCTGAGAGCCATGCAGCAAACCGAGCGAGACGCCGGCGAAGGATGGATGGAACAGCGAACCCTGCCCTTCGATGAGATCCCAACCACCATCATCGCGCGCAGGTGACACCCACTCGGCACCGCCCGAAATGAAGTCGGCGACCAATGCATCGATCGGAACGCCAGCGCCCGCGATGAGAATGCCCGTCTGCCCGGTAGCGCGAAAATCGGCTTTGATGCCGCGACCACGCATCTCACGCTCCATGGCGAGCGTCGTATACATTTTGCCGACCGAGCAGTCTGTGCCGACCGTCAGCATACGCAGACCCGCTCGCGGTTTTCCGTTCCCGACCGGGATCGAATGCGGGAAGTAACGAGCATCGAAGAGAACGCGACCGCACTCACGCGCGACCGCCTCGATCTGCGGATCAGACGATAATCTTTGATGTAGTCCAGAGGCGACGTTTAACCCAGCTCGCAGCGCTTCGAGGACATCGGATCGAATGTCATCGCCCATCACCCCGCCGGCATTGGCAACGCCAAGCACCATCGTATCGACACCGGCTGCCTTGGCCGCCTTGAAATCCATCACCGGTAAATCGAGTTTCTCGGCGCATCGAGGACCTACGAACTGCGCAACACACCACTCGGGTCGCCAATACGCCAAGCCACGCGCCGTCTTGATGCTGAGTCGGTCTTTTGCATTACCGAGGTACAGCAGGTAGGGCGGACCCCAGCGATCTTGCGCGGGGCTGCTTGCCAGTTTCGTCATCGGGACGCTCATGCGCCAATCCTCTTGTTTAATGAAATCTCGCCGCCCGAATTATTTTCCGGGGCGGCATGGCGGCTCCAATCGAAAAACCCGTCGACCCATAGCCTGAGGTTATTTCGCCTCCCAAACAGCAATGACGGTCTGCTCCCGCACCCAGCCGCTGCGCCCATCGGCAAGCTGCAGCAGGGCCCAACTCAGGAACCGGCGCTCGACGACCCCCACCGCCCCAGGTAAAACCCAACTACCCTCATCGAGTCGATTTTCGACCGGAAGCTCGCGCAGCGTGGACTGCTGGTGCACGACAACGACATTGCGCTCAAGCAGCCTGCCATAACTGGATGTCACCCCGAACGTCGCGACAACACCCACGAGCGATACCAACACGGCCGCGGCAGTGACACGAAACATCGGACGCAGAGCCCGTGAGTAGGCGCTCGCCAAGAGCAGCATCGTGAAAGCGATCACCGCGAACGTTGCCGCGAGTTGAAGTCGCTGCCAAAGACCAGGAGGCAGCGCAGCCCTCAGGCGCGCAGCCACACCGACGGACTCGGGCAGCCCACCCTGCTCAGCCGATAACAAGCCAGCTTGCGAGCGCAAGCGCGACCAGAGCGCCGCCCCCTGTTCGAAACGCGGCTCTTGCACCGATGCGATACCGCTGTGCACCGCGGCTTCGGACAACCGACCCTCCGCCTCCAGCACGATCGCCAAGTTGTAT